>TARA_R110001583_G_scaffold195441_3_pt1 | contig 75143 bp, 59 predicted proteins | sample TARA_R110001583 | Tara Oceans TARA_R110001583 (sample SAMEA4398432) | marine metagenome | biome: Polar Biome; feature: [MES] marine water layer (ENVO:01000295) within the mesopelagic zone...; material: water (ENVO:00002006), including particulate matter (ENVO:01000060) such... | reverse complement strand
TCACGTTGTAATCAACAACGCGTTTGACCGGGACCAGAATCTTCAATGTCGCGCTCCTTTGGATATTTCGTTGTCTCCCCGTTCCGCTGTTCAGCAGAAGAGCGAACCATTATGTCACTGCGGACGAGGCTTTACACCCATGCCGATACGTATGACGTCTGCGACCATACGCATTGGTACGGGAGACATACGGTAGCGTATGGAAACAGAATCGTCAATACTATGCCGTATGGACAAAGCCCCGAACAAACCAAGAACTCAGCTCGACCGCGAAGCGTGGGTCAATGCCGCCATCGAAGTCCTGGCGGAAGAAGGCATTGCCGGACTGCGGGTCGAAGTACTGGCGAAGCGCCTGAAGGTCACAAAAGGCAGCTTCTACTGGCATTTTCAGGACCGGCGCGACCTCCTGATTGCCATCCTTGGCCTGTGGAAGGAAGGACGGATCCGCGACATCATCAAACAGACCACCGCCGTGCCCGGCAAGGAGCTCGCGCAGATCTATCATGTCATCGATGTCTATAGTGCGAACCGGAGCCGCCGGGGCATGATGATCGAACTCGCGGTGCGCGACTGGGCACGCCGGGACGTCGACGCCGCGGCAATCGTCGCCGAGGTCGATGACGTCCGCCTGCGCTGCGCACGCGATCTCTTTCTCGCCTGTGGGGTGCCAATGGAAGAGGCGTCGAGCCGCTGCATGCTCCTTTACGCCTATGTGTTCGGGGTCTCCCTGATGAGCTACGAGAAGTTCGACAGCGATGTCGCACGCCTGAAACGCGACATTGCCGATCTTATCGCGCGCTCGTGCGTGGGCGCGGCCGCCTCCACCTAGGGCGTTGCACTGCTCGCGCCGAGTCCGGGCAGGGCTGCGCGGGCGTTTTCACCGGTCGCACGAATCACCTCTTCTACGGGAAGGCCCCGCAGCTCGGCAAGAATCCGTGCATAGCGTGCAATATTGGCCGGGACATTGGGTCGGCCCTGCCCCCAGGCTGGCGCCATGTCCGGCGCATCGGTTTCAAGCACGATTGAGTCGAGTGGCAGTTCGGTCGCCAGACGGCGGATGCGCTGTGAGCCTTCAAAGCTCATCGCGCCCCCGAATCCAAGCTTGAAGCCCAGTTTGATGAAAGCATCCGCTTGCTGCCGGCTGCCGTTGAAGGCATGCGCGATCCCTCCGCACACGGCATGCTGTCGGAGCTGCTTCAGCACCGCATCCTGCGCTCGCCGCAGATGAAGGATGACCGGAAGCTGGAAACGCTGCGCAATGCGAAGCTGGGCAACGAAGAAGCGCAGTTGCTGCTCACGATCGGCCTCTTCGACGAAATGATCGAGGCCGATTTCTCCGACCGCAACACACTCCGTGCGGCCTAACTCGTGCTCCAGAACTTCAAGATCGCCCTGGGTTGCCGCAGCGGTGAAGAGCGGGTGGATTCCCAGCGCCGGATAAATATCGCGGTTTGCCGCAACAAGCGCAGTAACGCGGTGGAAACTCTCACGATCCACCGCTGGAACGACAAATGCACCAACGCCGGCGGCCCGCGCATCGATCAGCACACTATCGCGACTGCCATCGAACTCCGCGGCGTCGAGATGAATATGCGTATCGATCAGCATGACCGCCGTCAGGCCCTTGCGCTCAGCAACCCTTCCATTCGGGTTTGCGCTTGGCGACGAAGGCGTCGATACCCTCGGCCGCATCGTTCGTCATCATGTTGCAGGCCATGGTTTCAGCCGCCATCTGGTAGGCCGCCTCCATGCCCATCTCAAGCTGGCGATAGAACATCTGCTTGCCCATGCTCACGGCTACCGGTGACTTGGCAACGATCGCTGCAGCGAGTCTTGCGACCTCGTCATCCAGTTGATCCAGGGGCACGACCCGATTCACCAGACCACGCCGCTGGGCCTCGTGTGCATCGATGAAGTCGCCCGTGACCAGCATCTCGAAGGCCTCCTTGCGCCCCATGTTGCGCGACAGGCCAACGCTGGGCGTGGCGCAGAAGAGACCGACATTGATGCCGGAGACCGCAAACCTGGCGACATCGGAAGCCACCGCGAGGTCGCACATCGACACCAGCTGGCAACCGGCAGCCGTCGCAATGCCGTGAATGCGGGCAATCACGGGCTGCGGAATCTCGGTGAGTCGGACCATGAACTTTCCGCACAGGCGGAAGAGTTCCTGCTGGAAGCCGAGGTTGTGGTTGGCACGCATCTCCTTGAGATCGTGCCCCGCACAAAAGGCCTTTCCTTCTCCGGCCAGTACCACCACACGTACGCTCTTGTCGGCAGCAATCGCATCAATCTCGGCCAACAGCGTTTCGAGCATCGCCTGTGACAGCGAATTGAACTGCATGGGCCGGTTCAGCGTCAGCGTTGTCACACCAGCTTCGTCACGGCGAAGCAGCATCGGTTCATCGACCGGATGGGGAACGGCGCTCATGTCTCCTCCTTTATGTTTACGTTAACGTCAACGGCCGATCATGTTAGCGCGAAGCTTCACGATCGGCCATCCCGAACGAATGTTTATTTAGACAAACTTATTCGAACGACGCGGTAGACCTCGCCTGCTCACGCAGCACGAACTTCTGGATCTTTCCTGTCGAGGTCTTTGGCAGTTCGCCAAAGATGACCTTCTTCGGAACCTTGAAGCCGGCCAGGTGCTCGCGGCAATGGGCACGGATCTCGTCTTCGGTCGCGGATGCGCCGTTCCGGAGTTCGACGAAGGCGCACGGCACCTCGCCCCACTTCTCGTCGGGCAAGGCAACAACGGCAGCTGCCATCACTGCAGGATGCCGGTACAGCGCATCCTCGACCTCGATCGAAGAGATGTTCTCGCCACCGGAGATGATGACGTCCTTCGACCGGTCCTTGATCTTCACGTAGCCATCGGGCTGCATGACTGCGAGGTCGCCGGTGTGATACCAGCCACCGCGGAAAGCCTCTTCCGTGGTCTTTTCGTTCTTCAGGTAGCCCTTCATCACCAGGTTGCCACGGAACATGATTTCGCCCATGGTTTCGTTGTCCCAGGGCACCGGCTCCATCGTTTCCGGATCGAGAACAGTGATGCCTTCCTGCGCGTGATAACGCACACCCTGGCGGCCGTTCTTCACGACCTGTTCCGCCAGCGGCAGCTCTGCCCACTCATCGTGCTTGGCGCACACAGCGGCAGGACCGTAGGTTTCGGTCAGCCCGTAAACGTGTGTGACATCGAAGCCGATCCTGGCCATGCCCTCGATCACCGCTGCCGGAGGCGGCGCTGCGGCAACCAGGCCCGACACCTTGTGGTTGATGCCCTCGCGCCACTCTTCGGGCGCATTGGCGAGCATGGAGTGCACAATCGGCGCACCACAATAGTGAGTGACCTTGTGCTCACGGATGGCGTCGAAGATCAGACGCGGATCAACCCTGCGCAGGCAGACATTGACACCGGCATTGGCCGCCATCGTCCAGGCGAAACACCAGCCGTTGCAATGGAACATCGGCAGCGTCCACAAGTAAACCGACTGCGGCGGCATGCCCCAGGAAACGATGTTCGACATCGAGTTGAGATAGGCGCCCCGATGGTGGTACACGACACCTTTCGGGTTGCCGGTCGTGCCCGAAGTGTAGTTGAGCGAGATCGCATCCCACTCGTCGGCCGGCTGTTCGAAGTCGAACTCCGGGCTGCCGGTTTCCAGCAGCGCTTCGTACTCGATGGTGCCGACACGCTCTCCGGGACCGGTGTATTCGGGATCATCCACATCGATGACGATCATGTCCGGGCGGTTCGCCAGCTCGATGGCCGTCTTCATCATGCGTGAATACTCACGGTCAGTGATGAGGACCTTTGCCTCGCCATGATTGAGGATGAAGGCCACACCCTCTGCATCAAGCCGGGTGTTGATCGTGTTGAGCACTGCGCCACACCCTGGCACTCCGAAGTGCGCCTCGAACATTTCCGGCGTGTTGTTCAGCACCACCGCCACCGTGTCGTGTTTGCCAACGCCGAGCTGCTTCAGTGCCGATGCGAGGCGGCGGCTGCGGTTATACGCTTCCGACCAGGTATAACGACGCTGACCATGGATCACCGCAACGCGATCGGGGTAGATATACGCGCTGCGCTCAATGAAGGTGAGCGGCGTGATCGGCACATAGTTTGCTGCATTCTTGTCCAGGCCCTGGTCGTAGGGCGACACTTTCCTCTCGGTCATCTTGACTCCCGCCGCAATATTTTTGTGGTCTGCATTCTTGCTGCAATGACGCGAAAATATGTCAGGCACGACATTGCGCCCGTCCATTCAACCCCTGTCCTGATGTGCGGTCAAGCTCCTCGAGCCATTCGGCCAGATCAAGCGACAGCTGTCTTGTCAGGCGACGGTAGGCTGCGACGCCCTGCTCTGCCGTGGCCGGTATGCTGTCCTGCGTGAGCCGGAACTCCTTGCGTGCCAGCACCCTGTCGCTTCGGGCCGGAAGCCAGGCCGCGCGCGCCACGATCTCAACCCGTGCGCTGGTTTCGCTGTCGAAAATCTGGACGACTTCATCGAGCTCGATCCGGAGCCTGCACTCGTTGGCAACCGGACTGCCTCCCAGGATTGCACGATCAAGCGAACGCGCAAGCAGCTCGGACGGATTCGCAACCCATCTGCTCTCGACGAAAGCCCTCCGCTGGAAAGGGCGGTCCCATTCCAGCCGGTACTGCATTGCAGAACTGTTGAGCCACGACGGCGCACGCAGCTGGATCTGTGCCGGTGCCCGCCCCGGCGGCATTTCGAGCGTCTCGACGATTCCGAGATCGTACATCGCAACAGCTTTGGGTGCCACGACCAGGCCATTGCAGGCGGCCAGCAGCATGCCGAGAAACGGAATCAACAACAGTTTGAAGTAGGCTTGCATGGTGTCCTTCATCACGGGGGGCATTTCTCGGGCTAATCAGTGGGTCATCAGCGCCCCTGGAAACCGGCCTCGCCAGGCCCTGGCGTGCGTTCTGCCGGTCCGGTCAACAACATCTGGGGCGTCGCTTCGACTTCTTCGATCAAGCGTCCGAGCCTCCGCGAGGTAACGGTCAGGTCGCGCAGCAGTTCGTTCAGTTGGGGCAAGGTGCCGTCGATTAAACCGTCACCGGCAGCAATCGCGGCCCGATCGACGCGTGCCGACATCTCGGAAAGCTGAACCAGAAGGCCGCGCAACTCGGCTATCGTCGGCTCTGCCACTGCGCTCGTCCGTTCAAGGTTGGCGAGCGTGCTCGAGAGCTTTGCCATGTTGTGTTCGCTGAACGCACTGCGGATGGCAGCCAGCGTTCGCGGCGCATCGGCGAAGGTCTTGTCGACGCCTGCAATGGCGGACTCAAGGCGCTCGAGCGAGCCGCGCAGGCGATCCGCGTTCTCATCATTGAACAGGATGGAAATACGGTCGGCAACTTCCTTGAAGCGCTTTGCCGCCGCCAGTGCGCTGTCGGCAATCTGGTCGATCAGCCCCGACTCCAGGGCAATCCTCGGCAGTCTGCCTGCCTCATCGACCAGCGGGACCCCACCATCGCCTGTCTCATTGAGCTGGACATAGGCGAGTCCGGTCACGCCCTGCGTCCCGAGGCTGGCGCGGGTCTTGTCCGTGACCGGCAGGTCGGCACGGATGCGGATGCGCACCAGAATCTGGCGCGGATTCTCCGGATCGATGCCGATATCGGTCACGCTACCGGCGGACATCCCGCGGTAACGCACACGGGCCTGCACGTTGAGGCCATTTACCGTGCCGTTCGACACCAGCAGATAGTCCCGTGTCAGCTCCCTGTCTTCCGAGAACCACCAGAGTGACAGCACCAGAATGCTGCCCAGAAAAAGGGCAAAGAGACCGGTAGCGATCGCATGGGCGCGATTTTCCATTATTCAGTTTTCTCCTTGGACCTGTGCCAATGCACGTCGGCCCTGCGCGCCGCGAAAGAAGCGTTCGATAAAGGGATGATCGACCTTGATCGTGTCTTCCAGCGAGGCGTAACTCAGTATCTTTCGGTCTGCCAGCACCGCCACCTTGCTCGACATCGCCGCGAGCGTGTCCAGATCGTGCGTCACCAGCACGACCGTGAGCCCGAGTTCGTCGCGCAAGGACAGGATCAGGCGTACAAAACTCGCGCTACGGTCGGGGTCCAGTCCCGCCGTCGGCTCGTCGAGCAGCAGCAGCTCGGGCTCGAGCGCCAGCGCACGTGCAAGCGCTGCACGCTTGACCATCCCCCCTGAGAGTTCGGCAGGCATCAACAGGGCATGCTGCGGTTCCATTTCCACCATGGCGAGCTTGAGCGTCACCAGCTGACGGATCTCCTCGTCGGTGGCAATGCGCTCCTCCCGCAAGGGAAAGGCGATGTTCTCCCCAACACTGAAGGCAGAGAACAGCGCACCCTGCTGAAACAGCACACCGAATCGCCTGCGGCGCGCGATCTGCTCATGCATGGTGCCCGAATGCAGCGGCTCGCCGAAAAGGGAGACTTCACCCTGAGCCGGGCGCGTCAGGCCGATGATGTGTCTCAGCAGGGTCGTCTTGCCGCTGCCAGAGCCGCCGACGAGCGAGACGATCTCACCCTTGGCGATATCCAGGTTCAGTCCGTCATGGACAAGGTTCTTGCCAAAGCGCGTCACCACGCCCGACAGGGAAATCACCGCCGAGGTGTCAGATGCAGTACACATGGGTGCCGTGCTCATGCGGGGACCCCGATGGAACGCGTGGCGATGGCAAAGATCGCATCGACCAGGATCACGATGGTGATGGCGGAAACCACCGACGCAGTCGTGTTTGACGAGAGGCTCTCGGTGTTGGGCCGCACTCGCAAACCGAAATGACAGGCGACGAGCGAGATCAGCAAACCGAAAGCCGCGCCTTTTGCCAGCCCGATGAACACGTTTGCGATTGGCACGACCCGAGGCAAGGTCTCGATGAAGAAGCCGAAGCTCATGCCAAGGTCTATACGTGCGGAAACCATACCGCCAAACAGCGCGATACCCGAGGTCCACAGCACCAGCAGCGGCATCGCGAGCGTCAGCGCCACCACCTTGGGCAGCACCAGCCGCAGCGTGCGCGACACGCCCATTGCGGACAATGCGTCGATCTCCTCGGTGACCCGCATCACGCCAAGCTGCGCCGTCATCGCCGAGCCGGAGCGGCCGGCCACGAGCACCGACACCAGCACCGGACCAAGTTCGCGGATGATGCCAAGGCCAAGGATATTGACGATGAAGACGTCGGCGCCGAAGGCCTTGAGCTGAAGCGCGGAAAGGTATGACAGGACCACGCCGATGAGGAACCCCACCAGCGCCGTGACCGGCATGGCCTTCACACCCACCTTGAAAAGGTTGGCCGAGATTTCGAGCAAGGGCCACTCACGCGGATGGCGGAGCAGATGCAGGACGTCGAGGCACAGCTGGCCCAGCAGGGCAAGAAAGGCCAGGACGTGATCGCGAAAGACGAAAAGTGCATAGCCGAGCGATGCGGCCGCATCGAGTGCGGTGAAGCCGGGCGCTTCGGGAAGCTGGCTGGCATCCGCTTTGGCAACCCGTTCGATGACCACCCGGTGGGATTCGCTGAGCTCAACCGCATCCGGCCAGCGTCGCTTCCATCCGCCCCACAGGAGCGTCGCCCCGAAGCTGTCAATGCGCCTCAGACCGGCGAGATCCCAGCGTGCATCCGTGGGCAGCGCCGCCAGCGTTTGCCGGATTGACGCAAGCTGCGGCGACAGTGCGCGCAGCGTCCAGTCGCCGCTCAGCCGCCAGACCCCGGATTCCGAATCGATCGCAATCCCAGGAGAGAGGATGCCCGACATCGACGCCTAACCTGCCATCGTGCGACTGGCCATGCTGCGAACATAGAGTCCACGTCCGACCGACATCCACTGGCGCTGCTCCTCATCGAGCGCAGCCGCGGTCAGCGGCAGCTTTTGCAGCCAGGTTGCGGGCGTGTTGACCGCGAAGCCCCTGCCCTCGCGTGACATGGTGATTGGCGGCACGCCACGTGCATCGCGGGCGCGATGAATCACCACCGCGAGCCTCAGGCAGGCGATCAGCAGCCAGTCCGAGCTCGCCGGATCGATCGCGGCAACCCGTTCCAGCTTGCCGCGGTGCGCCAGCACCAGCCGCGACAGCCGGCCCTGGTCCATGCGCGAAAACCCCGGCATGTCGGCATTGCCGAGAATGTAGGCGCTGTGTTTGTGATAGCTGGAGTGTGCGACCGAGATGCCGATTTCGTGCAGCAGTGCAGCCCAGCGCAGGAAGCGGCGATCGGTCTCGTCGGTCTTCTCGCCACTGGGGTCGAGCTGGCTCAGCAGATGGCTGGCGGTGTCGGCCACCTGCTCGGCCTGGCGCCGGTCAACCCGGTAACGCGTGCCGAACACCGAGACCGTCGCATCGCGCAAGTCGTCATGGTGGTAACGGCCAAGGAGGTCGTAGAGCACACCCTGGCGCAATGCGCCCTCGGAGAACACCATGCGATCCAGCCCGAACTCCTTGAAGATCGCGCTCATGATGGAGAAACCGCCGAGGATGACCGGAATACGGTCACCCTTGAGGCCGGGAAGATCGAGCGCGTCGATATGGCCGGCGCGCAGGAAAATGGTCTTCAGCTTTTCCAGTCCGTCGCGCGTTATGCCCCCGGCGGACAAGCCGTTCTGCTCGAGAATCTCCACCAGCGCCTTTGCCGAGCCGCTCGACCCCACGGCCTCTTCCCAGCCGGTCTCGCGGTAAACGTGGGCAATCGCCTGCAGTTCTCGCCTTGCCGCCAGTTCTGCCTCCTTGAGCCCGCGTTTTTCAATCTTCCCTTCGGGGAAGTAATTGAGGCTGTAACCCACGCAACCCATGTATAGCGACTCAAGCTGCAGCGGCTCGAAGCTCTTGCCGATGATGAATTCCGTTGAACCACCGCCGATATCCACAACCAGCTGCTGCTTGTGGGGGTCCGGCAGCGTATGCGCGACCCCGACGTAGATCAGCCGCGCTTCTTCGCGGCCGGCAATGACCTCGATCGGGAATCCGAGTGCGGCCTCGGCCCGGATCAGGAACTCGGATGCGTTCTTCGCAACGCGCAAGGTGTTGGTCGCAACCACCCTCACCGATTCGCGCGAGAACCCGCCAAGGCGCTCATGAAAGCGCTGCAAGGCAGCGACACCGCGTTGCTGTGAGGCCATGTCGAGCCACTTCTCGGGCGACAGGCCAGCCGCAAGCCGTACCGGTTCCTTCAAGCCATCGAGGGGGTAGATCTGGTCGTTGACGATCCGTCCCACCTGGAGCCGGAAACTGTTGGAGCCGAGGTCAATCGCGGCGATCAAGTCTTGCATCATGAGGGAGAGGGATCCGTGCCCCAAAGCGCCGTAGAGCACGCATTCTACCACCCGGGGTGGCTGCGCCGCAGTGATCGAAATTGCATTAAGAATCCTGCTACCGTCATTGAAATGCAACAGAAATGTCACATAATTAGGGGACGTCACTCCAGCGGATGCCAAATGTACAGACCGGTCCATCAATCGAACTTTCCTGCCGAGCACTTCATCAACCGCGAACTTTCCCTGCTGCAGTTCCAGCGCAGGGTGCTTGCCCAGGCCGCGGACGAGACGGTTCCGCTGCTCGAAAGGCTCCGCTTCCTGTGCATCGTATCGAGCAACCTCGACGAGTTTTTCGAGATCCGGGTCTCGGGCATCAAGGAGCAGATCAGGCTTGGCAGTCATGCCTCGAGCAATGACGGCATCCAGCCAAACGAATTGCTGGCCCGGGTCAGCACCGAAGTGCATCAGATCATAGCCAACCAGTACCTGATGCTCAACGAAGAGATCCTGCCTGCGCTTGCAGCCGAGGGCATCGTCTTCCTGCGCCGCAGCCTCTGGAATGACGAGCAGCGGGCCTGGATCAGGGACTACTTCAATCGTGAAGTCATGCCGGTTCTCACGCCCATCGGACTGGACCCGGCCCACCCCTTCCCGCGTGTGCTCAACAAGAGTCTGAACTTTGCCGTCGAGCTCGAAGGGCGTGACGCCTTCGGCCGCGACTCGGGGGCAGCAATCGTGCAGGCGCCGCGCGCCCTGCCCCGTGTCATCCGCCTGCCGAACGAGATCAGCGATCAGCCCTACACTTTCGTGTTCCTGTCGTCCGTCCTGCATGCGCATGTAGGGCAGTTGTTCAGCGGCATGAACGTACTCGGCTGCTACCAGTTCCGCGTTACCCGCAACTCCGATCTTTTCGTGGACGAGGAAGAGGTCAAGGACTTGCGCACGTCGCTCAAGGGCGAACTGCAACAGCGCCATTTCGGTGACGCGGTCCGGCTGGAAGTTGCCGACAACTGCTCGGAAGAGATGGCGGACTTCCTCCTGCAGCACTTCCGCCTTGGCCGCGCCGACCTCTACCGCACGCCCGGCATCGTCAATCTGGTCAGGCTGATGCAGGTTCCGGACTGGGTCGAACGCGCCGACCTGAAGTACGACAACTTCCAGCCCGGACTGCCCAAGCCAATCGACATCAGGCGCGACATCTTTGCTGCAATCCGCAGCCAGGACATCCTGCTGCATCACCCGTTCCAGAGCTTCGAGCCGGTGATCGACCTGCTGCGCGCTGCAGCGGACGACCCTCAGGTTGTCGCGATCAAGATGACGATCTACCGCACCGGCACCGATTCGGTGCTGATGGAACTGCTTTCGCGTGCCGCCCAGAAAGGCAAGGAAGTCACCGTTGTCCTGGAACTGATGGCGCGTTTCGACGAGGAAGCCAACATCACCTGGGCCAACCGCCTTGAAGAAGTCGGTGCGCACGTCGTGTACGGCGTGTTCGGCTACAAGGTGCATGCCAAGCTGCTGATGCTGGTGCGCCGCGAGGAAGACGGATTGCGTCGCTACTGCCACCTCGGCACGGGCAACTATCACCCCCGTACGACGCGGTTCTACACCGACTTCGGGCTGCTCACGAGCAACCCTGAAATCGGCGAGGACGTGGCCGATGTCTTCAAGCAGCTCACCGGTCTCGGCAAGGCGACGACGCTATGCCATCTGTGGCAGGCGCCGTTTTCGCTGCAACCCAACGTGGTTACGGCCATCAAGCGCGAGGCGGCGATCGCGGCCGAAGGACGACGTGGTCGAATCATTGCCAAGATGAACGCACTGCTCGAACCGGAAACCATCGAGGCGCTCTATGAAGCTTCGCAGGCCGGGGTCGAAGTGGATCTGATCATCCGCGGTCCCTGCGCGCTGCGCCCCGGTGTGCCCGGTCTGTCGGACAACATCCGCGTGCGCTCGGTCGTGGGCCGTTTCCTCGAGCATCACCGCATCTTCCACTTCCATGCCGACGGTGAGGATCAGATGTATCTGTCGAGTGCCGACTGGATGGATCGAAACTTCTTCCGCCGCATCGAGATTGCCTTCCCGATTCTCGATCCGCGCATCAAACGCCGGGTCATGAAGGAAGGCCTTCGCCCCTACCTGGGTGACAACAGCCAGTCGTGGGAGATGCAGTCGGACGGCAGTTACAAGAAGAAGATGCCGCGTGGTACCCGCCGCATGGCGCAGATGATCCTGCTGGGTGAGTTGGCTGCACGCTGAGTCGTGCGCTGAGTCGCGCTCACCATCGAGTGAAACTGCCCGGTCTGCAACGCATGCAACCGGGCAGTCCTGTTTTTACTTGCGCTGGGCGTCAATCACGCCATTCACCTCGCGGATCAGCGTGATCGCACGCTGCAGCTGGGTGATGCCGCCAACCTCCATGGTGAAGCGCATGAAGGCCGTACCTTTCTTGGTGAGGGTATTGACCGCCGTCACATTGAGCTTTTCGCGCGACAGCACTTCGGAGATGTCGCGCAACAGCCCCTGGCGATCGCTCGCCTGCACCGCGACATCAACCGGAAACACCGCCTGACGGTTGTTGTACGCCTGGTCGCCCCACTCTGCGGCAATGACGCGTTCGGGCTGCTGGCGCGCAAGCAGCTGGAAATCGTGGCAGTCGACACGGTGAATGGAAATGCCGCGCCCGCGGGTCACGAAACCTTCGATCGCATCGGGCGGTGCGGGTTTGCAGCAGCGCGACAGGGAGGTCAGCAGCTTTCCAACGCCGACAATCAGGATCTTGTCGGAGTTATCGCCCGTGCGACTGCGTCCGACCACCATTTCAGGCTCTTCGTGCGCCTCAGCCGGTGCATCTGCTTCCCGCAGGGCCATCTGAACCGCACGCGGTCCAACTTCGCCGCGTCCGGCAGCAACGTAGAGCGCATCGGCGTTCTTGAACCCGAGGCGGTCCGCGAGACCTTCGATATTGGCCTGGGAGTGACCATCGCGCTGCATCTCGCGCGCCACGAAACTCCGCCCCCGAATCAGCAGTTCTTCTTCGTCCTGTGCACTGAAATACTGCTTGATCTTGGTTTTTGCACGCGATGTGACGACGTAGTGCTGCCGCGGATCGAGCCAGTCACGGGAGGGCCCACCCTCCTTCGCGGTCATGATCTCGACCGTCTGACCGTTCTCGAGCGGTGTGTTCAGCGTGACCAGATGACCGTCGATCTTGGCCCCCCGGCAATGGTGGCCGACGTCGGTGTGCAGGCGGTAGGCGAAGTCGATCGGGGTGGCGCCGCGGGGCAGGTCGACAACCCGCCCCTGAGGCGTCAGCACGTACAGGGTGTCGTCGAGCGAGGCGCGCTTGAACTGTTCGAGCCATTGCGCAGAATCCGCCACTTCGTCGCGCCACGACAGCAGATTGCGCAGAAGCGCGATCTTGTCGTCGTAATCGCCGCCGTGGCCGCTGCCTTCCTTGTAGCGCCAGTGGGCTGCGACGCCAAGCTCGGCGTGCTTGTGCATATCGTAGGTACGAACCTGCACCTCGAGCGCACGACCGTCACCGGCCAGCACGGCCGTATGCAGCGACTGGTAGTTGTTGCCCTTCGGTTTGGTGATGTAGTCGTCGAATTCCTTGCTGATCGGCTGCCAGATCTGATGCACCAGGCCGAGCACGGTGTAGCAGTCGCGTACCTCTTCCACCAGCACGCGCAGCGCACGGATGTCGTACACCTGCGAGAAATCGAGCCGTTTCGCCCGCATCTTGTTGTAGATGCTGTAGATGTGCTTGGGCCGGCCGGTGATCTCGGCCTTGATCCCGACCGCGGCGATCTCTGTCCGCAAACGCTCGATCGCGTTGTGGATGAACTCCTCACGTTCGGAGCGACGCTCGTCGAGCATCTTGGCAATGCGTTTGTAGGTCTCCGGCTCGAGAAAGCGGAACGACAGGTCTTCCAGCTCCCACTTGAGTTGCCAGACGCCAAGCCGGTTGGCAAGCGGCGCATAGATGTCGAGGCTTTCGCGTGCCACGTCGACACGGGACTCGCTCGGCGTTTCCGTGAAATACCGCAGCGTCTGGGTGCGCGAGGCGATGCGCAGCAGGACAACGCGGATATCCTCGACCATCGCCAGCAGCATCTTGCGCAGCGTTTCGGTCTGGGCGCGAATCTCCGGCCCGGTCGCGCTCGTGGTCTTGCGCGTGATCACGCGCAAGCCGTTGAGCTTGTGCAAGCCTTCCACCAGACGCGCCACGTGCACACCAAAGCGCGACGCAACCTGCTCGGTCGCGTCGTCGATGTACTCGCCGACTGCAAACAGCAGCGCAGCAATCCGGGCGTCGGCGTCGAGCCTGAGGGACGCGACGATCAGTGCGGTGCCGAGCGCATGCGTCCATGCCGACTCGCCCGTGCCCAGCACCCTGCCTTCGTAAGCTTCGGCGGCCAGCTCGAGCGCCTGCTCGATGGTCGCCCGCTCAAGCGGCGTCAGCCCTTCCGCGAGCAGTTCGATTGGTGGCCCTGACGCATCCTGGGCAATAGCGTGTGTAACGAAAACCATGCGAGCGATTATCCCATATCGGATGCGGGGCAGTGCTAACATCCACACGGATTGCCTCCGATGCCCACGGCATCGCTCTACCTGTCACTCAATTCCCGCCCCTCATGCAGCAAACTTCCGAAGCCCGTCCCGCCCAACGCGCCCGACCGCTGCGATGGCTCGTCCTGCTGTGTATTGTCGCCGCCATCGTCGCCGGCATCATGCTGCTTGCGGAGGAGATGCGCACCTCCGCCCTGCAAGCGCGCCATCTCAGCAGGATTGCAGCTGAAACCGGTTTCCAGCTGGCGCCGGGTGCAGGCGAACTCCTGCCCGCACCGCCCGGCCCCTACGACAGCCGCCTTGGATACAACCAGATGCCTGCCTTCGTGCAGCGTCTCAGCAGCAGGGGCTATACCGTCACCCAGCAGGCGCGCGCGAGCGCCCGCCTCGTGGAGCTGAACGACCTAGGTCTGTTTCCGATCTACCGCGAAAAGAATCAGGGCGGCCTTACCCTGCTCGACTGCCAGGCGAACCCGCTTCACGTGTCACGCTACCCGGAGCGCACCTACCCGGGCTTCGAGGATGTGCCCCGCATCCTTGTCGACACCTTGCTGTTCATCGAAAACCGCGAACTGCTCGACCCCGGTCGCCCCAAACGCAATCCCGCGGTCGAGTGGGACCGCTTCGCGCGTGCCGCCTTCGACCAGCTCCTCGGCCTGATCGACGAGGACCGCAGCGCCCCGGGCGGCAGCACGCTGGCCACACAGATCGAGAAGTATCGCCACTCGCCGGATGGGCGCACCACCTCACGCGAGCAGAAGCTCAAGCAGATGGCCAGTGCGTCCCTGAGGTCCTACCTCGAGGGCGAGGACAGCCTCACCGCCCGCAGGCGCATCGTCACCGACTACCTCAACACCGTACCGCTTTCGGCAAAGACCGGCTTTGGCGAGGTCAACGGCATCGGCGACGGGCTGTGGGCCTGGTACGAAAGAGACTTCGGCGAAGTCAACGCCCTGCTCGAGGCACAGTCAAACACTTCAGGAACGCGCAAGATCAGGTTTCAGGATTCAGGCGATGAGGATCTCCTGAGACAGGCGCTCGCCTACAAGCAGGCCCTGTCCCTGATGATCGCGCAACGCCGTCCGTCCTATTATCTTGCCGGCAACGCACGGAGCCTCGGCGGTCTTACCGACAGCTACCTGCGCCTACTTACCGAAGCCGGCATCATTCAGCCAGCGCTTCGCGATGCGGCGCTGGCTGTGCCGCTCAAGCTGCGTGAGGGGCCGGCAGTCCCTCCCCAGACCGCCTTCGTTACCCGCAAGGCGGGCAACGCGCTGCGCACCCATCTGTCCAGCCAGCTTGGCGTTGCGCGCTTCTACGATCTCGACCGGCTCGATCTCACCGCCGGCAGCACGCTGCACGGTGGCATTCAATCGACGGTGACGAGCCTGTTGCGCAGCATCAGCGATCCCGCCCAGGCGGAAGCGCTCGGACTGATCGGGCCGCGCATGTTCGCCCCCGGGCAGGACCCTTCGCGCGTTCTGTTCAGCTTCACGCTTTACGAACGCGTCGGCACGGCCAATCTCCTGCGTGTTCAGACCGACAGCTATGATCAGCCCTTCGACATCAACGAAGGCGCCAAACTCGACCTCGGATCGACCGCCAAGCTCAGAACCCTGGTGACCTATCTGGAGATCGTCGCCGAGCTTCACACACTGTACGGCGCGCACAGCCGAGAAACCCTGCGGAGCACCCCGCGCAGTTCGAACAACCCGCTGCTGAACTGGGCGCTGGACTATCTGGCCTCGACCGACGAACGCAGGCTTCGTCCCATGCTCGATGCCGCCATGCAGCGCACCTACTCGGCCAATCCCGGCGAGAGATTCTTTACCGGCGGTGGCCTGCACAGTTTCGATAACTTCAGCCGCGACGATAACAACAAGATCCTGCCGGTGCAGGTCGCCTTCCGCCACTCGGTCAACCTGGTCTTCATCCGCATGATGCGCGACATCGTGCGCTATACCGTCAGCAACAATCCCGCCGTGGCCGACATCTTCGAGGATCCCGACGATCCACGCCGCAAGGCCTACCTCACCCGTTTTGCCGACCGCGAGGGCAGGGTTTTCCTGAACGGCTTCTTGCGCAAATATCAGGGCAAGACCGGCGACGAGGCGCTGACACGCGTACTCGAAGGCATTCGCGTCACGCCGCGGCGACTTGCGGTCATCCTGCGCTCGGTGCGCCCGCAGCTCGATGAAAAGGCCTTCGCCGAACAGATGCGACAGCATCTCGATGCACCAGCACAGTTGAGCGACGGCGACCTTCGGGACCTTTACTCCCGCTTCGGCCCGGAGCGCTACTCGCTCCCGGATCGTGGCTACCTCGCGGGCATCCATCCGCTCGAACTGTGGCTGGTCGCCTTCCTTCAGCCCAACCCCGGTGCGACCCACGCACAGGTCACCGAGGCCAGTCAGGAGCAGCGCATCGAGGTCTACACCTGGCTCTTCCGCACCCGTCACCGCAATGCCCAGGATGTGCGTATCCGCAGCCTGCTCGAGGTCGAGGCCTTCATCGACATCGCGCGCCGCTGGCGTCGGCTGGGCTACCCCTTCGAAGCCCTCACCCCCTCGTACGCCACGTCGATCGGCAGCTCCGCCGACCGCCCTGCAGCGCTTGCCGAACTCGTTGGCATCCTGGTGAATGACGGCCTCCGGCTCCCCGTCGTGCGGATCGAGCGACTGCACTTCGCTGCAGACACCCCTTATGAAACCTACATGGAGCGTGCTCCCGGACCCGGCGAACAGGTGCTGCCGCCCGAGGTCGCCCAGGTTGCACGTGAGGCCATGATCGACGTCGCGACACAGGGCACGGCGCGACGCCTCAGCGGCGCGTTTGTCCGCGACGACGGAAGCCCGCTCGTGGTCGGCGGCAAGACGGGAACCGGGGACCATCGCTACGAGGTCTATGGTCCGGGCGGTGTCCTGGTCAGTTCGCGTGTCGTCACCCGTTCGGCGACGCTGATCTTTCTCGCAGGCGACCGTTTCTTCGGCACGCTGACAGCCTTTGCAGCCGAACCCCATGCAGCCGATTACCAGTTCACCAGTTCGCTCGCGGTGCAACTCCTTTCCCGCGGCATTGCGCCACTGCTCAAGCCACTGTGGAGCGAAACCGCGACGAGTCACGGGGCGGGCTGCCCGGCACCCCTGTCTCAGGGTGGCAGCAGCCAGGATTGAGGCTGCCAGCCGCCTTCCCTGTATGGCAGCGGGCGCGGCTGTGCCATCATCCGGCCTCGTCATGATCAAGTGCGCGCAATGAAACGCTTCACCGCCAACCCCTATCTGCTGCTTTCGCTCACCGCTCTGTTCTGGGCGGGCAACATGGTGCTCGGTCGCGGCATCCGCGGCGACGTCCCTCCGATCGCACTCGCCTTCTGGCGCTGGTCGATTGCCCTGGCCCTCGTGTTGCCATTCGCCCTGCCCCACCTGCGTGCGCAATGGCCCAGCCTGCGCGCCGCGTGGAAGGAAGTGCTCGTCCTCGGGGTTCTTGGCGTTGGCTGTTACAACACCTTTGCCTACCTTGCCCTGCAACACACCACCGCGACCAACGCCACCCTGCTCAACTCCTTCATTCCGATCGCCACGATCGCGCTCGCCTTCGTGCTGCTGGGCAAGCGCCTGCACCGACTCGAGGCCGCTGGCGTCATCGTCTCGCTGGCAGGTGTCACCGTCATCGTGAGCCGTGGCAGCATCGACACCCTGATCGGGCTCAGTCTCAACACCGGCGACCTGTGGATGCTCGGTGCGGTGCTGGTCTGGGGGCTGTACACCGTCGGCCTGCAGTGGCGCCCGCAAGGCGTGCACCCGATGCTGATGCTTGCCGCGCTCACCCTTGTCGGCCTCACTGCACTTGCACCAGTCTATCTTTGGGAACTGAGTACCGGTCGCCACATCGTGCTGTCCGCGGCATCCCTGACCGGCATCCTTTACACCGGAGTTTTTCCGGGCTTTCTTGGCTATATTTTCTACAACGCCGGCGTGGCCGCCGTCGGCCCCAGCAGGGCTTCACTCTTCATCCACCTGATGCCGGTGTTCGCTACCATCCTCGCCGCGATTTTCCTGGGTGAGCGGCCATACGCTTACCATTTCATCGGCATTTCGCTCGTGTTCTCCGGCATCCTGCTGACAACCCGGCGGCCCGCCACCTAGCGCAATGCTGAAGCGCATCAAAAAATGGTTGGGGCTCGAAATGCCACGACCCGTGGTCCCCAATGAACTCTGGGACAGGATCGAATCCGGCCTGCCGTTTCTCGCCTTTCTGACAGTTTCAGACCGGCTTCGTCTGCGCGAACTGGCGCTGGATTTTCTGGCCGACAAGGAGTTCCATGGTGCGCAAGGGCTCGAACTGACCGACGAGATCCTTCTCGGCATCGCCTTGCAGGCAAGTCTGCCTGTACTCAATATCGGCCTCGAGGCCTACCACGGCTGGGTGGGTATCATCGTCTATCCGGGTGATTTCGTCATTCCGCGCCACGAGGTCGATGAGGCCGGCGTGGTGCACAGCTACGACGACGAGGTACTGGGTGAAGCATGGGCTGGTGGTCCGGTGCTGGTGTCCTGGTTCGGAGGGCATCACCCGATTGGTGTTAACGTGGTGATTCATGAATTCGCGCACAAGCTCGACATGGCAAATGGAGAGGCCGATGGGTTTCCGGCGCTGCCGGCCCGCATGTCGCGCAGGGACTGGGCTGCCGCGTTCACGCCAGCCTACGAAAAACTCTGCGCCCAGGTCGATGCAGACGAGATGACCGCGCTCGATCCCTACGCCAGTGAAAACCCCGGAGAGTTCTTTGCCGTCGCGTCCGAAGCCTTCTTTGAAACGCCAGGTCAGCTGCGTGACGCGTTTCCCGCAGTCTATGATCAATTGAAGTCATACTACGGTCTGGATCCTGCAGCGGGTGAGGCTGGCCTGAGGGCAGAGCCGGACCCGCACCGCGGTGCGACATGAGTGCGAAAAAACGTCTGCTGATTGTCTATCACACCCAGTCCGGCAACACCGGTCGCCTTGCCGATGCCGTGCTGGCCGGCGCACGGCGTGCGGCCGAAACCGAGACGACGATGCTGCGTGCTTTCGATGCCGGCACCGACGATCTGCTTGCATGTGACGGCCTGCTGCTGGGAACGCCCGAGAATTTCGGATACATGTCAGGCGCACTCAAGGACTTCTTCGACCGCACCTATTATCCTTGCGAGGGCAAGACCACCGGACTGCCCTTTGCAGTCTTCGTCAGCGCAGGTAATGATGGTACCGGCGCGGTGCGCGAGATCGGCCGGATCGCCAACGGATATGGCTGGCGCGCAATCAACGAGCCACTGATCGTGCGCAAGGAAATCACCGCAGCGGACCTCGAAAATGCCGCAGATCTTGGTGAAGCGATGGCCAACGGATTATCAATGGGTATTTTCTGAACGGCGATATTGCGCAGAAGACGCCATGGCGCGCTTGTGTCAAGGCACTGGCACACAGCACGTTTCAGATTTCCCGAAACGGTAATAATAGGGCTTGCCAGTCCTGCACCACCCTGTCTAAGCTGGAAGTGCTGTTACCCAACACAGCAACCCGCTTCTCTTTCAGTAACGGAGGGTGTCACATGGCTATTACCTGGATTCTGGTTGCCAACGCCAGCCTGGCGAAACTGTATGCGAACCTCGGCCCGAACAAGGGTCTCAAGCTGGTCAAGGAGCTGATCCACCCCGAGAGCAGGCAGAAGAACGCCGAGCTTGCAAGTGACCGCACCGGCAGTACCGGCGGTAACGGCGGTCCGATGGAACCGCACTCGGTTCCCAAGCAGCACGAAGCCAAAGTGTTTGCGCAGGAGATCGCAACAACGCTTTATAACGGACGGGCGAGCAACGCGTACAAGCGCGCAATCATCGTCGCCCCGCCGGCGTTCATGGGAATGTTGAATAACTCCCTCGATGCGCCCACTGCCCAGATGGTCAGTGACCGTTTCGAGAAAGACTACACCAAGGCACCCGAGTCGGAACTCGCAAGCCGACTGTCAACAGCCATCTTCCTTTGATTCTTCGAGCGTCTTCTGACCGAAGACGATGGTGAGGGCTCGTCCCCACCGAAGAGCCGCGGGGCGCTTTGCGCCCCGCAATTTCGTTTACCGCTCGGAAAATGCGCGACGGGTCCTGTCCCGAACGGATGCAGGGCGGCGATAATGCAGGCCTGTCTCCATTGCCTGTCCGCTCATGTCCTCATACCCCCACGTCCTGTTCGACCTCGATGGCACGCTGATCGACTCCGCACCCGCAATTGTTGCCAGCTTTCGCGATGCCTTTGCCAGCGCTGGCCTGACTCCGACGGTTGCAATCGACAGCAGCATCATCGGCCCACCCCTGCTCGAAACGCTAGAACTCCTGAGCGGCACCCGGGACCCAAAGCTGATCGCCACCCTGGCCGAACATTTCAAGGTCAGTTACGACACCACTGGCCTGCTACAAACGGCAGCGTACGATGGAATCGGCGACATGCTCGCGCAGCTCCATCAGGCCGGAGGCTCGCTCTCGATCGCCACCAACAAACGCATCCACCCTACCCGCCTGATCCTCGAGCATCTGGGCTGGACTGATTACTTTGACGCGGTCTATGCGCTTGACCTGTTCCAGCCCCGGCTCGCCAACAAGGCGGCAATGATCGGCCGGCTGCTTGCAGATCGCAGCATCCCGGTCTCGGCTGCGGTCTACATCGGCGATCGCGCGGAAGACGGCGAATCGGCCGATGCCAACAAGCTTCCCTTCATTGCCACAACCTGGGGATACGGGAGTCTGGAGCAGGATGAGTTGTCACCGCACTGGCGCGCAGCCGCAACGCCTGCGGATCTGCTGAAACTGCTGCTGGACTGATCGAACGGGCGGCAGGCAGCGATTGCACGTTCGCTGCCTGGCTCCGCAGCAGACCGTCGGCCGGGGGCGGCAGACCAGGCTCTGCGGCTGTGCTCAGGCCGTCAAGGCCGCGAGCATCACGACGACCTGGGCAGCGATACCCTCACCGCGCCCGGTAAATCCGAGCTTTTCAGTGGTCTTGCCCTTGATGTTCACTGCAGCGGCATCCATTTCTAGATCAGCCGCAATGTTGCCCACCATGGCGGGCGAATGGGGCAGGATCTTCGGCGCCTTGCAGATCACTGTCGCATCGACGTTCACAACGCCCCAGCCGGCCGCCTTCACTCGCTCGAAAGCCGTCCGCAGGAGCACCCGGCTGTCGGCGCCCGCATGTGCGGGGTCGGTATCGGGAAACAGGCGGCCGATGTCGCCCAGACCTGCCGCACCAAGCAAGGCATCGGTCAGGGCGTGCAGAAGCACGTCGGCGTCCGAATGCCCGAGCAGGCCACGTTCATGGGGGATGGTGACGCCGCCAATCACCAGCGGGCGCCCGGCGACGAGCGCATGCACATCGAAGCCCTGTCCGATCCGAAACGGAATACTCATCAGTTCATGCCTTCACGGTTGTTGAGGATCCACTCGGCCAGATGCAGGTCGAGCGGATAGGTTACTTTGAGATTGGTGGCGTCGCCTTCGATCAGTCGCGGTCGCAGGCCGGCAGCCTCGATTGCGCTGGCCTCGTCGGTGACGTTTCTCGCGCCTTCCAGCGCGCGCCGCAGCATGATGTAGCGGAACATCTGCGGCGTCTGCGCCTGCCACAGGCTGTCACGCGGGACGGTCGCGGCAACATGCCGATGTTCGTCTGCGCGCTTGAGGGTATCCGCAACCTGCACACCGAGCAGACCGCCAACCTCATCGTGGGCGAGTTCGCGCACGAGTTTGTCGATGTGCCAGGGCGCCAGGCAGGGACGCGCCGCGTCGTGCACCAGCACCCAGTCAGCGGCGGACGCCTCGCCCGCAATCGCCCGCAAACCGGCGAGCACGGTATCCGCACGGGTTGGACCGCCACAGAACAGCGGCACCAGCTTGGGTTCGAGATCACGCCAGTCGTAGCGTGACCATTCGGCATCGCCGACCGAGAGAATGACAAAGACCTTGTCGATCTCGGGCGCCGCACACAAGGTGGCCAGTGCATGGCGAATCATCGGCTGCCCAAGCAGCGGGAGGTACTGCTTGGGACGGTCGGATGCCATGCGCGCACCAGTGCCGGCGGCCGGGACGATGGCAAAATGTTTGGGGGGAGAGGTCTGCATGGCGCGGATTCTAACTGCAGCGCACGATTACGCCATAACCCGGAATCGACTAGAGTGATCACCATGTCGCGCTCAGGCATTTGCCTGGCACCATCGAGCATCATGAACGCGTATTACTGAAGGACGGCACGCATGCCATTCAATGCGTCAATTCCGGTCGATCCGGCACAGATTGAGACTTTCCTGACCGCAATCGGCATCGGCTTGCTGATCGGGCTCGAGCGCGAGCGCGTTCCATCCGCACGCGCAGGCCTGCGCACCTTTGGTCTCGTCGCCCTGCTCGGGGCCCTCGCCGGCCTGCTCAGCCAGCACCTGCAGAGCATCGCGCCCTTTGCAGTGGGGATGGCAGTGATCGGGGCGATGATCATCGCCGCCTACCTGCGCCACCCCGACCCGAACGACCCCGGCACGACCTCGGTCGCCGCGCTGATGGTGTGCTACTGCCTCGGGACGGCCGTATGGCTCGGCTATTCAAAGATCGCCGTCATGCTTGCCGTTGGTACCACCGTGCTGCTGTACTTCAAGACCCAGCTGCGTGGCATTGCAACCCGGCTCGGGCCGCGCGACTGGATCTCCATCCTGCAGTTCAGCGTGCTGTCGCTCGTCATCCTTCCTATTCTGCCCAACGAGGAGTTCGGCCCCTACGGAGCGCTCAACCCGTACCAGATCTGGTGGATGGTCGTGCTGATCTCGGGGGTGAGCCTCGCGGGCTACGCCGCGCTGCAGCTGGTCGGCGCAAAGCATGGCGCGGCCTTCGTTGGCATCTTCGGGGGCCTGGCCTCGAGTACGGCCACCACCATGGTGTACGCACGCAATGCGCGCGCATCGGAAGGACTGTCGTCGATGGCGGCCCTTGTCATCGTGCTCGCCAACCTCGTCATGGTCGTGCGCGTCACCGTGTTGGCAGCGGTTGTCGCTCCCGGCGTGCTGCCCGCCCTGTTCCATGTGGTGGTACCGGCGCTGAGCTTTGGTGGCATCGCGCTGATGATGAGCTGGCGACAACTGAGCAATGGCGGCCATGCGGTGCTGCCCGAGACCAGTAACCCGACCGAGTTGCGCACCGCGCTGGGCTTCGGCGCACTGTATGCCGTCGTGCTCTTCTGTGCCGCATGGCTGTCCGACTATGCAGGCACCCGCGGGCTGTACGTACTGGCAATCGTCACCGGCTTCACCGACATCGACGCCATCGCCTTGTCGAGCCTGCGTCTGTTTGCCCTCGACAAGCTCGCACTGGAGCCGGCGGCAATCGCGATCGGTCTCGGCATGATTGCAAACCTCAGCTTCAAGGCCGGCATGGCGGCCGTGATTGGCGGACAGTCGCTGGGACGAAAGGTGTTTGCGGGGATGGGTTCGGTCGCCCTCGGGCTGGCGCTGGGAATTGGCTGGCACGCGCTGGGTCTATAATCAGAACTGAACCAGCGCAAGGGGAAGGTCTGTTCATGGCGATTGCTTCGATACGCCCGGCTGCCGTTGCCGGTCAATTCTATCCCGCCGACGAGCGCGTTTTGCGCATGCAGTTGAGCGAACTGCTGGCCTCGGCCGTTCCGCTGGAACAGGTAGCGCCACCGAAGGCGATCATCGTTCCCCATGCGGGTTACATCTATTCGGGTCCCGTCGCCGCCGCGGCCTATGGGGCCTTGCTCCCCTTGCGCAGCCAGATCCGGCGCGTGGTCATGCTCGGCCCGACACACCGCATGGCAGTCAACGGCTTTGCCTTGCCCGCCGCGCAGTCATTCGAAACACCACTGGGCCGGGTCGCGATCGATCGCGAGGGCTGGAGTGAGCTGCAGCAGCGCCCGGACCTGACCGTCGACGATCGACCCCACGCGTATGAGCACGGGCTGGAGGTACAACTGCCGTTTCTGCAGACCGTGCTGGAGCGCTTCACCCTGCTGCCGGTACTGGTGGGCGACGCATCCACCGATGCCGTCGCCGCGCTCATCGAATCGGTGTGGGGCGGACCGGAGACCCTGATCGTGATCAGTTCGGACCTGTCGCACTTCCACTCCTACCAGCAGGCGCAGCGTCAGGACCGCGAGACCGTTGACCGGATCCTTGCCATGCGCAGCGGTCTGGGTCACGAACAGGCCTGTGGTGCAACGCCGGTCAACGGCCTGTTGCGGACTGCAGCACGCCACGGACTCGTGCCTCACCTGCTGGACATCCGAAACTCCGGCGATACCGCGGGCGACCGCAACCGTGTCGTCGGTTACGCCAGTATTGCCTTCTGTGACCCGGTGCCCCATGCAAGCAAACAACACTGAACAGGACGATCCCGGTCCGCGCCTTCTCGCCCGTGCGCGCCAGGCCATTGGCCACTACCTTGGCATCGCCCCCGAGCCGGCGGGCGATGCCCGGCTTGCACAGCGCGGGGCATGCTTTGTCACGCTCACCATCGATGGCGTTCTGCGCGGCTGCATTGGCAGCATCCGTCCGCAGCGCACCCTTGCTGACGACGTCGCCGCCAATGCAGTGGCGGCAGCCAGCCGTGATCCGCGCTTCCCACCGCTGACGGCAGACGAGTTTGCACAGGTACGGATCGAAGTCTCCCTGCTGTCCTCGCCGGATTTCATCGAGTTCACGGACGAAGCCGATCTCCTGCGCCAGATCACGCCGCACGAAGACGGTCTCATTCTGTTTGCCGGATGCCGCAGCGCGACTTTTCTGCCTCAGGTATGGGAGCAGCTGCCGCAGCCCGAGCATTTTCTTGCCGCCCTGAAGCAGAAAGCCGGGCTTGATCCCGAGCGGCCTGTCAATGGCATGATGGCGGCCCGCTTCAGCGTCAGAAAATGGGAGGAAACTTCCCGGGAGGCATGATGAACCATGCGGCGCAGTACTGGCATCGGCTCGCGGACGGGCGAATCCAGTGCGATCTTTGTCCGCGATACTGCAAACTCCACGAAGATCAGCGCGGTGCCTGCTTTGTGCGCATGCGCGAAGGCGACGCCATGGTGCTCACAACCTATGGGCGAAGCTCCGGATTCTGCATCGATCCCATCGAGAAGAAGCCGCTCAACCATTTCTACCCTGGCAGCAGCGTGTTCTCCTTCGGCACCGCGGGATGCAATCTCGCCTGCAAGTTCTGCCAGAACTGGGACATCTCCAAGTCACGCGACATGGACCGCCTGATGGATGCAGCCTCGCCCGACGAGATCGCTGCGACGGCGGCAACTCACGGGTGCACCAGCGTCGCATTCACCTACAACGATCCGGTGATCTTTGCCGAGTATGCGATCGACGTGGCGGCGGCCTGTCATCGACGCGACATTCGAACCGTTGCGGTCACCGCCGGATACATTACCGAACTGGCGCGCGGAGATTTCTTCTCCTGCATGGACGCGGCGAACGTCGACCTGAAGGCCTTCACCGACGATTTCTATGTGCAGTTGTGCGGCGCCCACCTTCAGCCCGTACTCGACACCCTGGTCTGGTTGCATCATGAAACCCAGGTATGGGTCGAACTGACCACCCTGCTGATTCCCGGACGCAACGACAGCGACGCTGAGATCAAGGCGATGTCACGCTGGGTGCACGACGAAATGGGGCCCGAAGTACCACTGCATTTCACCGCTTTTCATCCCGACTTCAAACTCGACGACCTGCCCCCAACCCCGCCGCAGGCGCTAACGAGGGCGCGCAAACTGGCGCTGGACGCCGGCCTGAAGCATGTCTACACCGGCAACGTGCACGACCTGGAAGGGGGGCGCACACGGTGTACGCAGTGCAACGAAGTCCTGATCGAGCGTGACTGGTACGCCATCCTGGCGTACCGACTCACCAGCAAGGGCGACTGCCCAAGCTGTCATGCACCGCTCGCTGGCCGCTTCGGCGAATTCGCCGGCGCCTTTGGCCCGCGACGGATCAGCGTGCCGATTCATCGTGAGCCCAGCTGACTCACGCCGGTCGTGGCGGTTGCGACGCCCCTCGACGCTGTGAGATGCTGTGCGAGACGCCCCGGCTTATTACTTCAGGTCGATACAAATTGAAGCTGCGAACCACCCCGATCAGCATACCGGCAGAAAGCATCTGGCTTGACGGCACGCTTTCGCACGCACCGGACGTCCGCGGGCTCGTGCTGATCCTGCAACCGGGTGCAAACCCGATCGTTCACAAGCGCCAGGCCCTGATCGCCGGCGTTGTTCAAGGCGCTGGTTTCGCCACGCTCTCGCTCGACCTGCTGACCCGTCACGAGGAACAGCACGATCCGGACGCCCGTTTCAACGTTACCCGGCTTGCAGAGCGTCTGCTCGCTGCAAACGACTGGATCGAACACCAGCCACCACTCGAAGCACTGCCCATCGGCCTGCTTGCATTCGGTACGGCGAGTGCCGCAATCGTGCGTGCGGCGGCCAAGAAACCTGATCGGTTCGGCGCACTCGCCTGCCTTGCAGGGCGACCCGACCTGGCGGGCGCGGGCCCGTTGCGCAGCCTTCAGGCACCGACCCTGTTCGTGGTCGGACGAGAAGACCCCGGTACTGCGATACTGCGTCAGGCCTTCGACATGATCCCCGCCGACCGCGAGTGGCGGGCTGCGGACGGCGGCGAAATTGAACACCTCGCCCCCGAGGATCTGAGGCAAAGCGCCAGCCTCGTCGCGGAATGGCTGCGCAAGAAGATGCCGCCAAGGCGGGATCAGGTTCCAGACGAGTTCGAGTTTGATCTGCCCGAGGACCACGCGCTGCCACCTGAAGCGAGCTGAAGAGCACCCCGCCGCGGGCCACACGCGAGCCGACCTGGCCTGAAACCGGTCACCGGTCACGGTCGCCGTTACATGACGGAGTTTGCGGCTTTTCGCGCGGTGAAACGCCGTCTAGAATCGAAGAGGTCATTCGAGCAGCGCCTACGCAAATGATGACATCCGGTGTCACTTCATCGCTCACCGCCTATACACCTACGGTTCAGGGCAACGCCGCGAACCGTCGCGTCCCCGATGAAACCGCATTAAGCGAATCGGAACAGCAGGCACTGACTCAGCTCGAGGCGCGAGACAAGCAGGTCCGCGCGCACGAGCAGGCGCACGTCTCGGCCGGCGGCGAGCTGATTACCTCCGGCGCCAGTTTCACTTACCAGGTCGGCCCCGATAACAAGCGCTACGCGGTTGCGGGCGAGGTCGGCATCGACACTTCGCCCGGCAGCACGCCTGAAGAAACGCTCGAACGCGCGACAAGAATCCGCGCCGCAGCCCTCGCACCCGCCGACCCTTCCGCGCAGGACCGCCAGGTCGCAGCGCAGGCGGACCGCATGGCAATCGAAGCACGCCAGGAGATCAACGCCCAGGCCAAAGCGGACCCCGCACTCGCCGAGCGGCGCGAGACGGCGTTAAACCAGCTTGTTTCGCAGGTCAGCGCGACGCCCACGGCACGCCCCACCATCGACACTTACGCCTGAGATCACCGTCTGACGGCCCCATCGGACGTCATGCGTGACTGGTTCGCCTATAATTGAGCGCTTTCCTGCTGCAAGAACGCCTCCGCGAAGCCCCATGCCCCGCTCAATCGACAAGCTGCTGCCCACCGTCTCCGCCCTTGCATTGCCCAAGGCCGGCAAACGGATCGACCTGCCCCAACTGAGCGGATCGGCTGACGCACTCGTGATTGCGCAGCTGGCAGGGCGCGGCCGGATGCTGGCGGTGGTGACCGCGAATCCGCTCGATGCACAGCGCCTCCAGGACGAAATCGCATGGCTTGCGCCAGGCCTGCGCCTGCATCTGCTGCCGGACTGGGAGACCCTGCCCTACGACAGTTTTTCGCCCCACCAGGACCTGATCTCCGAACGGCTGTCCACCCTGTACGCGATCACCCGCGGTGAGGCCGACGTTGTCCTGGTCCCGGCCAGCACGGCCCTCTATCGCATGGCGCCGCCAGCCTTTCTTGCGGCCTATACCTTTTTTCTCAAGCAGGGCGAGCAGCTTGACGTCGAGCAGCTGCGCATGCAGATGGCCGTCGCCGGCTATGCGCACGTCACCCAGGTCGTCAGCCCGGGCGAGTTCTCGGTACGCGGCGGACTGGTGGACCTGTACCCGATGGGTTCGCCCCTGCCTTACCGGATCGATCTCTTCGACGACGAAGTCGAGAGTATCAAGACCTTCGACCCCGACACGCAGCGCACCGTGTACCCGGTCAAGGAGATCCGCCTCTTGCCCGCCCGGGAGTTTCCGCTCGACGACAAGGGTCGTAGCCGCTTTCGTGGCCAGTTCCGCGAAACCTTCGAGGGCGACCCGACCCGGGCAACGATCTACAAGGATGTCTCCAACGGCATCGCGCCCGCAGGGATCGAGTATTACCTTCCGCTGTTCTTCGATGAAGTTGCCACGCTGTTCGACTACCTGCCCGCGGATACGCCGGTGCTCTTGCATCGCGATGTGCCCGGCGCCATTGCCGAGTTCTGGCGCGACACGCGCTCACGCTACGATCTGCTCAAGGGAGATCGCACACGGCCGGTGATGCCACCGGAGAAACTCTTTCTCAGTGACGAAGCCTTCTTCGTCGCACTTAAGGATCACCCCCGGCTGGTCCTTGGCAGCAGCAGCGAGAGCGCCAGTACGCCGGCCGCCCTGCCCCTTCCCGACATCGCGGTGGAGCGCAAGGCGAGCGATCCGCTGCACAAGCTCAAGGCCTTCTGCGCCGCATTCGACGGTCGGGTGCTGCTGCTCGCGGACTCACCCGGACGGCGCGAAACCATGGCCGAGTACCTGGCCGAATATGGCGTCAAGCCCGAGGCCAGCGCCGATTTCGACGGCTTCGCCGTGTCCGGAGAGGCGATCGCGCTCGGCACGGCACCACTGGGTGCGGGCTTCATCCTGCCCGAAGCCAGACTCGCCATCATTACCGAAACCGAGCTGTACGCCGCGACTGCACGCACCCGTGCCCGCCGCGACAACCGCAAGGCCGCAACGATGGAGGGCTGGCTGCGCGATCTGTCGGAACTCAAGATCGGCGATCCGGTAGTGCACGTTTCGCACGGAATTGGGCGCTACCTTGGCCTGATCCACATGAACCTTGGCGAAGGGGATACCGAGTTTCTGCATCTCGAATACAACGGTGGCGACAAGCTCTACGTACCTGTATCACAACTTCACGTCATCACGCGTTATGCGGGCGCTGACCCGGAGAACCTCGACCTCCACCGGCTCGGTTCGGGACAATGGGAAAAGGCCAAGAAGAAGGCGGCGATGCAGGTGCGCGACACCGCGGCCGAACTGCTTTCGCTCTACGCCCAGCGTGCTGCCCGCCCGGGGCACCGCTTTGACTTCAAGCAACATGATCTGGAAGCCTTCGCCGAGGCCTTCGGGTTTGAAACCACCCCCGACCAGCAGGCGGCCATCGACGCCGTGGTAACCGACATGAAGTCAGGCCGCCCGATGGATCGCCTCGTCTGTGGCGACGTCGGCTTCGGCAAGACCGAAGTCGCGCTGCGTGCCGCCTTTATCGCGGTCGCGGACGGGAAGCAGGTGGTCGTCCTGTGCCCGACCACGCTCCTGGCCGAACAGCACTACCAGACCTTCGCCGACCGCTTCGCCGACTGGCCGATCAAGATTGCCGAACTGTCGCGCTTCAAGTCGGCCAAGGAACAGACGGAAGCACTGCTTCAGCTTGGCGAGGGCAAGGTCGACATCATCATCGGTACGCACCGCCTGTTGCAGAAGGACGTGGTGTTCAAACGCCTCGGCCTGGTAATCATCGACGAAGAGCACCGCTTTGGTGTGCGTCAGAAGGAGGCCCTCAAGCAGTTGCGCAGCGAGGTCGACATCCTCACCCTCACCGCCACCCCGATTCCGCGTACGCTGGGCCTCGCGATGGAGGGGCTGCGCGAGTTCTCGGTGATCGCCACCGCGCCGCAGAAACGTCTGGCGATCAAGACCTTCGTACAGCGCTGGAGCAAGGGCATCGTGCGCGAGGCGGTGTTACGCGAGTTCAAGCGCGGCGGTCAGGTCTACTTCCTGCACAACGAAGTCGACACCATCGAGAACATGCGCAACGACCTCGCCGACCTGCTGCCCGAGGCCCGCATCGTGGTCGGGCACGGACAGCTGCCGGAGCGCGAACTCGAGCGCGTGATGCGCGACTTCACCCAGCAGCGCGCCAACCTGTTGCTGTGCACCACCATCATCGAAACCGGCATCAACATCCCGACCGCCAACACCATCATCATGAATCGGGCCGACCGCTTCGGTCTGGCCCAGCTCCACCAGCTGCGTGGCCGCGTCGGACGCAGCCACCATCAGGCCTACGCCTACCTGCTGACGGACGCCAACGCCAAGCCGTCGGCTCAGGCACAGAAACGTCTGGAAGCCATCGCGATGATGGACGAGCTGGGCTCGGGTTTCTATCTGGCGATGCATGACCTCGAGATCCGCGGCGCAGGTGAGGTTCTGGGCGAACATCAGTCCGGGGAGATCCAGCAGATCGGCTTCAGTCTCTACACCGAGATGCTCAAGCATGCAGTCCGGGATCTTCAGGCGGGCAAGGAGCCCGACCTCAGCCAGCCGCTGGAAGTGGTCTCCGAGATCAACCTGCACACCCCCGCCCTGCTCCCCACCGAATATTGCCCTGACGTTCAGGAGCGTCTGACGCTATACAAGCGCCTGGCCAACTGCGAGGCTGAGGAAGAACTGCGCGATCTCCAGGAAGAGCTCATTGACCGCTTCGGCGAACTCCCGCCACAGGCCCTCGCGCTTCTCGAAACCCACCGCATGCGCCTTCTGCTCAAGCCCTGGGACGTACAGAAGCTCGACGCATCCGATGCGCAGATCAGCATCCAGTTCGGCAAGGCTGCGCCCATCGATCCGGTCAAGGTCATCTTCCTGATCCAGAAGGACCGCAGCACCAAGATGGCCGGGCCGGACAAACTTATCCGCCGCGCCAGCCTCCCCGACCTCAAACAGCGAGTGAAAGCCGTACGTGAGCTGCTGGACGCGGTGAAGGCTTGAGCCTGAACCAGTTACCATCGTTCCGGCTTTCCCTCGCGTACATCCGGACGCTGGTCTTCTGTCTTGCCCTTCTGCCAGCACTTGCGCTGGCACAGGCCGGCGAACCCGTTGCCCTGGCCGTTCTTGTCGATCCGGATGGAACGGAGACGATCGAGCACATCAGCGCGCCAGCGCGTGCACACGAGTTTGTCGAGGTCACGAACGGGTTTTCCGCCGGTTACACGCGCAAGGTGCATTGGTTCCGTTTCACGCTCGGCGCTTCAGTGCATGACAACGCACCGATCTGGCTGGTCGCTCACCCCCCGTATCTCGACGACCTGCGACTGTTTGTCCCCGACACGACCCGTCCGACTGGTTTCGAGGTACGACGCGCAGGTGACCACCTTCCATTTTCCGCGCGGGAGATTCCATACCGGGGATTCGTGTTCGCGCTCCAGCCGAATCTCGAACAGAGCCAGACCTACTACATGCGTCTGGAGACCAGCAGCACGTCGGTGCTGAGCCTGACGAGATGGTCGCCCATGGATTTCCAGGACTCGGCAACCCTTGAATACGGCTTGTTCGGACTGTTCTACGGCGTGATCGTCATGATCATTCTGGTCAATCTCTGGCCCAGTCTGTGGCGAACCGAGGCCCTGTTCCGCTATTACCTGATCTACCTCGGGACGACGGTGCTGAACCTCCTGAGCACAAACGGTTTCGTCGGGCAATACCTGCTCCCCGAAATGCCCTTGCTTGAAAACGCCTGGACTTCAGTCAGCACCCTGCTGGTGCTTGCGAGCGGAGCGCGCTTCTACCAACTGGTGCTTGAAGTCACGGACAAGAACCCGGCTCTCCACATCTTCTACCGCTTCATGTGGTGGTTTCCCTTGCTCTGCATTCCGCTGGCCCTTCTGGGCTACTACACGGAAGCGGTTCGCGTTGGCATGACGCTCGTCGTCGCGCTTACGCTCATCAGCCTCTGTCGAAGCCTCGCACTCGTCCACACCCACCGCGCTGGCGCGACCTTCGTTGCGCTGGCCTGCGCATCGGGCCTGTTCGGCAGCCTGGCCGGCGTTCTCACCCTGCTTGGCATCCTGCCTGGCAACTTCTGGCTACTCCATGGCTTCCAGGCTGGGACGCTGGGTACTGTACTAGCCTTTCATCTTCCGTTGAGTGCGCGCTTCCGGACTCAGGAGCAGGAACACCGCAACGCACTCGACCGTGCGGCAAGGGCCGAAATCCGCGCCGAGCAGGCGCACAGCGCAAGAACCCAGCAACAGCAGTTCATGGCCATGCTGTCGCATGAACTGCGCACACCGCTGGCGATGATCCAGGGCGCCGCGCATGGGCTCAAGCTCCTCGATGCCGACGCAAATCCGGAGACGTCCAAGCGTCACGGCCGAATTCAGCGCGGCATCGCGAGGATCACCGACATGCTCAACCAGTTGCTTACCAGCGACCGCGTCGACGACGAGGGGCTGGTGGCGCAATTCGAGGAGGCGGACCTGACTGAGGCCTGTCGGCAGGTGGTCAGCGGCCTCGAATCGCAGCAGCGTGTGCAGTTCAACGCCGACTTTGCCATCCGGGCGCGGGTAGACATCGCGCTTTTCCAGATCGTGGTCGGCAATCTGCTTGATAACGCACTCAAGTACTCACCAGCGGGGAGTCCGGTTGCCTTGTCCGTCGTCGAATCGGAAAACGCCGTGCATGTTCGCGTCAACGACCACGGAAAGGGCATTCCGGAAGAATTGGTGCAAAATCTGTTTCTCCGATATATTCGAGGCTCCTCCCAAGGAGATATTCCGGGCACCGGCCTCGGGCTCTACATCGTGCGCAAGATTGCACGTCTCCACGGCGGCGAGGTTTGCCTTGAACGCAATGCACAAGGTAGCTGCTGTTTTAGGGTGACCTTTCCGCGCCAACCGGTTACCGACTCTCCAAACCCATGAATATCGTCATCGTCGAAGACAACAACGACCTGCTGGACGATCTCTTGTTCGGGCTTGAGCATGCCGGTTTCAACGCACGCGGGGTGACCAGTGCAACGGCGCTGGACGACTTGGTCGGTGGAGGCGCGTTTATTCCGGATTTATTGATTCTGGATATCGGCCTGCCAGGTGAGGACGGTCATTCCATTGGCTACCGAATGCGCGCAGACCAGGCGGCACTGGGAATCATCATGCTCACCGCTCGCAGCGATACGCGTGAAAAGCTGAAAGCACTCGACGGCGGTGCCGATCACTATCTGGTCAAACCGGTGAGCATCGATGAACTGGTTGCAGTCATACGAGCACTCGGACGTCGCATTCCTGCCGCGGACCAGCCAAGCGAGCAATGGCAGTTGAATTGTCGCCAATACGGTGTCGCAGCACCCTCTGGCGAACAAATGGACCTGACGGCCCTCGAAATGACGCTGATGCGTGCATTGGCCGAGCAGCAAGGCGGGCCTGTAAGCCGCCGTTCGATCGTTTCCGCAATGGGGCACGAATGGCTGGACTACGACCAGCGCCGACTCGACACACTGATCAGTCGCCTGCGCCGCCGTTGGCTGGAGAAAACCGGTTTTCGACTGCCGCTCGAAACCGAACGGGGAGAAGGCTATCGGTTCAGCGCGCCAGTCGTGTTGATCGCCTGAAAAGCGCCCGGTCGCCCGGCGCCCGAAGTGCGAAATTCTCATTAGCATTGACTAATTCAATAGTCGTAATGCAGAGCAACCCGTCGTTTTTTTGCAAACGACCGTGAGTTTTTACCGCTTTCTTGCGTCTTGTCTGGCAATTGTCAGGAAATGTAAGTTTCAGCAATCCGATAGCACCTAGCATCCGGGGCAGCTAGACGCCACCGGACTGCCAATGACTCGCCTCGCCGCCGTAACCGCACTGAAGAAATGGGTAACGCCCCAACTCCTCCATGGTTTCAACCGCAGCCTGCCCGTGCTGGTTGCGCTCGCTCTGACCCTCACTCTGATCCCTCAGGCACGTGCTCAAGCCCCGGCTCAGTCCGATCGGGACGCAGCGGCCCGTCAGGCTGAGATCCTGCAGCGTCAGGACGAACTCAGACGACGTCAGGAGCTAGAGCGCCAGATTCCGCCTGATCGCAGTGGTGGCGGCATCGATACGCGCGGGCTGATGCCGCCGGTGGACGCCTCGGGCGCAGGCCTTACTTGCCGGGAGATCAACAAGATTTCCATATCGGGCGCACCCAATCTGAGCACCTCGACGAGGGAACGGATCGAGTCAGAGTTCTCCGGTCGTTGTCTCGGCGTTTCTGAGATCGAGCAAATTCTTGCGCTCATCACTCAGGACTACATATTCCGTGGCTTTGTCACCACACGCGCCTATCTGCCTCAGCAGGACCTCAGCACCGGTCAACTCGAGATCCTCGTCATCGAAGGCGTCATCGAGAAGATTCTGCTTGAGGATGGCGCAGAGGGCAGCGTGCGCGTGTCAAACGCTTTCCCGGTCTCGGCTGGGGAGTTGCTGAACCTGCGCGACATCGAGCAGGGCATGGAGCAGATTAACCGCCTTGCGTCCAACAACGCGGTCATGGACATCCGTCCGGGAGACGCGCCTGGCGGTAGTGTCGTCGCTGTCCGCAATGAACCGTCCACACCGTTTCACGCGTCGTTTTCTTACGACAATCAGGGCTCGAAATCCACAGGCAACGAGCAGTACGGGGTCAGCCTCAGTGCCGACCGTCTGCTCGGGTTGAACGAATTTCTGCTGTTCTCCCACCGCCAGTCCGCGCCACACGATGACGACCGCAAGCTCTCTGAGAGCAACAGCCTGACCTTTGTGTTGCCGCTCGGGTACTCGACCTTCACCTTCACCAAGAGTGAATCGCGTTATGTCAGTCTGGTCCATGCGCCAAGCGGGCTCGACCTGAAAGCCAGCGGAACCAGCGAAAACGACATCTGGCGCCTTGATCGCACGGTCTACCGCGACCAGAGCACCCGTGTCGGCCTCGCAGGCACCCTCACCATGAAGTCGTCGAAGAACTACCTCGAAGGACTCCTGCTCGGTGTCAGCAGCAGGCGTCTTTCCATCTTCGATCTCGATGGCACGCTCACGACCGGTTTCCTCGGTGGTTCGCTGACGCTTGAACTCGGTTACGCCAGAGGCCTCGATTTTGCGGGCGCGCTCAAGGATGGCCCGAATCTCCCGCGCGAAGCGCCGCGTGCGCAGTTCGAGAAGTACAAGTACGGCTACTACTTCAGTCGCCCTTTCCAGGTCGGCGGGCTTGATCTTGCATTTACCAGCCAGCTGACCGGACAGATCGCAAAAGACACCCTCTACGGCTCGGAGCAGTTGCTGATCGGTGGCATCTACACCGTGCGTGGCTTCGTTGACAACACGCTGTCGGGTGATCACGGCTACTACGTGCGTAATGAGCTCTCACTGCGCCGCACTTTCAGCATGAACGGCACGGCAATGCCGATGCGCATCTACATGGCGCTAGACCAAGGTGAAGTCAGCAACCGGGTTGCTGGCATTCCGCAGGGCCTTCTGCAAGGCGGCGCCGTCGGGGTGACGCTGTCCATCAAGGGAGGGAGCCTGGATGTCTTCACCGCCTACCCGATCGACATGCCTGATTTCATGACGGCCGAAGAGCCCCAGACCTGGGTTCGCCTCAGCTACTCGCTATAAGAGAAACATTGCCATGAACGGACACGCCACCATGAACCGCGCCTTTCGCCTGATCTGGAGCGCCGCCAGAGGCGCTTATGTCGTTGCCCCGGAAAGCGCCAAGGGACACGCAAAGAGCAGTTGCTCCCCCTCCAGCCGGGCAATGCTGGTCGCGGCCATCGGCTCCGGCCTGTTTGGCGTGTCGTCCTGTGCCTTCGCACAGGTTAACTCAGCCACGACCGTGGTGCCGACCGGTGGAAACACGAACGCCTATATCGCGCCCAACGGCGTCCCGGTCGTCAATATCAACACCGCGAACGCGGCCGGACTGTCCCACAACACGTACACCCGTTACGACGTCGAGTCAGTTGGCCTTGTGCTCAACAACGGCAATACGTCGGAGATCGCACGCCAGTCGCAACTCGCGGGCCAGGTCATGGCCAACGTGAACCTCGCGGCCGAAGCCCGAGTCATTCTCAACGAAGTGGTGTCGACCCGGCGCAGCACGCTCGCCGGCTTCACCGAAGTCCTCGGCGGGAAGGCCGACGTGATCGTCGCCAACCCCAACGGGATTACCTGTTCGGGTTGTGGCTTCATCAATACCGATCGCGCCACGCTCACCACCGGCATGCCCGGCTTCAATGCTGACGGCAGTCTTTCCCATTTCACCGTGACCCGCGGCGATATCCTGATCAACGGTACCGGACTCAATGCGAGCGCACAGCAAACGCTGGACCTCGTGACCCGTTCGATCAGGATCGACAGCCAGATCAACACCGCTGCCGACGGCTCGATCGGGATCACGACCGGCACCAACAAGTGGAGCTACGCAAGCCGTTCGGTCACGGGAACAGCAACCGGAGAAGGCGCCGCACCCGAATACGCGATCGACTCCAGCGCTCTGGGCGGCATGTACGCCGGCCGCATCCGGCTGATCGCGACCGAGGCTGGCGTAGGCGTGCGCATGCTCGGCGAAGCCGCAGCGACGGTTGACGATTTCACCCTGACCAGTGCCGGAAAGATCGAGATTCAGTCGACGATCAGCGCGGCCCGCGACAACAGCATTGCGTCCTCCGCAGCAAGCGGAACCGACGATGTTCTGCTCAACGGCAGCGGCGCGAAGCTCTCGGCGGGCAACGACCTCGCCATCACCGCAACGGCCGGACAGGTCCGCCTGGCAGAAGGCGAGCTGTTCGCATCCAGCGACCTGAGTGTCGATGCTGCAACGATGAGCGATGCATCCACGGGCAAGGTGCGCTTTGCCGGCAAGGATTCGAGCGTCAACCTCAGTGGTGCAGCGAGCGCAAACGGATCGGTCTGGGGCGCGGGTGGCGATCTCGAGATCACCGCCGCAGACATTCAGACCAGCAACGGCGCCCGGCTTTACAGCGGCGCCAATAGTGCAGCGACAAGCCGCAGTCTGAGCATCCAGGCCACGAGCGGCGATATCGACCTCGCCGATACCGAAGTCCTGAGCACCGATGATGTGACATTGGCCGCGAGCAACGGTGAGGTTGCACTTTCAGCCAGCACTGACGTTCAGGTTGCCGACGCGCTCTCGGTCACTGCGATTGTCGTCGACAATCGTGGCGATGTCGCGGCCGGTGGTGATATCGAGGTCATTGCCCAGGGTGGCGGCTTCATTAACAGCGGTCGTGTTGAGGCAGGCGGCGAGCTTGGCGTGGGCGACGCTACCCGCGCCACCGACCTGTTCAACCAGTCAGGCGGCGAACTGCTTGCCAAGACCCTTTCGGTGAACGCAGACACCGTTGAAAACAGTGGTACGGTACAGGCGGTCGATCGCAGCACGGTCGATGCCACACGCTTCATCAATAGCGCCGGCTCGAGCTTCATCGCATCAACAACCTCGGCCGTTTACGGCGCTGGTGACTTCAACATCGGTAGCACTTTCGACAACCAGGGACTGGTCCAGTCCGCTGGCGCGCTCGACATCCAGGCGGGCACCACACTCACCAACAGTGGTCAGATTCTGGCGCTCCGGACCGGGAATGGAGGCAGTAACGGGACACTCGACCTCGAAGCGCGGACCATCGACAACAGCGGCACCATCGACGGGGGCGGCCTGCTGAACGCAACGGCAACGGCCACTACCGGAACGAGCTTTACCAACAGTGGCGCATTGCAGGCGGGCGGTGCGATGCGCCTCGATGTCGGTAACGCGTTTCAGCAACTTGCGGCAGGCAAGATCATCGCTGACAGCACGCTCAATATCGGCTCAGCCAAAACCAGCTTCCTGCTCACCAACGCCGGGCGTCTCCAGTCCGCTGCACTGCTGACAATCGGCGGCGTCGGCCATCTGGTCAACCTGAACAACCTTGCCGGTGGCAACGTCCTGAGCCAGGCTTCACTTGCTCTCACCGCGGGCACCATCAGCAACGCAGGTACGATCCAGGCCGCCACCGGCAGCACGGTGAATGCGACGAGCTTCACCAACAGTGGCAGCGCGTCGCGCCTCATTGTTTCAACGGCAGCCAATGCAGACGGCAACCTTGCGGTCAGCGGCGCAATCGACAACCAGGGCACGATCCAGTCCGCAGGCGGCCTGAACGTGGTGGCCACGGCAGCGATCGCCAATAGCGGCACAGTCAAGACGACTGGACTGAACGACACCCTTGCGCTGCAGGGCAACACCCTGAGCAACACCGGCTTCATCGACAGCGCAGATCTCGCCACGCTCACCGCAACCCGGACGGTAGGAGATGTGCTGACCAACAGTGGTCAGGTTCGCAGTACCGACACCCTGACGATCGTCAGTGGGGATGGCGTGTCGAACGTGGCGGGTGGCACCATGATCGGCGACGGCGCGGTCGACCTGACCGCCCTTGTCCTTACCAATGCAGGTCGCATTCAGTCCGGCACAGCCATGACGCTGGGTCGTGGCAGCCGTGTCGAAACGCTCGACAATTCGGCCTCAGGCGTCCTTTTCGCCGGCTCGACGATGAACATCCTCGCAGGATGGATCTCAAACCAGGGCAAGATCTATGGGAGCAGTGGCACGACGCTCACCGCATCGTCCCTGACCAACGGCAGTGCCAGCAACAGCAGCGCCCTGCTGTTCGGTGCGATGAACTCCGGTGCCAGCCAGATGACTGTCAGTGGCAGCGTCAGCAACTATGGCGCCATTCACTCGAACGACGATCTTGCAATCACGGCGGCAGGCGTGACGAACCGCAGCACCGGCGGGATGTCGTCTCTCTCTACCTTGAGCGTGCTTGCTACGGGCGGCAGCGATATCGACAACTACGGCGCCTTTTACGCGGGTAATCAGCTCACCTTGCGGGCGACGAGCGGAGATCTGAACAACTACGCAAGCACCGGCACGTTCGACTCCGGTGGGGACATGACGCTCATCGCGGGCGGCACCTTCACCAACAACAGCATGATCAACGCCAGCCGCGATATCGCAATCTCGGCAACGACCTTCCGTAACGAAATCCCGGGGGGAGTGCCTTCTCGCCAATGGTCATCAACGAGTTGGGGCAGTACTCAAGACGATGGCTACTGGTGTAACGGTGCGTGCCCACCACCGGGTGACGAGCGGTGGTACTACAAACGCACAGGCACGCGGTACCAGTACTTTACGTCCGCCATCCCGAATACGAAGCCGCAGATCATCGCGGGCCGCGACATGAGCATCTCCGGGTTCAGCGCTGCGTTCAACTCAGGGGCGGTCCTCGCGGCCAGCGCGGGCACGATGACCATCAGCGGTTCGGGCAGCTTCACCAACGACGATCTCTCGCTGCAAAGCCAGGAGATTACGGAGTATTGGCACACCTACAAGGACTGGGCCCTCACGGGCAGTGACTGGTATTACAACCAGGGCTACAGCAGTACGACTGCGACCGCGACCTCCTATTCGTACGGCGCCGGGATCTTTGCGGGCTCGCTCATTGCGACAGGGTTCTCCCTTCACAACCAGAGCTCACCCTGGAATGCCAGCCCTTCGAGCATCGGGGCCGGTACCACTGCACAAAGCGGTGCCACGGGCGTCGGCTCGGTCTCCGGAACCTCGGCGACCGGCAGCTCTGCTGTCGTGGCGGGCTCGACCGTGCCCCTTGGCGGCGTCAGCATCGTCCTGCCAACCAACCCCAATGGCTACTTTGTCGTCTCGAAGAACCCGGACTCGGCTTACCTGATTGAAACCAATCCCCTGTTCGCCGTTGGCTCCAACTTCGTTGGTTCCGACTACCTGCAGAACCGCTATGGCTACAATCCCGACAACGTCCTGAAGCGCCTTGGTGATTCAAACTACGAAGCCTATCTGATTCGTCAGCAACTGATCGCTGAGACCGGCAGCAACGTACTCAAGGGCTACGGCGACGAAGCGGGTCAAATGCAGCGATTGATGGACCAGGCCCTTGATCAGGGCAAGAGTCTGGGCCTCGTGTACGGAAAGCCGCTGACTGCCGCACAGATTTCAGGCCTTTCCCAGGATATCGTCTGGATGGTGGAAGTCGAGGTTGCCGGCCAGAAAGTGCTCGCACCTCAGGTCTATCTCGCCCAGAGCACGCGTGACATGATTACGGGTGGAGCGGTCATTGCGGCCGACGAGGCCACCCTTAACCTCACAACCCTGACCAACACCGGCGGCACGATATCGGGCGAGAAGAGCCTGAGCATCACCACCAAGGGCGACATTTCCAACGTGAGCGGGACGATCAGTGGCGGCGATGTCAGCCTCAGGTCGACCGAGGGCAACATCACCAACGAAACCCTTACGTCGGGAAGCGGAAACGAAGAGAACTACATAACGACCATCGGCAAGACTGGCGGAATTCAGGCCACGGGTTCGCTGGACCTCGACGCTGCCAAAGACATCAAGGTCACTGGCGCTAACGTGACTGCCGGTGGTGACGCTTCGCTGACGGCCGGTGGTGATATCACCTTCGACACCATCGTCGACAAGACCACCACGACGACGCGCGAATCCTTGTACCTTGGTCCTGCACACAACTCGTCCACGACCACCACCACCACCGCCGAAACCAACATCGGCTCGAACCTTCAGACTGGCGGCAACCTCAAGCTCAACAGTGGCGGTGACACTACGATTGCGGGTTCCAACGCCAACGTCGGCGGCGACCTTGATGTCGACACCGGCGGTGATTTCAATGTTATCTCCCGTCAGGACAAGCTCACCACCAAGAGCGTGACCGAGACATCCGGCGTCGGCGTCGGTGGAGGCGTCTGGGGCACCGAAAAGACCACGACGGACAGCTTCAAAGGCACCAACGCGGGTTCGACGCTGAATGTCGGCGGCAATGCCGACATCGATGCGAAGAACGAGATGACCATTCAGGGCTCGGATGTCGCGATCGGCGGTGATGCGAACATCACCGCGACCAAGGGCATCAATATTCTCGACGGGCTGGACGAGGAACGCACGACCACGGTTACCGAAACCACGACTTTCCTCAAGACTGGCAGTTCGGGTGAGAGCGATTCGGGCAGCAAGTCGGCATCTGCGTCTGAAAGCGCGTCCGGACGTGCCAGCGCCGACGCAAGCGCCAATGCCAACGCGGAAGCGTCCGGCTCAGCCGATCTCAAGTTTGCGGAAACCACGGTCAGTACGACAAATGCGGGCTCCAACACCAGCGTTGCTTCCGGCCTGACGGTGGGTGGAAACCTCAATGCAAGCACCGAGGGCACGCTCAGGGTGCAGGGATCGAACGTCGAGTCGGGCGGCGACATGAACCTCGAAGCCGAGAACGTCGAAGTTCTCGCCGGGCGCAACGAGACCTGGAGTAACACGGAGACGACCCGGACGTCGGTGGGCATCTACAACGACGGCGAGTCTTCGGCAGGTGCCAACGCAGAAGCCCAGGCAAGAGCCGGCACAACCGGAACCAACGCCAGCGCGGGTGCGGACGCATCGGCCGGGGCCAGCGGTACGACGACGATTGGGGCGCGCACTGAGAACGAGAGTACAACCGAATATACGTTGAGGAACACGGGCTCGACACTCAAGTCAGGCGGCAGCATGAACATCACCGCTGGGCAGGATGCGACCTTCGTCGGTGCCGAAGTCGAATCCGGCGGTGACATGAACATCGAGGCGACGAACATCGTCAATCGGGCAGCACAGGATATCGACGAACGCACTTCCTCGAAGACGACGCAGACTGCGGGCGTGTATGTCGGCGCGGATGCGAAGGCCGAGGCAAACGCAGGCACCGAGGCCAATCCGACACGGCTGAGCAACAGCGCGGCAGGCACGGCAGAAGCCGGCGCCGATGCGGAGGCAAACGTGAGCACCGGCCTGCGCTACAACAGGGAAGAGGAGTCCAGTGCCGAGGGCTCTGTCACCCAGGTCACTTCGAGCTTCAAGTCAGGTGGCAACATCACCCGGACCGCGAAGGACACCATCGTCGATCAGGGGACGCAGATCGAAGCGGCCGGAAACATTGATCAAACCGCGCGCGAGATCCGCGAGATCGCGGCCGAGGACAGCAGCTACTCCAGTTCGAGCAGTTCCAGTCACGATGCCCGGATCGGCGTCGGTGCGGGAGCATCGGCGGAGGCCGGAGCCAGTGCGAACTCCAAGGGTGAATCCGAAACAGAATCTGGCGCAGGCGCTGGCGCAGGTTTCCGTGCCAGCTATACCGGCGCTTCTGAAGGCGAGAGTGAAGCCAGCACGACCGCCGTCACCACGCGCTACAAATCTGGCGGCAGCATCACGTCCACGTCGGAAGAGAAGACGACCCTGATCGGAACGCAGTTCGAATCCGGCGGTGACATCAACCTCGAAGCGGGCTCGCTGGATTACCAGGCAGCGAAGGACACCACGACCAGCAGCAGCTCGTCACAGGACATCTCGGCCGAACTCAAGGTGGACGTGGTCGGCAAGGCGGGCGGCAGTCTCGATGCCGAATACGGCATGGGGAACGAGGGCGAGAAGACGAGCACCGCACGTGCAGGTGGCATGGCAGCGGGTGGCAGCATCAACATCAAGACCACGGGCGACGCGAGCTTCGAGGGGACACAGCTGGAAGCCGGCGATGCTGTCGGCATCGCTGCAGGGGGCAATGTCGACTTCAAGGCCGCACGCGATACAACCGAGTCTTCGAGCCAGGCGGCAAACGCCAGTCTCTCCCTGAGCTCCGAAAAGGGCGGCGACAAGGAGATGGGCCTGGGCGGCGGCTACGAGCAGGAGAACAGCAACAGCAGCACGGCGCAGGTCGGCGGCATCAAGGCTGGCAGCGGTGGCATCAGCATCTCGGCAGGCAAGGACGCCAACTTCGAAGGTACGGCGCTCAACGCTGAAGGCGATACGGGTATCGCTGCGGGCGGCGACGTCAACCTGCGGGCCGCCAAGAACACCGAAACAACGACGTCCTTTGGCGTTCAGGCTGAAATCGGGTCGACCTCGGGTAGCGAAGGCAGCGAGAAGACCGGCGCCATTGGCGGCAATGTCGGCTATGCAGACAAGGTCGAATCGACCGGCACGTCGATCGGCTCGGGCGGTACGGTGACGATCAAGGGCAACAACGTCATCAACCAGGAGGCCGACATCAAGGCGGAGGGCGGCACGCAGATCATCGGCAATGAAATAAAGCAGCAGGTCGAGAATCGCGATATCGCCGTCGGTATCGAGGCAGGTTACGAGACGTCGAGCGAGTCAAAAACACCGGAAAAGAAGACCGGGTCGAAGACGACAGACGACATCCCTGACAGCAGAACCCGGACAGCCGTCGATGACACGCCGCGAAGCAAAACGACTGACGACCTTCCCGCGGCGTCGACCAACACCGGACAGTCGGCTGAGGACAAGGCCGCCGAACGGCGGGCGACGATCGACCAGCTCAAGGCCGACAAGCTGAAGCTGGACAAGGCCATGGAGCCCAAAGCGGCACCAGCGGAAACACCTGCGAAGTAAGCATGAGGTGCGACGGATGTGACACTGCGTCCGTCGCACCACAGCCGCTGCCCCGCTGCCCGAATCGCAAAGCGGGTTAGACTTGCATGAGCTCAACTGCGCCATGATCTCATGCTCATAAACTGCACTGCCTACCAGCACGGCCGCAAGCTGGCCGATCTCCCGATCAGCGAAATCTCCTCCTATCTTCACAAGCAGGACTGCTTCGTCTGGGTGGCGCTCAAGGATGCAACACCTGACGAGATGGCGCAGATGAAGACGGCTTTCGGGCTGCATGAGCTCGCAGTGGAAGACGCCAATCACGGTCACCAGCGCCCCAAGGTCGAGGAGTACGACGACGAGGTGTTCGCAGTCATGCACCTGGTCGAAGAGCAGGAGGGAAAGCTCGCCGTCGGTGAAGTGCATACCTTCGTCGGGCGCAACTACATCCTTTCGGTCCGCAACCGCAGCCAGCAGAACTTCCTCGGCGTCCGCGCGCGCTGCGAACGTGAACCGAAGATGCTGGTGAAGGGCCCGGGCTATGTGCTGTATGCGCTGATGGATGCGGTGGTCGACCGCTACTTTCCGCTCATCGAAAAGCTCGAAACCGATCTCGAAGCGATGGAGGAGCGGATCTTCACCAAGGGCGCTGCGCCCACCAACATCCGGCGCCTGTACCGGCTCAAGCGCAAGGTTACCCTGCTCAAGCACGCCGTCACGCCCTTGATGGAAGCCGCCGGCAAGCTGCACAGCGGCCGTGTGCCCGAGGTGTGCAGCAACAGCCGCCACTACTTCCGCGACGTGTATGACCACCTTACGCGCCTCAACGCATCGCTCGACAGCATTCGCGACACTATTGGCACGGCCATCCAGGTGAACCTGTCGATGGTCACCATCGATCAGACCGAGGTCAGCAAGCGTCTTGCGGCCTGGGCCGGTATCTTCGCCGTGGCAACCGCACTCGCCGGCATCTGGGGGATGAACTTCACCCACATGCCCGAACTTCAGTGGGAATACGGCTACCCCGCCGCACTGATCGCGATCGTGTTCGCATCGGCTGTTCTGTACTGGCAATTCAAGCGGGCAAAGTGGTTGTAGGGTCCTTGAGGCGCCGCCTTGCGAGCCGAGTCCGGGCGCGATGTGCCCGGGCCGGTTAGAATGTGAAGCCCAGTCCCCGAAAACGAAGTCATGTCAGCTGCCCCCGAGATTCGCCCCGATCAATCCGTCGAGTTGCTCAAGGCGCTGCACATCCTCACCCGCGACGGCAAGCTCAATCAGGACAGCCGGCGCAAGCTCAAGCAGGTCTACCACCTCTACAACTTCATCGAGCCGCTGCTTGAAGAAGCCTTTGCCACGTCAGCCGACCCCGTACTGGTCGACCACGGCGCAGGCAAGTCGTATCTGGGCTTCATCCTTTACGACCTGTTTCTCAAGGCGCGCGACAAGGGAAAGGTCATCGGCATCGAGACCCGGGCGGAGCTGGTAAAGAGCTCGCGGGCGCTTGCCGATAAGCTGGGCTTCAGGCGCATGCGTTTCTACGATCTCTCAGTGGAGGCATCGATCACGTCCGACGCCCTGCCCGACCGCGTCGATATCGTCACTGCGCTGCACGCCTGCAATACCGCAACGGACGACGCGATCCGCTTCGCCCTCGCCAAGCAGGCCCAGTTCATCGTGCTGGTGCCGTGCTGCCAGGCCGAAGTGGCCGCCATCCTGCGCCAGCACAAGGCCGAATCGCTGTCGCAGACGCCGCTCGCGGAAATCTGGCGCCATCCGATTCATACCCGTGAGTTCGGCAGCCAGATCACCAATGTACTGCGCTGCCTGCTGCTCGAAGCGCATGGGTATTCGCTCACGGTGACAGAGCTTGTTGGCTGGGAACATTCGATGAAGAACGAGCTGATCGTTGCGCGCCGGACCGGTGCCCCGCGAGGCAATGCACGCGAGCGTCTCGCGGAGATCCTCGACCAACTCAACCTTGGCGCACTGACCGAACGTTTCAACTACTGAGCGCGACACGCAGGACGATCGCCCTGCGTCTCCCCTCGCCACACGGCCTTGCAGACCGTATGCGCGACTGGCAAGCGTACTGTCATGTTCGAAAGTTCCAGTCCAAGTCCGGCCTGAGCCCGCCTTCGGGTTACAATTCCGCTCTTTCTTGGAGCCTTGCGGAGCGCTCAATGCCTGTCGCCCAGACCGAAAACCTCAATATCCTGGCTGTCGATGACATGCCGTCGCCCGAGCAGATCAAAGCGCTCGTGCCGCTCACCGACAAGGCCGCCGCCTCGGTGCTGGCCGGTCGCAGGGCGCTGATGGACATCCTTGACCGCAAGGACAAGCGCCTTTTCGTCGTTGTGGGTCCGTGCTCGATCCACGACCCGGTTGCCGGCCTCGACTATGCTCGCCGCCTGCGCGCGCTGGCGGACGAAGTCGCGGAAACGATGGTGCTGGTGATGCGGGTGTACTTCGAGAAGCCCCGCACCTCGACCGGTTGGAAGGGTTACATCAACGACCCCTACATGAACGACTCCTTCCGTATCGACGAGGGCATGGAAAAGGCACGTCGCTTCCTTCTGGACGTCGCCGAAACCGGCCTGCCGATCGCCACCGAGGCGCTCGACCCGATTGCGCCGCAGTTCTACGGCGACCTGATCTCGTGGACCGCCATCGGCGCCCGGACATCCGAATCGCAGACGCACCGCGAGATGGCCTCGGGCCTGTCGACACCGGTCGGATTCAAGAATGCGACCGACGGCGACATGGATGTGGCAGTCAACGCCATCATCTCGGCGGCCAGCCCGCACAGTTTCCTCGGCGTCAGCGGACAGGGCCAGTCGGCCATTCTGCGCACCCGTGGCAACAAGTACGGCCATGCCGTCCTGCGTGGCGGTGGCGGACGCCCGAACTACGATACGGTATCGATCTCGCTGGCCGAGCAGGCGCTGGTCAAGGCCAAGCTGCCGGTCAACATCGTGGTCGACTGCTCGCACGCCAACTCCTGGAAGAAGCCCGAACTGCAGCCGCTGGTAATGAAGGACGTCGTCCATCAGGTGCGCGAAGGCAACCGCTCGGTCGTTGGCCTGATGATCGAGAGTAACCTCGAAGCCGGTAACCAGCCCATTCCTGCGGATCTGTCGCTGCTCAAGTACGGCTGCTCGGTCACTGACGCCTGCGTCGGCTGGGACACCACCGTAGACATGATCAAACGTGCAGATGCAGAACTGCGCGAGGCACTGGCTCTCCGGGAGCGCACTGAATGAGCCTTGTCGTACAAGGGCTCGACGTTGACAACCTGGCCCTCAAATCGCTCGCCAAGCTGACCGGCGCCCGGGCGATCGAGCAGATCACGCCGCAGGCGTTTCGCCTGTGCGGTGCGCAGTCCGACCCCGGCGTGCCCACGCATTGTGCGCACGCCGCGCTGGACTGGGCCTGGGTTGCTGAAGATCGCCGGCTGGGCGATTTTGGCCTGTTCGTGACCGACATGGACTCGACGCTGATCAACATCGAGTGCATTGATGAGATCGCCGACATGCAGGGCCTGAAGGCTCAGGTTGCCGAGATCACCGAAGCCGCCATGCGCGGCGAGCTGGACTTTCGCGAATCGCTGACCCGGCGTGTGGCGCTGTTGCGTGGCCTGCCAGAAGATGCGCTGGCAAAGGTGTACGAGCAACGGCTGCAGCTCAATCCAGGCGCCGAGCGCCTGATGCGCGGGCTCAAACAGGCCGGCATCCGCACCATGCTGGTATCGGGCGGCTTCACCTACTTCACCGAGCGCCTCAAGCAACGGCTTGGTTTTGACTACGCCTGGGCAAACGAACTCGAAGTTGAAGGTGGTTATCTGACCGGTCGGGTGACCGGCGACATCGTCGATGGCGATGCCAAGGCCGAGCATCTCGAGCGCACGCGCGACGCACTTGAGCTGAGCGCCGAACAGGTCATTTGCGCCGGTGACGGCGCCAATGACATTCCGATGTTCCAGGCCGCAGGTTTCGGCGTCGCCTATCGTGCCAAACCGGTGTTGCGTGCCGAGGCGAATTGCTGCTTCGACCACGTCGGCCTTGACGGCATCCTGGCCTTGTTCCCTGCCTGACGCTCCTCCGCTCTGACAGCCTGCTGACACGCCCCCACCAATGGCGCCAGCAGGTTTCCAGTCGGTGATCCGCGTCAGCCTTCTGCCGCCACGTGGCTGAGGATGGGGTTAAGCATTGCCCCTCCAAGGCGACGGCTGCGAGCGCCGTTCCAGCCGGTCTGTCCGTCAGGCATGTTGGCGTTGTCCTTGAACGGCATTTCGAGCGTGAGCGAGACACAGCCAAAATGGTGCGCCACCCACTTGCTGGCGAGTGTTAGCATTTCTTCGCCGAAACGGCCATTCACATACCCGTGCTCAGTCTGAAAGTCGGGGCTGACTGCCTGTAGACCCTCAATGAATCGCGCCTGCTGCTCGGCCATTTCGGCCGTAAAGCCGGGCACCTCTTCGGCGGTGGCGAGGAACACATAGGGCAGTGACTCGTCGCCGTGGATGTCGAGGAACAACTCGCATCCAGTTTCCTCCATTGCCTGTCGCACCAGATACACCTCTGGACTCATGACGGGATCAGGCGCACGCCACTCCCGGTTCAGGTTACGACCGGCGGCATTGGTGCGCAGGTTTCCGCGCACCGCACCGTCCGGGTTCATGTTTGGCACGATATAAAGGACGGCATGCTCGCGAATCTTGCGTGAGACCGGTTCGGCGCTGTCGAGCAGGCGCTTCAGCAGGCCCTCGACGAACCACTCGGCCATCGACTCCCCCGGATGCTGGCGCGCAATGATCCACACCGGCTTGCGCCCCGCCACCGGACGTCCGACCACCACGACGTCGAGGTCGCGCCCTTCCACGGTCGTGCCGAGGTTCTGCACGGTCGCATAAGGCGACATTTCCGCCCAGCTGATCAGTTCCAGATGGCGTTCGTGAGAATACGGCTCGAAGTAGGCGTAGTAGATGATGTCGCGTTCAGGCGTGTGTTCGACGATCAGTTCGCCATTCTCGTAACAGGTGCCGGACACCCGAAACCAATTCTTGCGGTCATAGGACGCAACACAGCGATAGTCTGGCCACCCGTCCGGATAGGCCGCATCCGCCGCGTTCTCGAACACCATCCGCACGGGCTTCCCACCCGCCTCGTGCAGACGGAAATGGAACCACTGGCGGAAATCCGCTGCGTTGTCCGCACGCAGACGCAGGCGGATGTTCTGCGGATCGTCGAGGCTGACGACTTCGATTGAGCCCGAATCGAAGCTGGAACTGATCTTCATGCTTTCTCCATCCTGTGGCGCGGCCGGACGCATGCCGTCGCGCAGTTCAATCCAGACCGCCGTGCTTCTTTCAGTCCACGCGTCGCCGGAACACCCAGGTGTCCGCGTCCGAGGCCTCGGCGGCAAAAGCGTAGCCCTCACTATCGAACTTGCGCAGGGCGTCGACGTCCTCGGCACGATGGGTGATCGCATATCGGCTCATGAGGCCGCGCGCGCGCTTGGCATAGAAGCTGATGATCTTGTAGCGCCCCGCTTTCCAGTCTTCAAACACCGGGGTGACCACCCGGCCTTGCAGTTGCTTGCGGCGTACCGACTTGAAGTACTCCTCGGACGCGAGATTCACCAGCACCCGTTCGCGTCCGGCCTCTTCTTCACGCGCCAGCAGGGCGTTGAGCTCGTCGGTGATACGGTTGCCCCAAAAGGCGTAGAGATCCTTGCCGTGCGTGTTTGCCAGCTTCGTGCCCATCTCGAGGCGATAGGGCTGCATCAGGTCCATCGGCCGCAGCACGCCATACAGCCCTGACAGGATCCGCAGATGCGCCTGCGCCCAATCCAGATCTGCGGGTGACAGCGAGGCGGCATCGAGCCCCTCATACACATCACCATTGAAGGCCAGCACCGCCTGCTTGGCGTTGTCGAGCGAAAACGGACGCGTCCAGCTCGCGTAGCGGGCAACATTGAGACTCGCGAGCTGGTCGGAAAGCTTCATCAGCTGGGCGACCTCTGCCGGTGTGCGCTGACGCAGGATGTCGATCAGTTCAGATGACTGATCGAGGAAGTCGGGCTGACTGTGAGTGGCAACAACCGGCGGCGTCTCATAGTCGAGCGCCTTGGCGGGAGAGATGACAAGGATCATGGCTCAGTTCAAAGGGGTCGAGGGCTCGATCTTAGCAAATCCACCCGGCTTGAGACGCCTGCCCTGAATACGCGGAGCTGCCAGGTTTCACGTCACACGCGCTGTCATGCAGCAACCGTCACGCGGCAACTCTGCCGGTCAGGCGCGGCCCGAATGCGAAAACTGACGCTGACGCATCTGCTCGAACAGACAAACTGCTGCAGCCGCCCCGACATTGAGCGATTCGATACCGTCCGCCATGGGAATGGTCACAATCTGATCTGCCCGTGCCAGCAAGGACGGGGACACGCCCTGCCCCTCGGCGCCGAACAACCATGCAACGGGACCATCGAGATCCAGCGCGTAGAGTGGTCGTGCGCTGTGGGACAAACCGGTGGCCAGCACCCGACCCGGATAGTCAGAAAGCGCGCCAAGCGCGTCGACCTGCTCCCTGACCTTGAGCCGGAAATGCGCGCCCATGCCTGCGCGCAGCACGCGCGGCGACCAGGCCTGTGCGCACCCCGGGGTCAGCCATGCGGTTTCGACTCCGACGGCTGCAGCCGTGCGCAGAATGGTGCCAAGGTTTCCGGGGTCCTGCACTGCGTCGAGCACAATCAGTGAGGCTTCGCATGCTGGCGAACCCGTCTGCTCAGGCACATCAACCAGTGCGAGCACGCCGGAAGGGCTGTCGACGGGGCTGACATGGGAAAAGAGCGGGTCGGTGAGCTGAGTCAGCGGCGTACCGGGGGGCAGATCGGCGACAAGCGCCGCGATCTCGACGCCCGCCAGGCCGGATTCGGACACGTACACCGCCTTGAGACCCATGCCGGCCTGAATTGCCGCCTGGATCAGATGTGCGCCATCGAGCACGGTCTCGCCGTGCTTGCGACGATCACGCGCACTGCTCGCCAGTGCATGAAGATGCTTGATGCGGGGATTATCGCGAGAGCTGAGCAGATCCACGCCCGGAATCCGTTCAGAGACCCAGACCAAGGGTTGCAATGGCTGTCGTGAGCAAGCCCAGGCCGAGGTTGAAACCCACGCGCTGACGGATCGTGTTCATCGCCACGGCCGCACGGGCCCAATCCTCGGCACCAACTGCCTGCTGCATCGCACGCCACGGGCCAAACCAGATCGACGCAAAGACGGCGATCATCACCAGCCCGGTCAGCAGCATGACATGCCATGCGATCGGTGCACGCGCAAAACCCGTCTCGATCAACATGCCGAAGCCGGACACGAGAATCAGCCCAATCGAAATCCAGACCATTGGAAAAAAAGCGCGCAGCACCGCTGCCCACAATCCGAGACGGCGGTCCGGAGGCAGCTGCATCGCCGCGGGGCGGAGACAGAACCACGCAAACGCCATGCCCCCAACCCATACCACTACGCCGCAGACGTGCAGGAAAAGCATCAGGTGGTGCAGCGTCATGTGGCTTCGTCCTCAGTCCAAAGCGGGGGATTTTCAAGAATTGCACGGACAGGACCGAAACTGCGCCGGTAGAAATCCTGCACACCATACCTTCGTATGGCGGCGAGATGCGCGGCCGTCGGGTAACCCTTGTGCCCTGCAAGGCCGTAGTGCGGAAACGCCAGGTCAAGCGCACGCATCTGCTCGTCGCGCACGGTCTTGGCCAGAATCGACGCGGCCGAAATGGCTGGCTCGAGACTGTCGCCCTTCACGATCGCGCGTGCGGGAATATCGAGCGCCGGGCAGCGATTGCCATCGATCAGCGCCTCGTCGGGGCGGACCGCAAGCGCCTCGACCGCACGCTTCATCGCCAGCATCGTTGCATGCAGGATGTTGAGCCGGTCGATCTCCTCGACCGACGCCTCTGCAACAGCCCACGCGAGCGCACGCTCGCGGATCAGCGGAGCAAGTCGCTCACGCGCACGTTCGCTCAGTTTCTTTGAGTCTGCGAGCCCGTCAATCGGACGCGCCGGATCAAGAATGACCGCTGCAGCTACGACCGCGCCGCACAGGGGACCGCGCCCGGCTTCGTCCACACCGCAGATCAGTTCAATGCGACCGGTCTCAGACATGACCCACCTGGGGCTTGTGCTGAAGATAGGGCAGAATCGCTGCAGCAGCCTTGTCAGCCGTATCCTGGCGCAGCGTCAGATGAAGTTCGGTGAATCGTTCTGCGAGCGCCTCGCAACCCGCGGGATCCAGCAGCCAGCGGTCGAGCGCATCCGCGAGCCTGACCGGCGTCGCATCGTCCTGAAGCAGTTCCGCCACCAGAGACTCGTTGCACAGGATATTGGGCAATCCAACCCAGGGCAGATAGGCCATGCGCTTCATCAGCCGGTACTGCCAGCCGCCCATCCGGTAACTGATCACCATCGGACGTTTGAGCAAGGCGGCCTCGAGCGAGGCCGTACCGCTGGCAACCAGTACCACGTCCGCTGCCGTCATGGCGTCGACTGAGTGCCCGAAGAGCATGCGGATTGGCAACTCGCGCGCATTGTTGAGGCGCAGTGCCTCCTCGAACAGGGTTCGCGTTTCGCGGGTTGCAAGCGGCACCAGGAACACCGCGTCCGGATGTCGTTGCGAAAGTATGGCTGCCGCACCGATGAAGGTATCCGCGAGATTGCGCACCTCGGACTGCCGGCTGCCGGGCAGTACTGCGATGACCTTGGCGTCGGGTGAAACATTCAGGCGCTCCCGGGCCGCTGCGCGGTCAGGCTTGAGCGGAAACACGTCCGCCAACGGATGCCCGACATAGGTCGCAGGAACGCCGGCCTTGTCGTAGATCGGCGCTTCAAAAGGGAACAGGCACAGCATCCGGCTCACCGAGCGCGCGATCATCTTGATCCGGCCACCGCGCCAGGCCCAGATCGAAGGGCTGACGAAATGGATCGACGGAATGCCGGCATCCTTCACCCGTCCTTCCAGCCAGAGATTGAAATCAGGGGCATCTACGCCAATGAAGGCATCGGGCCGATCACGGCGAATCTCGGCCAGCAGTTTCTTGCGAATGCCCGAAAGCTCACGATAACGCTTCAGCGCATCGACATAACCGTGCACCGCAAGGCGCTCGGACTGCCAGCGCGCCTCGAAGCCCTCCGCCTGCATCTTGGGACCACCGATACCGTAGAACACGGCATCCGGAACGTGCTGCTTTACGGCGCGGATCAGGTGACTGGCGAGGAGATCGCCGGAGGCTTCTCCGGCCACCATGGCGATTCTGGGCGCCATGTGATCAACGCACCAGACCGCGGCCAGACTGGCTGATGAAATCGGAGAAAGCCTGGACCTCGGCGTGCTCGCCGGCGAGTGCCGCAATCTGCTCCCGTGCTTCCTCGAGTCTCAAGCCCGAACGGTACAGGAGGCGGTACGCACGCTTGATTGCAGCGATCCCATCCGCGGAAAAACCGCGACGCTTCAGACCTTCACTGTTGATGCCGTGTGGCGCAGCCGGATTGCCCGAGACCGTGACGCACGGGGGCAAGTCCTGCAGCAGTACGGTACCGACACCGCAGAAACTGTGGGCGCCAACCCTCACGAACTGGTGCACCCCGGTGAATCCACCGAGAATGGCCCAGTCTCCGACGTGCACATGGCCCGCAAGCGTCGCATTGTTGGCAAAGATTGTGTGGTTGCCGACCTGACAATCGTGCGCAACGTGCACATACGCCATGATCCAGTTGTCGTTACCCATGCGGGTGACGTACGCATCCTGGCTGGTGCCAACGTTGAACGAACAGAACTCCCGGATCGTGTTGCGATCACCAATCTCGAGCCGAGTCGGCTCCTCGACGTATTTCTTGTCCTGCGGCTGAGCGCCGATCGAACAGAACTGGAAAATCTCGTTGTCGCAACCAATCGTCGTATACCCTTCGATCACGACGTGTGGTCCGATCCGCGTGCCTGCACCGATCTCGACGTGCTCGCCGATAATCGAATATGCGCCGATCGATACGTTCTCGCCGATCCGCGCGTCCGGATGGACGATGGCAGTCGGATGAATCATGACAGGGTCTTGAGCGCACACATCAGTTCAGCCTCGGTTGCGACCTGATCACCGACCCTGGCCACACCCTTGTACTTGTAGATATTGCGTTTGCTCTGAGTAATCTCGACATCGAAAATAAGCTGGTCGCCAGGAACAACGGGCCGCTTGAAGCGGACGTTGTCGATACCCGCGAAATACACCACCGAGTTTTCGTCAGGTTTCACGCCCATGCTCTTGAACGACAGCAGCGCGGCGGCCTGTGCCATCGCCTCGACGATGAGCACACCCGGCATGACCGGATGATGCGGGAAGTGACCAGGAAAGAACGGTTCGTTCATGGTCACATTCTTCAGCGCCAGAATACGTTTGTTCTCTTCAAGTTCGAGCACCCTGTCGACCAGCAGAAACGGGTAACGATGGGGGAGGTATTGAAGAATTTCGTTGATATCCATGGTATTCAGCTCTGTTCCCGTTCTTCCAGGCGTTGTTCGAGGGCGCGTATTCTATCCACGAGCGTGTCGAGGTGGCGAAGATGCGCGAAATTTTTGACCCAGTCGGCGTGTCCCTGAACCGGCAGATTGGCCGTATAGACGCCAGGCTGACGGATCGACTTGGTCACCAGCGTGCCTGCCGAGATCACGACATCGTCGGCGATCGTGAGGTGGCCGATGATGCCGGCCTGCCCGCCGATCATGCACCGCGCACCGATCCGCGTGCTGCCAGCGATGCCTACACAGCCGGCAATCGCAGTGTAGTCGCCGATACGGACGTTGTGCCCAATCTGGATCTGGTTGTCGATCTTTACACCGTTACCGATCACCGTATCGTCCAGCGCACCCCGATCAATTGTGGTATTTGCGCCGATTTCGACATCATTGCCGATGACCACACGGCCGACTTGCGGAATCTTCACCCACGCACCGTCACGTTGACGCGCGAAGCCAAAGCCATCCGAACCGATCACGGCTCCCGCATGAATAATGCAATCCTGACCAAGCACACAGCCGGCATAGACCGTGGCACGCGGCGCAATCCGGGTGTTCGCGCCGATGTGCGCACCACGGCCGACGTAAGCGCCAGCACCGATGTGCACGCCTTCACCAAGCACGGCACCCTCTTCAACAACCGCGCCCGCATCGATCGCCACCGAGGAAGGCACTGAGCAGGATACGGCAGCCAGAGGGTGTAGGCCGCCCAGCACGGCAGCGGGCGGATTGAAGTGTCTTGCAACGTGGGCGAAGTAGAGATAGGGGTCGTCAGCGACGATGCGCGGGCGATCTGTCAGCGCGTCCCGTGCCCCCCTGCCTACAATGACCGCCGCGGCACCACTGCTCTTGACCTGACTCAGGTACTTCGGATTGGCCAAAAAGGAGAGGTCACCCTCCCCGGCCTGGTCGAGTGTCGCAACCCTGCCGACACTGATGCTGCCGTCGCCCACTAACTCACCACCAAGTTTTTGGACCAGTTCGTCGAGGCGAATCATTGCCGAGCGGCGCCCTTACTTGGCCTCGGACAGGGCCTTGACCACTTTGTCCGTAATGTCGATACGCGGACTGGCGTAGACTGCTTCCTGCAGGATGATGTCGAATTTCTCTGCTTCAGCGATCTGCTTGACTGTGCGATTCGCCTTGTCCAGCACCGAGGCCAGTTCCTCGTTACGGCGCTGGTTGAGGTCCTCACGAAACTCGCGCTGCTTGCGCTGGAAATCACGGTTCAGATCGTTGAACGCACGCTCCTTGTTGCGACGGTCCGATTCCGCCATCGTCACGCCGTTGCGCTCGAGGTCTTCCTGCATGGCTTGTAGATCCTTTGCCATGCGTTGCATTTCCTGATCACGCTTCTCGAATTCCTTCTCAAGACGCTGTTGTGCGCGCACCGCTGGCCCAGCTTCGCGCATCACGCGGTCCGAATTGACAAAGCCGATCTTTGTTTCCGCCGTAGCGAGTTGGCTGAAGCCCATCACAGCGACCGCCACCATCGAGAGAGTACCGAATTTCACATGTGTCTCCACAAATTAACCAAGGCTTGTACGATCAGAAGACGCTGCCAAGCTGGAATTGAAAGCGTTGAACGTCGTCACCTGTTTCCTTCTTGAGCGGGAAACCCAGGCTGAATTTAAGCGGACCGATCGGTGAGGTCCACGCAAAGGCAAGGCCTGTACTGTAGCGCAGGTCAGCAAAATTGATGCGTTGATCCTCGCCTGTGACGGAGTCCTTGCCCCAGACGTAGCCTGCGTCAAGAAACGCCGAGATACGGAAAGAACGATCCTTGCCGGAACCCGGCATTGGGAAGAAGAACTCCGCATTTGCAACCGCCTTGCGTGTTCCACCAATGGAATCACCTGCAGAATCCTTGGGACCAATCGACGACTGATCAAAGCCACGTACCGATCCGATGCCACCGACATAGAAGTTCTTGTAGAACGGGACTGGCTTGCCACCAAAGCCGCTTGCCCAGCCAATATCACCGTTGAGCATCAGCGCGTAATCCCTGCCGATGGGGAACCAGTGCTGGTATTGATAATTAAGCTTGGTGTATCGGAGGTCGCCTGGCGGCAGCGCCATCTCACCATGGACTCGTTGATACACACCCTTGCGCGGATAGAGGAAGCTGTCCCGCCCGTCGCGCGCCCATCCCGCGGTCAGAAGCAGGCTCGTCACGGTTACCTCACCCACGCCACTCGGATCGCTACAACCGAAGTCTATGCAGAAGTTCTTGTACTGAACCGTGCTGTCGGTGTACGTCGTGATCCTGGTGCGGTCGACACCAAGCCCGAAGCTGATTCTGTCGTCTTCCGCGATCGGATAACCCACACGCAGGCCCGCGCCGGTCGAAACCGTTTTGTAAGGAGATACCGCATAAGACTTGGTTGGATCGTAAGTGCGATGATAGAGATCCCAGCCCAAGCTTACGCCATCGACGGTGTAGTACGGATTGGTAAATGACAACGCAAGTGTGCGACTCGATTTGCTGGTATTCACACCAACCGTCATCGCGTTTCCGCTACCAAACAGATTCTGTTGAGACACCGATGCAGACAGCACGATGCTCTCGGAACTGGAGAAACCGGCACCAAGCATGAGATTGCCGGTGGCGCGTTCTTTTACTCCAAAATTGACGTCAACCTGATCGGTGGTGCCGGGAACAGCCGGTGTTTCGACATTGACCTCATCGAAAAAGCCGAGCTTGTCGACGCGTTCTCGGGAGCGATTGATCGCCGAGGCGTCATACCACGCGCCTTCCATCTGACGCATTTCGCGGCGAATGACTTCATCCCGCGATTTGGTGTTACCGCCAACATTGATCCGACGAACATATACTCGCCGGCCCGGATCAACGAATACCGTGAACGCGACCTCGCGCTTTGCCTTGTCGACTTCAGGTGCTGCATTTACGTTGGCAAACGCGTACCCCTCGTTGCCCAGACGATCCGTCACTGCCTTGGTGGTGTCGGTCAGTTTTTCGCGGGAAAAAATCTCGCCCGGACGAACGGTGCTGAGCGCAAGGTATTCGGATTCGGGCAGGATCAGGTCACCTGTGAAGCGCAACCCGGTGACGGTGTACTGTTCGCCCTCGGTGATGTTCACCGTGATGTAGATCTCTTTCTTGTCTGGCGTGATCGAAACCTGGGTCGAATCGATGTTGAAATCGAGGTATCCCTGATTCAGATAGAACGAGCGCAGATTCTCAAGGTCAGCCGAAAGCTTTTGCCGGGAATACTGATCGTTCTTGGTGTACCACGTCAGCCAACCTGGCGTTGTCATCTGAAACAGATCAATCAGGTCGTCGGTTTCGAACGCTTTCGCACCAACGACATTGATCTGCGCAATCTTCGCAACATCGCCCTCTTCCACGGCGAAATTGATTCCGACGCGGTTGCGCTCTAGCGGCGTGACAGTCGTCGTGATCGTTGCTGCGTACTTTCCACGGCTCAGATACTGCCGCTTCAGTTCCTGTTCGGCACGCTCGAGCAGCGCCCTGTCAAAAATGCGCGATTCCGCAAGTCCGACTTCGCGCAGCCCTTTCTTGAGCTGGTCTTTATCGAACTCCTTGACACCGACGAAGTCGACTTCCGCAATCGCTGGGCGCTCATCGACGAGGACGAGCAGAACATCGTTTTCTGTTTCGATGCGGACGTCGCTGAAGAAGCCCGTCGCGAACAGCGCCTTGATGGCTTCCGATGCCTGGGTCTCGTTGAAGGTATCACCGACACGAACCGGAAGGTAGTTGAAGACGGTGCCAGCTTCGGTCCGCTGGATGCCTTCCACCCGAATATCCTTGACCACAAAAGGCTCAAAGGCAAAGGCAGGGAAAGTTGCAAAAAGGGCCATGATCAGCCCGGATAGACGCTTGCGATTCATTCGGTTATTCAGCCGGAGATGATGCGATTGATGTCGTTGTAGAAAGCGAAAGCCATGAGCATCACGAGTAGCGCCAAGCCGATTTGCTGGCCGATCTCCATGACACGCTCTGGAATGGGTCCGCCCTTGATGATTTCGACCACATAATACAGTAAATGCCCGCCATCCAGCACCGGGATGGGTAGCAGGTTGAGCACCCCCAGGCTGATGCTGATGAGCGCCAGGAACTTGATGTAGTGCCCCAGTCCAAGCTGCGCCGACTGCCCCGCATAGTCCGCAATCGTGACCGGCCCGGACAGGTTCTTCCACGAGATCTCACCGGTGAACATCCGTCCGATCATCTGCAGGCTGAGTACGCTGGTATCCCAGGTCTGCCGCACGGCCTTCTCAAGGCCGTCGACGATGCCGTACCGAACCTCGGCGAACATCGTCAGCCCGCCAAGCACCGGTTCCGCGACCGCAATGCCGATGCGTCCGATGCTTTCGCCATTCTCAGACGCCGCGTCAGGCACGATGGCAAAACTGCGCTCCACGCCGTCGCGTTTCACCCCGAACACACGCTCGCGCCCGGCAGACTCGCGCACCTGCGCCACCATTTCACCCCACGATCCGATTGACTCGCCGTCGATCGCGATGATCTCGTCGCCCGCCACCAGACCGGCGCGAGCGGCGGGTCCGTCGTCGACCAGCCTCCCAACGACAGCGGGAATCTCCGGTCGCCATGGGCGCAGACCAATCCGTGCGATCAGGTCCGTGCTGCTGTCATCGATATCCAGACCGGCAAGATCAAGCGTGCGCATGGTCTCGACTTCCTCGAGCGTTCGAATGCGCAGGCTCACCTTGTTACTGTCGAGGGCATGGCGCAGAAGGACCCAGCGCAGATCCTGCCAGATCTGCACGGGCTCGTCGTCAATCGCGACAACGAGATCCCCGTCGCGAATGCCTGCCAATTGCGCCGGGTTCGAGCTCGCAGCATCACTGACCTCCACGGTCGAGATTCGGGGACGAAGTTCGTCAGTGCCGACGACGAAAATGCCCCAGTAAAGCACGATGGCCAACAGGAAGTTCGCAAGCGGACCGGCCGCGACGATCGCAAACCGGTGCCAGACACTCTTGCGATTGAAGGCCCGGTGAAGTTCGTCCGCGGCAACCGAACCCTCTCGTTCGTCGAGCATCTTGACGTAGCCGCCAAGCGGAAACGCGCCAAGCGCCCACTCCGTCCCATCAGCACCAGCGCGCTTGACCACCAGCGGCTTGCCGAACCCGATGGAGAAGCGAAGTACTTTCACACCACACCACCGCGCGACAAGGTAGTGGCCAAGTTCGTGAACCAGGATAAGCAGGCCGAGTGCGAGGGCAAACGGAATCAGGTAGTGAAACAGGGTCATCGGGTCATGGCACGCTTGGTAATTTGGTCTCGGGCGATTTCTCGCGCATGGGCATCTGCAGCCAGAACTGCCTCCAGCGAATCGACCGCCATTACCCCGACACGTTCCAGCGTCGCAGAAATAACATCGCCAATACGCCGATATCCGAGGTTTCCGTCGAGGAATGCGGCCACGGCCTCTTCGTTTGCAGCGCTGAGCACGGCAGGTGCGGCGCCACCTGCACGCAAGGCCTGGTATGCCAGGGCCAGACAGGGAAAACGCTCGAGATCCGGACGCTCGAACGTCAGACGCGAGATCTCGACCAGATCAAGTGCCCCCACGCCGGAATCGATCCGTTCAGGCCACGCCAGTGCATGGGCAATCGGCGTACGCATGTCGGGATTGCCAAGCTGGGCGATCACCGAGCCGTCGATGTAATCCACCATCGAGTGGATGACGCTCTGCGGATGAATCACAACCTCGATCTGGTCCGCCGGCGCACCAAACAGCCAGTGCGCCTCGATGACTTCGAGCCCCTTGTTCATCATCGTGGCCGAGTCGACGGAAATCTTGCGCCCCATCACCCAGTTCGGGTGTGCGCACGCCTGATCAGGCGTGACATGCTCAAGATCTTCGACCGCCGAATCACGGAACGGGCCACCTGAGGCCGTCAGCAGAATGCGCCGGACACCGCTCGCACCCGGATTGCGCTGATAGCTGACGGGCAAGGACTGGAAAACCGCATTGTGTTCGCTATCGATCGGGAGCAGGCAGGCCCCTGATGCCGCAACCGCATCCATGAACAGCTGCCCGGAGAGAACCAGCGCTTCCTTGTTCGCCAGCAACACCTTCTTGCCTGCGCGTGCCGCTGCAAGCGTAGGCTCAAGACCGGCAGCGCCGACGATTGCAGCCATGACCGCGTCAACCTCGGCAGCGGCCGCGACCTCTGCAAGCGCAGCAGCGCCGGACAGCACCTCGGTTGCGCAACCGGCCGCGCGTAACCGTGCGCGCAGTTGCAGCGCCGCGTCAGCATCGACCATCACCGCATAGCGCGGGCCAAAGCGGCTGCACTGCTCAACCATCTTGTCCACCTGGCGATTGGCCGTGAGCGCAAAGACCGCATAGCGTTCGGGGTGACGGCCGATGACATCCAGCGTACTGACGCCGATCGAACCGGTGGCGCCAAGAATGGTGACGTGCTGCAGACGTGAGTCAGGCATGAAGGGTCAAATTGTCAGCGTGCGAGCCAAAGGGCCAGCAGGCCTGCCATTGGCAGGGTTGAAGTGAGACTGTCGATGCGATCGAGAATACCGCCATGACCGGGGAGGATTGCACCGCTGTCCTTGATCCCGGCCTGACGCTTGAGCAGCGATTCGAACAGGTCACCGATGATGCTGACCGCGGTAAATGCGAGCAGCAAGGGCAAGGCAGCCGTATACAGCCATCCCGGCGTATCGAAAGCGGCAAAGAAAAACAGCAGCACATAGCCGAAAACACTTACACCTGCCGCTGCGCCGAACGCACCTTCCCAGGTCTTCCCAGGGCTGATCCCGGGCGCCAGCTTGCGCCGCCCGAATGCCCGACCGCTGAAATAGGCGGCAATATCGGCAACCCAGACCATTGCCATGATCGCCAGCAGCAACCATGGACCGAGCTGGCGGAGATGTGCCAGCGCCAGCGCCGGCGGCACCATCACCACCAGCCCTACCACGATGGCCATGCCAGCGCTCGACAGGCGCCATTTCAGCCGCAACCAGAAGGGGATGGCAAGCAGCCAGAAAAGCGCACTGGCGAGATAAAGCGGCGCCAGCAGGCCGATAACAGGCGCCGACGCTCCACCAAGTCCGGACAATGCCCCGAGCACTCCGCACAGCACGCCGGTCAGAACCGCAAAGATCGTGCGACCGGGCGTGGCGAAGCGTGCGAGTCCGCCCCACTCCCACGCAGCCCCGCCGCAAACCAGCGCGCAGAACGCGAGCCAGAGCGAGGCGGGCAACATGAACACGGCAGCAAGCAGACCGAACAGCAGAATGAACGCAGTGATGATCCGCGTTTTAAGCATGACGCCCCGCACTTGCAGCATCCTTCACCTGATCGCTGGTGCGACCAAACCGGCGTTCACGCCCCTGGTAGGACTCGATGGCACGGCCAAGCGCCTTGGCATTGAAATCGGGCCAAAGCGTATCGGTGAAGTGTAGTTCGGTATAAGCCAGTTGCCAGAGCAGGAAATTGCTGATGCGCTGCTCGCCACCGGTACGGATGAAAAGATCCGGCTCGGGCGCGAAGCTCATCGACAGCTCGGCCTCAAGCGCCTCTTCCGTGACGGGTAACTCTTCGCCCGGATGCTTGGCCAGTACTTTTGAAACGGCCTGAAGAATGTCCCAGCGACCGCCGTAGTTTGCCGCGATCGTGAGGTTGAAGCGGGTATTGCCTGCAGTCAGGGCTTCGGCTGCATGGATCACATCCACCAGTTTCCTGTCGAAACGGGAGACATCTCCGATCACACGGAAGCGAATACCGTTCTCGTGCAAGCGATCCACCTCTTTCTGCAGCGACTTGATGAACAGCTGCATCAGAAATGAGACTTCATCGGCGGGACGGCGCCAGTTCTCGGAACTGAAGGCGAACAGGGTCAGGTACTCGACCCCCCGATCCATGCACGACCGGATGGTAGCGCGGACCGTATCGACGCCCCGGCTGTGGCCGGCGACGCGCGGCATGAATCGCTTCTTCGCCCAACGCCCGTTGCCGTCCATGATGATCGCAATGTGCCGGGGCACGCCGCTGGCTGCCGGAACGGCACGGGTGGAACTGGTAAAGCCAGAATCTGCCATCAATGGACTCCACGCATGGCCCTTGGCGGGCCATTCGGTTGTGGCAGATCAGATCTGCATCAGCTCCTGCTCTTTTTGCGCGAGCAGTTTGTCGATCTCGCCAACGTGGCGATCCGTCAGCTTCTGGATCTCGTCCTCGCCGCGACGCTCGTCGTCTTCAGAGATCAGTTTCTCCTTGACGGCATCCTTGAGCTGCTGATTTGCGTCACGACGCAGGTTGCGCACCGCAATCTTGGCACTCTCGCCTTCGGTACGCACGACCTTTGTCAGGTCACGGCGACGTTCTTCGGTCAGCGCGGGCATCGGAACGCGGATGATCTCACCCATGTTCGCAGGGTTGAGACCCAGGTCGGAATCACGAATCGCCTTCTCGACCTTGGCCAGCATCGGCTTCTCCCAGGCCTGAACGCCGATGGTACGGGCGTCGATGAGAGTAACGTTTGCGACCTGATTGACCGGCACCATGCTGCCGTAGTACTCGACCATCACATGATCGAGCAGGCCCGTGTGTGCGCGACCGGTGCGCACCTTGGCCAGGTCGAGCTTGAGAGCCTCGACCGACTTGTTCATTTTCTGTTCGGTCGTCTTCTTGATTTCGGAAATCATGGTTGTCCTTTCGTGAATCAGGAATGAACCAGTGTGCCCTCGTCCTCACCCATGACCACACGCTTGAGTGCGCCCGGCTTGAAGATCGAAAACACGTTGATCGGCAACTTCTGGTCTCGGCAAAGTGCAAATGCGGTCGAATCCAGCACTGCGAGATTGCGGCCGATTGCCTCGTCGAAACTGATGCGGTGAAAACGCTGGGCAGCGGGATCCTTCTTCGGATCAGCCGTATACACACCGTCCACCTTGGTGGCTTTCAGCACGATCTGGGCGCCGATCTCGGCACCGCGAAGCGCAGCAGCCGTATCGGTCGTGAAGAAGGGGTTGCCCGTACCTGCGGCAAAGATGACAACCCGCCCCTCTTCAAGGTGACGGATCGCGCGGCCGCGAATATAGGGCTCGACCACCTGGTCGATGCGAAGCGCAGACTGAACACGCGCCTCGAGCCCCATCCGGCGCATGGCATCGGCAAGCGCCATGGCATTCATGACCGTAGCCAGCATGCCCATGTAGTCCGCCGTGGCGCGGTCCATACCGGACGCTGCGCCTTTCATGCCGCGGAAAATGTTGCCGCCGCCGATCACCACCCCAACCTGCACACCAAGACGCGACACCTCGGTGATCTCGGCGACAATGCGGCTGACCACATCCTCGTTGATCCCGTAGGCGTCATCACCCATCAAGGCTTCGCCCGAAAGCTTGAGCAGAATGCGGGAGTAAGCAGCAGCGGTCATTTTCAAAGCTCCTTACTTCTGCGCAGCAGCGGCAGCCTGGGCAGCCACTTCAGCAGCGAAGTCGTTCACTTTCTTCTCGATGCCTTCACCGACCACGTACAGCGTGAAGCTGGCGATCGAAGCCGAACGCGACTTGAGCAGCGCCTCGACGGTCTGCTTGTCATCCTTGACGAAAGGCTGACCCAGCAGGGTGACTTCCTTCAGGTACTTCTGGACGGTACCGTCGGCAATCTTTTCGAGCATGGCTTCCGGCTTGCCGGCTTCGCGCGCCTTCTCGATCGCGATGCGACGCTCTGCTTCGATCAGGTCGGCAGGCACGCCAGTGGAGTCGAGCGACTTCGGCTTGGACGCGGCGATGTGCATCGCGAGATCCTTGCCCATCTGCTCGTCGCCACCAACCAGGTCGATAAGCACACCGATACGAGCACCGGCGTGAATGTAGCTGGCGACAGAGCCCTTCGCTTCGATGCGGACAAAGCGACGCACGGTGATGTTCTCACCGATCTTGCCCACCAGTGCCGAACGGAACTGCTCGACGGTCTGGCCGTTGAGTTCGAGCGCAGCAAGCGCGTCGACATCAGCCGGGTTCTTCTCGGCGATCAGTGTCGCGAGCGACGCAGCCAGCGCGATGAAGTCATCGTTCTTGGCGACGAAGTCGGTTTCGCAGTTGAGCTCGACCATTGCTGCGAGCTTGCCATCGGCGGAAAGATGCGTGCCGACGATGCCTTCAGCGGTAACACGGGCTGCTGCCTTGGAAGCCTTGTTGCCGAGCTTGATGCGCAGGATTTCCTCAGCCTTGGCCATGTCGCCAGTTGCCTCGGTCAGTGCCTTCTTGCACTCCATCATCGGCGCGTCAGTCTTCTCGCGCAGTTCCTTGACCATGCTTGCGGTGATTTCCGCCATGCTAACTCCTGAATGTTCGTTTACAGCACACGGCGGGCACCGGCCCGCCGCGGAAACCTATCGTTTCAACCCCGAGGCAGGATCAGGCCTGTTCCTGGGAGTTCTCTTCTTCGACTTCAACAAATTCGTCGCCGCCGGCAGACACGATTTCCTGCAGCACCTGGCTGCGACCCTGCAGCACAGCATCGGCCACGCCGCGGGCGTAAAGGCGGATGGCGCGCGAGGAGTCATCGTTGCCGGGGATCACGTAATCCACGCCTTCGGGCGAGTGGTTGGTATCAACCACGGCCACGACCGGAATACCAAGCTTCTTGGCTTCGGTAATGGCGATCTTGTGGTAACCAACGTCGATCACGAACAGTGCATCGGGCAGGCCGCCCATGTCCTTGATGCCGCCGATACTTTTCTGCAGCTTGTCCATTTCGCGCTGGGCGGTCAGGGCTTCGCGCTTGCTCAGACGCTCCATGGAGCCGTCTTCGACCATCGCTTCCATTTCCTTCAGGCGCTTGATCGACTGCTTGACCGTCTTGAAGTTGGTCAGCATGCCGCCGAGCCAGCGCTCGTCAACGAAAGGCATGCCGGCACGACGTGCTTCCTCGGCGAGAATCTCGCGAGCCTGCCGCTTGGTGCTGACAAACAGGATGGTGCCGCGGTTTGCCGACAGCTTGCGGGCAAAGTCCATGGCTTCGTTGTACTTGACCATCGTCTTTTCGAGGTTGACGATGTGGATCTTGTTGCGGTGGCCGAAGATGTACGGGGCCATACGCGGATTCCAGAAACGGGTCTGGTGACCAAAGTGAACGCCCGCTTCGAGCATCTGACGCATTGTTACTGACATGTGAAACTCCAGATCTAGGGTTAGCCTCCGCCGAACCGGATGCGAAGCGCTGCCGGACACCCGTCCTGACAAGCTTTTCGCACCTGCGCCGCAACAGACGTATTACCTGCATGCGGACCCCGATCGATTCGGCGTGTGGATTTTGCCTGCGCAAGCAGACAAGCCCGTGATGATAGCACTGAGACATGACAGCGCTCAAGCCAAGATGCAATGTCGAGTTTGCCCGCAGAGGACGCATGCGCTAGCCTAGAGACCTTTTACAGCCCCTCTTCCCCACCATGAGCATCACGATAAAGACCGCAGAGCAAGTAGAACAGATGCGCGTCGCCTGCCGCCTGGCCGCAGAGGTCCTTGATTACATCGAGCCCTTTGTCCAGCCTGGCGTCACCACGGGCGAACTCGATCGCCTGTGCCACGACTACATGGTCAACGTTCAGAACACCGTCCCGGCGCCGCTCAATTATGCACCGCCGGGTTACACGCCCTACCCGAAGTCGATCTGCACCTCGATCAACCATCAGGTCTGCCATGGCGTACCGGGCGACAAGGCGCTCAAGAAGGGCGACATCGTCAACCTGGATATCACCGTGATTACGCCCGAGGGCTTTCACGGCGACACCAGCCGCATGTTCATCGTTGGCAAGGATGGCTCGATTCTCGCCAAGCGCCTGTGCCAGGTGACCTTCGAATGCCTCTGGCTCGGCATCGCAGCAGTTCGCCCGGGAGCGCGACTGGGCGACATCGGCCACGTCATTCAGCGTCACGCTGAAGGCAACGGTTTTTCCGTCGTGCGCGAATTCTGCGGGCACGGAATCGGACTCAAGTTCCACGAAGAACCTCAGGTGCTGCACTACGGCAAGCCGGGGACTGGCGTCGAGCTCGAAGCCGGGATGATCTTCACCATCGAACCGATGATCAACGCAGGCAAGGCCGCGATTTCCGAGCTGCCCGACGGCTGGACCATCGTCACCAAGGATCGCAGTCTGTCCGCGCAGTGGGAGCACACCATCGTGGTGACCGAAACCGGCGTCGAAGTACTCACGCTGTCAGCCAACTGCCCGCCGCCGCCCGCACTCGTTGCAGACCGATTCGCCTGAGGGCGCACAGCAGGAAAGACAACTTTGACCTCAAGTGATCCACTGCAGCAGGCCATCAACGACGAACGCCAGCACCTGATCGACGGACACGCAAGCCTGCGAGCCGCCTATGAAGCGCACCCCCTCACGGCCCAGCTGCTCCATGGCCGCTCGAAGCTCGTAGACGGCATGATCGGGCGGCTATGGAAGGCCAGCGGCATTCCGGCCAGTGTTGCGCTGGTCGCAGTGGGCGGTTATGGCCGGGGCGAGCTCTTCCCCTGCTCCGACGTCGATCTGCTGATTCTCCTGCCCGAACCCCCTGACGAAGCACTGCAGTCCCAGCTGTCCATGCTGGTCGGGGCGCTGTGGGACGTTGGCCTGGATATCGGGCACAGCGTGCGCACCATCGAAGAGTGTCTCGACGCGTCGCTTGGCGACATCACGGTGCAGACCACGCTGCTCGAGGCACGCCTGCTCACGGGCAACGCCGAGCTGTTCAAGGACTTTACCGAACGCTACCGCGACCAGCTCGACGTTCGCGCATTCTTCAAGGCCAAGCAGCTCGAACAGGAGCAGCGCTACGCCCGCTATCACGACACCCCCTACGAACTTGAGCCCAACTGCAAGGAGAGCCCCGGCGGCTTGCGCGACCTGCAGATGCTGGGCTGGATCTCGCGCGCGGCGGGCCTGGGCCGAAACTGGCGCGAACTTGCCCGCCGTCGCCTGATCACCGGCGAGGAGGCGAGCGACCTGCGCAACGTCGAACGCTTCCTTCAGCACGTGCGGATTCGCCTGCACTATCTCGCGGGCCGCGCCGAGGACCGACTGCTGTTCGATCATCAGGAAAGACTGGCCCACATCATGGGCATCGAGGCCACCGCCGCAAAGCGCGCCTCCGAGATCCTGATGCAGCGCTACTACCTTACGGCGAAGACGGTCACCCAGATCAACGGCATCCTGCTGCAGAACTACGGCACGGAGATCTTCCCGGACCGCAACTCACCTGCGATCGTCATCAACAGCCGCTTTCAGGCGGTTCGCGAGCTGCTGGACATCCGCAATGACAACGTTTTCGAGCGCACGCCGTCCGCCCTGCTCGAGTGCTTCCTGCTGCTCGAGCAGCGCTCCGAACTGAAGGGGATGACCGCGCGAACGCTGCGCGCCGTATGGCTCAATCGCAAGCGCGTCAACGCGGCGTTTCGAGCCGACCCAAGGAATCGCGCCCTCTTCATGGAGATCGTGACTCAGAAGCGCGGCGTCGTTCACGCTTTCAGGCAGATGAATCAATACGGCATCATGTCGCGCTACCTGCCGCCCTGGCGCAAAATTCTGTGCCAGATGCAGCACGACCTGTTTCATGCCTACACGGTCGATCAGCACATCCTCATGGTTCTGCGCAACGTCCGCCGCTTCAGCATGGGCGAGCATGCGCATGAATACCCGCTGATGACCCGCCTCATCCTCGGCTTCGATCGCTACTGGCTGCTCTACATCGCCGCTCTCTTCCACGATATTGCAAAGGGTCGTGGCGGCGATCACTCCAAGCTCGGCATGACCGACGCGCGCGATTTCTGCCGCGATCACGGCATCGACAAGGATGACGCCGAACTGGTCGTCTGGCTGGTTCAGCACCATCTCACCATGTCGCATGTCGCGCAAAAGGAAGACACCTCCGACCCGGATGTGATTCACGCCTTCGCAACCACCGTGGGTGACGAGCGGCGCCTGACCGCACTCTATCTTCTGACACACGCAGACATTCGCGGCACCAGCCCCAAGGTATGGAACGGCTGGAAGGGCAAGCTTCTGGAAGATCTCTTCTTCGCCACCCAGCGCCTGCTGCGAGGCGCCACGCCGCAACAGGCGCTTGGGCTTGACGACCGCCAGGAGAACGCAAGCCACCTGTTGCGCTACCACGGCCTGCGTCAGGGCGTGGAAGATGCGCTCTGGGCACAGCTGGACGCGGTGTACTTCATGCGCCACTCACCCGAGGAGATTGCCTGGCACACCAGGGTGCTCTACTTCCGCCCGAACGCTGAGGAACCCGTCGTCAAGGCACGCGTCTCCGACGAGGAGGACGGCGTCCAGGTCATGGTCTTCGCCCGCGACCAGAAGGATCTCTTCGTTCGCCTTACCGGCTTTTTCGGCCGGCTCGGCTTCACCATTCTTGATGCCAAGGTGCATACGACCCGTCACGGCTATGCGCTGGACAGCTTCATGCTGCAGGACAGCGGGCGCAGTGCGAGCTATCGCGACATCGTCGCCCTCATCGAGCACGAACTCAGCATCCTGCTGGTGAATCAGGACGAGCCGCAGCGGCCCGCAAGCGGACGGGTCTCGCGCCAGGTCAGACACTTTCCGGTCACGCCCAAGGTCAGCCTTCGCGCCGACGAAGCCGGGCGTCACCACATCCTGTCGCTCACCGCTTCGGACCGTCCCGGTCTGCTGTACGACGTCGCGGAGATTCTGGCAAAGCATGGCGTCAGCGTCGAAACCGCCAAGATTGCAACACTTGGCGAACGCGTCGAAGACACCTTCCTGCTTACCGGAGGGGGACTGTCCCAGGACGCGAGAGTCCTGCGCATCGAACAGGAACTCATCGACAGGCTGCAGGTGTAAACGCAGTCGGGGCGACTCTCACGAGCCGCCCCGACTGTTTGCAGACATCGATGCGCCGGGCGACCGTTCAGTGCCCTTTGCTGCCGTGCAGGCGATCCATCAGCGCATACAGCACACCTGAAAACAGGAAGGTGATGTGGATGCCGACCATCCATCCAAGCTCGCGGTCAGTCAGGTTCTGGACGTTCATGAAGGCCTTGAGCAGCTCGATTCCCGAAATGGCAACGATCGAGCCGATGAGCTTGATCTTGAGATCAGAGAAGCCGATGTGCCCCATCCAGTCCGGACGGTCCCGATGGCTGTGCAGGTCATCCATCTTGGAGACGAAGTTCTCGTAGCCGCTGAACATGATGATGATCAGCAGGTTCATGATCAGTGCGATGTCCACCAGCGACAGCACCCCGATGATCAAATCGCCACCCGTGGCGGTCATGATGCTGCCAAAGATCCGAAACACTTCCTTGGTAAACTTGATCAGCAGGACGACCATGGCCAGCACCAGTCCGAAGTAGACCGGTGCCATCAGCCAGCGACTGGAAAACAGCAGGTGCTCGAAAGCGTTTTCGATTCGTTTCATGGGTTTCCGCAACGCGAATTGAACAGCGATGGATTGTAGCAGCGCAGCATTACACCGCGCTCAGTCCTTGCAGATATGCTCCAGCAGATTGTGCACCCGCACCATCGCAGCCTGCAGAACGACTTCGATATCGTCGAAATGAATGCCCTGCTCGCTCGACGAACGCCCTGCCGCGCAGTTCACCACGACGTTGATCGCCGCATACGGCACGTCGAGCTCACGCGCAAGCACTGCCTCCGGCATGCCGGTCATGCCAACCAGGTCGGCGCCGTCACGCTCAAGCCGGTTGATCTCGGCCGCAGTCTCGAGCCGGGGTCCCTGGGTGGTCGCATAGACGCCGCCATCAAACACGGTCTCGCCCGCTGACGCCGCCGCTGCAAGCAGTCGCTGGCGCAGCGCCTCGTCGTAGGGACGCGTGAAATCGATGTGGCGAACCGGCTTGTCGACGCTGTCGAAATAGGTGCTCTTGCGCCCCCAGGTGTAGTCGATGATCTGATCCGGGATCACCAGTGCACCGGGTACATAGTCGTCACGAATGCCGCCCACCGAAGCCACCGACACGATGGCACTGGCCTTTGCTTCCTTGAGCGCCCAGATGTTCGCCCGATAGTTCACCTGATGCGGCGGAATCGTGTGGCCATAGCCGTGCCGCGCAAGAAATACGACAGGCGTGTTGCACAGGGCGCCAAACGTCAGCGCCCCCGAGGGCTCGCCATAAGGGGTGCGAACAACTTCGCGACGGACGATCTCGAGACTGGAAAGCTGCGTCAGACCGGTGCCACCTATGATTGCGAGCATTAGAACTCTCCGCTGAAAAACGGCGCGAATTCTATCACGCGCCCACTTTGCCGCCCCGCACGCGACCGCAAGCGAAATGACGCGGAAGATTCATGCTGCGCCGCGATAGCACGTGTTAGAATGATCGACTTTTCAAAGACTTCCCTTTCCCATGTCCCGTTCCATCCGCAACATCGCAATTATTGCCCACGTCGACCACGGCAAGACGACCCTGGTTGACCAGCTCCTGCGCCAGTCCGGCACCTTCCGTGAGAACCAGCAGATGGGCGAGCGGATCATGGACTCGGGCGATATCGAGAAGGAACGTGGCATCACGATTCTGTCGAAGAACTGTGCCATTCAGTACGGCGACACCCACATCAACATCGTTGACACCCCGGGACACGCCGACTTCGGCGGTGAAGTCGAGCGCGTGCTGTCGATGGTCGACAGCGTGCTGCTGCTGGTCGATGCGGTCGAAGGCCCGATGCCGCAGACCCGCTTCGTGACCCGCAAGGCACTTGCCCTCGGCCTCAAGCCGATCGTCGTGGTGAACAAGATCGACCGTCCGGGCGCACGTACCGACTGGGTGATCAACCACACCTTCGACCTCTTTGACAAACTCGGCGCGACCGACGAGCAGCTCGACTTCCCGGTCGTGTACGCCTCCGGCCTGAACGGCTTTGCCGTGCTCAACGAAGACGACGAGCGCACCGACATGCGCCCGCTGTTCGAGGCCATCCTCAAGCACGTACCGCAGCCCGAAGTGGATGCGGACGGCCCGCTGCAGATGCAGGTGTGCTCGCTGGACTACTCGACCTACATGGGCCAGATGGGTATCGGCCGCATCAAGCGCGGTCGTGTCCGCCCCAACCAAGAAGTCGTCGTAATGTATGGCGACGAGAACCGTGGCAAGGGCAAGATCAGCCAGATCCTGACCTTCAAGGGTCTCGAGCGCTCGCCGGCCGAATCCGCCGAAGCCGGCGACATCGTGATCGTGGCCGGCCTGTCGCAGGTCAACATCGGCGTCACCATCTGTGACCCCGAAAACCTCGAAGGCATGACCCCGATCGCGGTTGACGAGCCGACCCTGACCATGAATTTCATGGTCAACTCCTCGCCGCTCGCCGGCCGTGAAGGCAAATTCGTTACCAGCCGCCAGATTCGCGAGCGTCTGGAAAAGGAACTGCTCAAGAACGTCGCACTGCGGGTTAACTTCACCAGCGACTCCGACGTGTTCGAAGTCTCCGGCCGTGGCGAACTGCACCTGACCATCCTGCTCGAAAACATGCGTCGTGAAGGTTACGAACTGGCCGTGGGTCGCCCGCGTGTCGTGTTCAAGGAAATCGACGGTGTCAAGTGCGAGCCATACGAGATGCTGACCGTCGACGTGGAAGAGGATCACCAGGGCGGCGTGATGGAAGAGCTCGGCCGCCGCCGTGGCGAGCTGCAGGACATGCAGCCGGACGGCAAGGGTCGCGTTCGTCTCGAGTACCGCATCCCCGCGCGTGGCCTCATCGGCTTCCAGGGCGAGTTCCTCACCATGACGCGTGGTACCGGCCTGGCCAGCCACGTGTTTGATGACTACGGTCCGATGGCCAGCGCCATGGCCGAGCGTCGCAACGGCGTGCTGATCTCGCAGAATGACGGCGACGCAGTTGCCTACGCGCTGTGGAACCTCCAGGATCGCGGCCGCATGTTCGTGAGCCCGGGTGAAGCACTGTACGAAGGCATGATCATCGGCATCCACACCCGCGACAATGACCTCGTGGTCAACCCGATCAAGGGCAAGCAGCTGACCAACGTGCGTTCGTCCGGTACCGACGAAGCCGTTCGCCTGATTCCGCCGATCGGTCTGTCGCTGGAGTCCGCAATCGAGTTCATCGCCGACGACGAAATCGTCGAGATCACCCCGAAGAACATCCGCCTGCGCAAGCGTCACCTCAAGGAAAACGACCGCAAGCGTGCAGCCAAGAGCGACGCGGCCTAAGCCAGTTCAGCCAGTCCGCTTCTGACAGCATAGCGCCCCGCCTGAGTGATCAGGCGGGGCGTTTTTCCTTTCCGGCTGCGCCTTGGGTGAAAGGCACCCGGCACAGCGGGGCATTCAGCATCGCTGCAGGGGCGCACGCTGCCTTCGACGTTTCCGTAGGGGAATCGTGAAGGCAGACGACAGTCCGGCGCTTACTTGTCCTTCTTCTTGGTGACGGCGGCGCCAAAGCGCTCGTTGAGGTAGCTCGAAAGCTCTTCGCCGATCTCGTGATGGCGCAGACCAAGCTCGATCGTCGCCTTCAGATAGCCCATCTTGGAGCCGCAATCGTATCTCACCCCCTGGAACTGGTAAGACAGGACCGCCTCTTCCTTGAGCAGGGACGCGATCGCATCGGTCAGCTGATATTCGCCACCGGCGCCCGGCTTGAGCGCACGAATGTGATCGAAGATACGCGGCGTCAGGATGTACCGTCCAACCACGGCCTGCGTGGTCGGCGCATCTGCGGGCTTTGGCTTCTCGATGATGCCGGTGACACGCTGTACGTCTCCATTCTGGTTCTCGGTGCTGACGATACCGTACTGGCGGGTCTCCTCGCGCGGTACGTTCATGGTTCCGAGCACTGAGCAACGATGGTAGTTGTAGACACCAACCATCTGCTGCATCACCGACGAGGAGCCCGGGTTGTCGAGCAGGTCATCGGCGAGGATGACCGCAAAAGCCTCATCGCTCACAACATGGCTTGCGCACAGCACCGCATGCCCAAGGCCGAGCGCTTCGGACTGGCGGATGTAGATGCAGTTGACGCCCTTCGGCACGGTCTTCTTGACGATCTCGAGCAGCTCGTTCTTGCCGCGTGCCTCGAGCTCGGTTTCCAGCTCGTACGCCTTGTCGAAGTGATCCTCGATCGAGCGCTTGGTACGCCCCGTGATGAAGATCATGTCTGTGATACCCGCCGCCACTGCCTCTTCAACCGCGTACTGGATCAGGGGCTTGTCGACGATCGGCAGCATTTCCTTCGGACTCGCCTTGGTGGCGGGCAAGAAACGCGTGCCCATACCGGCTACGGGAAATACGGCCTTGGTGACTTTCTTCATGTATTCGACTCCTCGGTGTTCCTGTTCTGTAACGTTGAGAATGCTTGATCGTGTACGTGGAAGGCCCTAACCCGCGCTGGCCAGCAATGAGAGCAGACCGGGCTCATCGACAATGTCGATACCCAGCGCCTCCGCCTTCGTCAGCTTCGAGCCCGCATCCGCGCCCGCAACCAGATAATCGGTCTTCTTTGAGACGGAACCCGTCACCTTGCCGCCCTTGGCCTCGATCAGCGCCTTGGCCTCATCGCGGCTCATCGTCGGCAAACTGCCTGTCAGCACAAAGACCTTCCCCGCCAGTGCGCCAGAAGGAACTGGTGCGGGCTCACCCTCAGCCCACTCGACACCTGCAGCGCGCAACTGCTCGATGATTTCGCGGTTATGTGCCTCGGCAAAGAATTCGACGATGCATTTCGCAACAATCGGGCCGACGTCGGGGACCTGCTGCAGGCGCGTCTCGTCAGCCGCCATCACCGCATCCAGATTGCCGAAATGCAGTGCAAGATCGCGCGCCGTGGCCTCGCCGACGTTGCGGATGCCAAGCGCGAAGATGAATCTTCCCAGTGTTGTGTGACGGCTCTTCTCGATCGCGGCCAGCAGGTTCTGCGCAGACTTCTCGCCCATGCGTTCGAGATTGGCCAGCGCAAGAATGCCGAGGCGATAGATGTCGACCGGGGTCTTGATGATCGCGGCATCGACAAGCTGTTCGACCAGCTTGTCGCCCAGCCCCTCGATATCCATTGCACGGCGACCGGCAAAATGCAGCAGCGCCTGCTTGCGCTGTGCCGGGCAGTAGAGCCCGCCAGTACACCGTGCAACGGCCTCGTCCTCACCCCTGACCACGTGTGAGCCGCACACCGGACAGCACGGCAGGCCGTCACGCTGGGGCAGACTCTCAAGCAGCTTGAAGCGCGGAAGATCCTGCTCACGACGCTCGGTCACCGGTGCAACGATCTCGGGGATGACATCGCCCGCACGGCGCACGATGACCCAGTCGCCGAGGCGAATATCCTTGCGATCGATCTCGTCCTGATTGTGCAGGGTGGCATTGGTCACCGTCACCCCGCCGACGAACACGGGTTCGAGCCGGGCGACGGGCGTCACCGCCCCTGTACGCCCCACCTGCACCTCGATACCGCGCAAACGCGTCACGGCTTCCTGCGCCGGGTACTTGTGTGCAACAGCCCAGCGCGGCTCGCGCGTCACGAAGCCAAGCTGGCGCTGCAGGGCAAGCGCATTGACCTTGTAGACGACGCCGTCGATATCGAAGGCAAGACTGTCACGCAACGCACCGACCCGGGTGTGAAAGCCTGCCAGGCCAGCGCCACCTGCAACCACGTCACGATGCTTGCACACCGGAAAACCGAACGCCTCCAGTGCATCGAGAATGCCGGCGTGCGTGGCCGGCGTGTTCCACCCCACGGTTTCACCGAGCCCGTAGGCGAAAAACGACAGGGGACGACGTGCTGCAATACCCGGATCGAGCTGGCGGATGCTGCCGGCTGCGGCATTGCGGGGATTGACGAAGACCTTTTCGCCCGCTGCGGATTGACGCGCATTGAGCGCTTCGAAGTCGTCGCGGCGCATGTAGACCTCGCCGCGCACTTCGAGCACCGGCGGCACATCACCGCGCAAACGCAGCGGAATCGCCCTCACCGTGCGCACGTTGCTGGTGACATCCTCGCCATTCTCGCCGTCACCGCGGGTTGCAGCCTGCAACAGCACACCGTCCTCGTAGCGCAGGCTCATGGCAAGGCCGTCAAACTTGAGCTCGGTCGCGTACTCAACGTCCGGATCGCTTTCGTCGAGACCGAGTTCGCGGCGCACCCTCGCATCGAAGGCATGCGCCCCGCTCTCTTCGGTATCCGTCTCGGTGCGGATCGACAGCATCGGGA
>TARA_R110001583_G_scaffold112917_6_pt1 | contig 76423 bp, 65 predicted proteins | sample TARA_R110001583 | Tara Oceans TARA_R110001583 (sample SAMEA4398432) | marine metagenome | biome: Polar Biome; feature: [MES] marine water layer (ENVO:01000295) within the mesopelagic zone...; material: water (ENVO:00002006), including particulate matter (ENVO:01000060) such... | reverse complement strand
CCAAATAAGCAATTAAATAAACTTATTGATAAGTATAAAGTTTTTTCTGATGATAACCCTGAGTATCTAGAGAAATTAAATGAGCTATTATCACAACTTGATTGAGAGCCCAAGTTGCGACGTTATTCTTTTGAACCTACTAACAACTGTTTCTGCTTTTCGTAGCTCGCGACTCGAAGCACGTGACTTGTTTAAACTTATTGCTAACCGCTAGTTTATAGTCTTTGATTTTAACTGATCGCTGACAGCTGAAAGCTAACGGCTGGCTTTCCCTGATCGCTAAAAGCTAGTTTTTGATTTTACTAATAACTAACAACTAATCGCTAATAACTGCTCTTCAACCTCCCCTTCAACCATTCTGAAATATCTTTTATTTGTTCAGGACAAACACTATGTTGCATCTTGTATTGTTTATAAGCGGGATTAAATCCTTCTGCTTTTAGAGCCTGTACTGCTTGATCGCCTAATTGTGGTGGGACAACAGGGTCTAAACTGCCATGCATGATATTAATATCAATTTGCTTATTCGCATCTGCCAGTTCAATAGAGTCTTTGGTGGCAAAGTAAGTCGACATTGCTAACAAACCCGCTAAAGGTTGTTTATAAGTTAATGCAGCTTGGTAAGCCACCGCACCACCTTGTGAGAATCCCGCCAAAATAATACGATTCGAATCGATGCCACGTTCAATTTCTCGGTCGATTAACGCTTGAACCGCTTCGGCAGAGTTAGTCAAATGTACTAAATCCACTTTTCGCTCAATACTCATATCCAAAATATCGTACCAAGCAGGCATCACTATGCCACCATTAATGGTCACAGGAATAGAAGGAGAGTGTGGGAAAATAAAGCGAATGGCTAAAGAGGCTGGCAAATGCAACTCAGGCACAATAGGTTCAAAATCATGCCCATCAGCACCCAAACCATGTAACCAAATAACCGAAGCAGTTGCCTCAGTGGTCGGTTCAACTTCAACGCTTGGTAAATAACTCATAATTAAATTCTCAGTAGTGTCGATAGACCATCAAAGACAATCGATAGACAGTAAATATTAAGGAAAATCCATCATAGCATTGTTTATCTATTTGAAAAATCAAAGTAACAGCAGTGATTAGGACAGTAGGGGATTTGTAAATGAAAACTAATAATTAACTCTATTGTTAATAATATTTTAATTATTAAAATAACTATATAAACCGTGATTATTTATCAATAGTGCTATGGTAGATTTAACTAACTTGCTAATATTCTTGGTAATTAATTAAAAGGTCTCATTATATGGTCAATATCAACCAACAGTATTATCAAAACAATGCTCAGCGCTTTTATGAATCAACCATTGATGTTGATATGCAGTCTCTTTATCAACATTTTTTGCCCTTGGTGAAAACCAATGGGCGAATATTAGACGCCGGTTGTGGTACAGGACGGGACAGTAAAAATTTTATTGATTTGGGTTTTGAAGTTGAAGCATTCGATGCGAGTGAAAAATTAGCTACCTTAGCTTCAAGCTTAATTAATCAAACCGTAAAAGTAGATTTTTTCGAGACCTATGATAATGATAAACCCTTTGATGCTATTTGGGCTTGCGCTTCATTATTGCATGTTCCTCATAAAGACCTAGCAACTGTCTTTAAATCATTAACGACATTATTAAATAACCAAGGTATTTTTTATTGCTCTTTTAAATACGGTGATGAACAAGTAGAGCGTGGCGGTCGCTTATTTAGCAATTTAACTGAAGCGAGTTTTACACAAAAAATTGCTGATTTGCCTCTCGAAATAATAAAACAGTGGAAAACTGGGGATTTGCGCGAAGGCCGAGCAAGTGAAAAGTGGCTGAATATCATTATGCGAAAGGTTGTATAAGTGCAGAATAAAAGCCTAAAAACTACTACCCTAAAAACAACTGCGCGACAGTTAACTACAGGTGCGGATGACCCGTTATTACCGAAACTGATTCATGCAATTAATCAGGCGACGATCATAGAAATAGCGGTGTCGTTTATTCAACGTAGTGGCTTAAATTTATTATTTGAACCATTAAAAGATGCGCTTCTAAATGGAGTAGAACTGAAATTATTAACCTCTGATTATCTTGATATTACCGATCCTATCGCTTTAAGAGAATTGATGCCATTGGTTGAACGTGGTGCTGATATTCGTATCTATCAAAACGATCATAAACAATCTTTTCACATGAAGTCGTACATATTTGTAAAAACAGCAACCCAAGAAATAAGCAGTGAAATTATCGATGGTTGTGCATTTGTAGGCTCAAATAATATTAGTAAAAGTGCGTTAACGAATGCCCATGAATGGTGTTTTAGACATGATTACTTGCCTCCTAATACTTCGCGGGAAGCGTTAGAGTTTTCACATATCAGATCCCAATTTTCCATTATCTTTCAACATTCATTAGTAAAACCATTAACTAATGAATGGATTTCAAGTTATTTAAAACGACGCAAAAAAATGCAATTTGTAAGTGTGGCAAGTGGTGAAATAGACAATGAAATAGTCGAAAAAATCACACCCAATAGTATACAAATTGAAGCCTTAAATGCGTTGCAAGTAACTAGAGAAGAAGGCTTTAAGCGAGGTCTCGTCGTTTTAGCAACGGGTATGGGGAAAACATGGTTATCTGCCTTTGATGCTTTACAAGTTAAAGCAAAGTGCATTTTATTTGTGGCCCATCGAGAAGAAATATTATTACAAGCCCAACGTACCTTTGCCCATTTATTACCTGAAAAAAGTACTGGTTTTTATAATTCGCAAAATAAAGATAAACAAGCTGATATTCTCTTTGCTTCGGTGCAAACCCTTGGACGCGAAGATCATCTTAAGCAATTTCAAAAAAATCATTTTGATTACATTGTTGTTGATGAGTTTCACCACGCCAGTGCGCCTGTTTATAAAAACTTATTAGATTATTTTGACGCCTCCTTTTTACTCGGTTTAACAGCCACACCAGAACGAACGGATCAAACTGATATTCTTGGCTTATGTGATCAAAATTTGGTTTATCAACGAAATTTAACGCAAGGAATTGATGACAAAATATTAGTGCCATTCAAATATTATGGTATTTGGGATGAGTCAGTCAATTACCAAGCAATCCCTTGGCGTAATGGAAGATTTGATCCACAGGCGATAGATAGCGAATTCATCACTAAAAAGCGTGCTGATCATGTATTAAAAAATTGGCAACAGAGAAAACAACAAAGAACCTTAGCTTTTTGCATCTCAACGAAACATGCTGATTACATGGCAAAGCAGTTTAACAAGGCTGGAATTTCAGCTTTATCGGTCCATTCGAATTCAAAAATACGACGCAATGAAGCATTAGCACAATTACAAGAAGGCGCGATTGAAGTCTTGTTTTCCGTTGATCTGTTTAATGAAGGCACGGATCTTCCTGCGATTGATACCATTTTAATGCTACGGCCAAGTGATTCTAAAATATTATTCCTGCAGCAATTAGGTCGTGGTTTACGTCTTCACGAAAATAAAACGCACCTTGTGGTACTCGATTTTATCGGTAATCATCATTCCTTTTTAAACAAACCGCTTGCGCTGCTTGGTCGCTCTTCTGTAAAAGAATTAATAACAAAAATACGCGATCCTAAATTAGCTGTTGGATGCGCTATTAATTACGATATTGAAATCACTCAATTCTGGGAGCTTCTTGCCAAACAGCAACGCACAACCGCTGTAGAAGATTATCAGCACCTATTTGATCAACTAGGTCATCGACCAACGGCAAGTGAGTTTTGGAGTGAATATCAGGATTTAAATAAAGTTAATAAGCAACATAACAGTTGGATGGGATTGGTCGCTTCACAGCCACAAGAACCTGTATTTATAGAATTAATTAAACGTCATGGTGAGTTTTTGTTAAATGCTGTTCAAGGCACCTCAATGGCAAAGTCCTTTAAAATAATCTTATTAGAATCCTTTTTACGTCTAGATGGTTTTACTAATCCTCCGACTTTAGAAGCACTTGCTAGCGATAGCAAATTAGTCTTTGACCGTTACCCTTTACTTAAACAAAATGACCTCACTGAAAAATTACAGAATTGCAAAGCAAACTCAGATGAGTGGTTTAAATATTGGCAGAAAAACCCGATCAAACACAGTTGTACCGTAAATAAGAAAACGGGTAAGCAGTGGTTCTCAATTGTTGATGGTAAATTAATCGCAAACATTGATGTTCAAGCGTATGAGAAACAAGCGCTATACGATGCAGTACAAGAGTTGATAGCATTGTGTTTATTGCGTTACTCACAACGTCCAAATAAAATGAAAGCAAAAAAAGTTGTTACTCAGCCAAAAACTAATAACCTACTTAAGATTCCTAAAACAGAACAACTCATTTTTTACCCCAACCTTAAAATTGCTTGTGGGCATTTTAAAACAGGTGATGATTCGGAATTTGAATACCAAGATGCGCCAACAGGCTACGGTCATTTGAAAGAAGAAAGGCACTTTCTTGCTAAAGCTTCTGGTAACTCAATGAATGGCGGTAAAAATCCAATAAGAGATGGAGACTTGTTATTACTTGAATGGATAACACCAACCAGTTCGGGTTCTTTACAAGGCATGACAGTTGCGATTGAAATGCAAGATGAAACAGGTGATAACCAATATTTGTTAAGAGTGGTGAAAAAAATAGCTGATGGTCATTACCAGTTATTGGCGAATAACCCTGATTATCAACCCATTGACGCGAATGAAAACATGAAAAGTTTTGCTAGATTAAAAGGGATAGTGGGTTAATTCCCATATTTAAATTTATTAAATACTAAGAGAAGAATATGGATCTGACTATTTTGTTTGAAGGGGCTTTAGCACAACTTTGGTATTTTTTGCCATTTTTTATTTTTGTAATGGTAATTAAAAGTGCTTGGTTTAAAGGAATAATGGGAGAGTTTTTAGTTAATTTATTATTGAAACATTTTTTGTCTAAAAAGGTTTATACGTTAATTAAAAATGTCACTTTACCAACTGAAGACGGTACAACACAAATTGATCATATTGTTGTATCTCCATTTGGTGTATTTGTGATTGAAACTAAGAATATGAAAGGCTGGATCTTTGGCAATGCGAAGCAAAAACAGTGGACTCAAAAAATATTCAAATATACGGGTAAATTCCAGAACCCTTTGCACCAAAATTATAAGCATACTCAAACCTTAGCAAGTTGTTTGAATATACCAAGTGAACAGATTTATTCGGTGGTGGTGTTTGTTGGTGATAGTACGTTTAAAACAGAAATGCCACCTAATGTTACCTTTGCACGTGGTTGTATTACTTATATTAAATCACAAAAGTCACTGCTTATTAGTTCAGAGAAAGTAAACGAAATTATTAAAACGATTGAAGTTGGCAAGCTAAGGCGAGGTTTAAAAACTAATTCTCAACATAATCGACATGTGAAAGGGATTGTTAAGCATAAAATTGAAACGGAAACAGCAAATAACCAAGTCACTGAACAGGACAATGCACCTTCAGGAACAAGCGAGTCCAACGCAATCTGAACTTGCCTGTAATAGGTGTAGTTCAATAATGAAGTTGAGATAAGTGAAAAAAGGAAGAATGCTGGCAATGATTTTGGGGGTTCAGTAATTTTCCGCAGTGCAAGGCGGAGATTGCTTGGTAGTTTAAATAAATGGGTTACGAACTTGTAGTTATACTAGTTAGTTATTGTATTTAAAAGAATGTAAGGCTGAGATGTCAGAACTTTTTCAAACGCAGAAGTTAGGTTACTTAGAAGTCCAATATAAAAGTTGGGCATTATCGATTGGTAAATCTGAAAAGACAGTTAAAAATTATATTGGTGCGTTAAAAGGGTCAATACCTAATTGGCTCAATGATGTGGGAATACAGACAGGAAGTTTAATGTCTATCAGATCACATGAAAACTATAGCGACGTTGTCGCTAAAGTGCTTTTACTTGAAGAATTCAAAGTTAAAAATAGAAAAGGCAACGGCATGTATAGTGCCGCCATTAAGTCTTATCAGGCATTTTTGGCGGATATTAGCCAAGTGGATGTGCAAGCTGATATTGAAGCTGTACTCAATGCAGATGACAAGACTGCTACTCAAAAAGCGACTTTAGTTAATACACGAATAGGACAAGGGAAGTTTAGAACGGATCTTATCGAATATTGGCAAGGTTGCGCTTTAACGCATTATAGAAATACGAATTTTTTAATTGCTTCACATATTAAGCCTTGGTCAGCATCAAACGATATTGAAAGGTTAGATCCCAACAATGGCTTTCTGTTACTGGCAAATATAGATAAAGCATTTGATCGTGGATACATTACTTTTACTGAAAAAGGCAATATCCACATATCGCAGTGTTTAGACAACTACGGAGTACTTGGGATAAATAAAAACATGCGTGTTGTTTTGAATAAAAAACATCAGGATTATCTCGCCTATCATCGAGAAATAACGTTTAAGAATTGAGCTTGATGGTAGGGCTTAGTGTTCAGTAAAAAAATATTTGGTCGTTATAGTGCTTAATCAACGAGAGTTTTATGGAAAAAATATTTAATAAAGTGAATGGGTTTATACCAACCTTAACAGCGCTGTCAGTATTGTTTGGTTTCCTATCATATATGGTGGCCTATTTCTTTATCAAAGGATTAGATGCCGGATATGGTATTAGTAGCACTGTTGGCTCGCAACAAGAATTAGTTGCAAATGGTTTACTTTTATCAATTGGTCTTGTTGGGAAAATCGCACTCAAGGCATTTTGGTTAGCGATTACATCATGGTACATGATGGGGGTAGGTATCCTAATAGGAGTTGCGATTCTTATCTTTGAGCGTTTTTTTTAAAAAAAAAGCCACAGATAGTATTTCATCTGCGACAAGTAAATACTCAATGTACTTAGTTATATTTCTAATGCTTGTATATATTTTTATAATTTTTCCGCTAGCTGCTTATGAAAAGGGGTCTTCTTTTGCGCAAGAAGACATAAAAATATTGAATGAGAAAGGATGTAAGGTCGACTCAAAAGTTTGGGGAAAGTGTTCTAGCATTACTTATAAAAAGGCAGGACAGCTTGTAAAATTAAATGGTTTATTACTAGATAAAAATGGACAAGAGATAACCATTTATCTGCCAAAAGAAAAGATTTTAAGGATTTTTCAGCTACCTAGTGACGCAGTAATCGAGCGAAGTTTTGTTTCAGATTAACTTTCAATTTGTGGATGTTCTAAAAATTAAGTGATGATGTGAAACGATCATAAGCGATCACCTGTTGGGCATATCAAATTGCGATACAAAACAAAACACTGCAGTGAATTGATAAAGGTACTTTGAAATACGCTTTCATAATTCTAGAGTGAACTAGGTTAAAGGTAACTAGATGGCAAATAAAGTGAAAAGTGTTTTACATGATGCAACACCTTCTTGGAATGGTTATAACTATCAGGGCAAAGTTGGTCTTTATGTTTGCTTGGTAAATGTTTTAAATGAGGCACGAAAAGGGGGCGATTCATCTACCTTCGATACTTTCCTAGATGAACATCATATTGAGTATGAGTGGATTGAAGATTTTGCTATAAAGCAGAATGATACTTACTTAACACTTCATCAGGTAAAGCATAAAGCAGATAATCAATTTAAAGACCACATTGATGCTATATCAACTATTTTGTATCGCAAGAATAGCGTTTTATCAGACACCGATATATTTAAATATTTTCAATTAAGAAGCAAAGTAAAAGGAGCCTCTGCTTTATTAAAAGCGGCTATCAAAAGTGAAATAACTAACCATAAACTTATTGATGGAAATGGATTGCTAGACAGTAATTGGAGAGTTAACGTACAAGCTGTTGATATAAAATATCGTGATAATATTACTAATTGCTTTAGTGACTTTATACTGACCTGCTTAGCCAAACGCTTATCAAAACTGACCTGTTTTTGCTGTTAGCAAACTCCCGTCGATATAAGTACCTTAATTAAATAATGGTGGCTTTCCGATTTCATTGATGAAATCGAAAATTAATAACCTGCTCAACCATTTTAGTTGTCAGTCGTTTTATTTCAAATTAATGATAAGTATGAATATTCCCAAATGAGGCAATTACATATATTATTCGCCTCACAAAGTGAGTAGAATAATATATGTATTTGCATCATTAATGTAATTAGGGGGGGATTATGTGGATCTGGAAACAAACTGACTGGCCGAATTTCACTTGGGATGAAAAAATAATTGTACCTCTCTTACGTCAGGTTCAATTAAATCAAGGAATTTTACTTGGCAAAATGCAAACTCAGGATAATCATGATCTATCCATCGAACTAAATACACTGCTTGCCAATATTCTTCATTCAAGTGCCATTGAGGGGGAGCAACTTAATGCTTTTTCCGTTCGCTCTTCGCTAGCGAATAAATTAGGAGTATCTGAAGAACAAGCTTATCAAACTTCAAAGCAGTCTGATGGCGTGGCAGAAATAATGGTTGATGTTGTCCATAACTTATCGGCTCCACTGACTACTGAGCGTATTTTTCAATGGCATTCCTGGTTGTTTCCTGAAGGTGTGACTCATTTTACACAAGTAAATGTTGGCGGGTTGCGTGGTTCGTTACCAATGCAAGTTGTTTCTGGGCGACTGGATCGGCCAACGGTTCATTTTGAGGCGCCACCTCGAGATATTCTGGAAAGTGAATTGGCATTATTCATTGATTGGTTTAATCGTTCAAAGGATGATCCACTGCTAGATCCTCTGTTAAGAGCTGCCATTTGCCATTTATGGTTTGTGACTTTACATCCTTTAGATGATGGTAATGGGCGGATCACGAGAGCGTTAACTGATCTTGCTTTAGCTCAGGGAGAGCCCCTAGCAGTTCGTTTCTACGCAATGTCTGTCAGTATTTTAAAAAATCGTAAAGAGTATTATGAGATTTTAGAGCAGAGCCAAAAAGGGACGTTAGATATAACTGTCTGGCTAATTTGGTTTTTAAATACCTTAGAGAAGGCATTTTTTATTGCGTTAGATGATATTGAGCAAGTCATACTAAAAACTCGCTTTTGGAAAACACATAATGCGGTCAATTTAAATGATGTACAGCGAAAAGTGCTAAATCGTTTGCTTGATGGGGATTTCCTGTTGGGCATTAGTGCAAGTCAATATCAAAAAGTGACTAAAGTGAGTCGTGCTTCGGCGACAAGGCATTTAGCTTTTTTGGTAGAGGTATCCTGTTTAAAGAAAACGGCAGGGGGCGGTCGCAATACTCGCTATGTTATTAATAGTTAATGGCTTAAATTTTTGAGCATAAAGCCAACTACTTTTTTATCTTTTTCTCTTAACCTTGACTCATATTCATTACGCGACAATAAAACATCTTCGTCTAAATTTATATTCACCAATTTGGCCAGGCGTTTATCAAAACTAATCTGCTTTTTGTAATTAACAAAAGTCTCATCGATATAAGCACCTTTGTTTAATAAAGGCGGTCTTCGGTTTTCATTGATGTAATCAAAAAAGTCGATATCTTGTTCTGCCATTTTTATTTTGATGCGTTCAACTAAAAAGGGCACGGCTTTATTTTCGAAGTCATCGTAACCTGTGAGGGTTACTTTGCCTGAGGTGATGTGAATTTTTATTAGGTCGATATCTTCATCTATTTCACCGTACATTTGTAGAGCTGCATCAACATAGACTCTTAATAACAAAGGTAATTCTGGTAAGAAATTTTTATGTAGTATCAGTGAGTGTCCTTGGTTTAAAACACTGGCGGGCAGTGCCTGATGTGCTTTTAAACATTGTTTTTCTATCAGTTCAATATCAGAGATTGCAAATAACAGCTCTGTGGCTAAGTTAATAGCCACTTTATATTCACCAAACAGTGCTTTAATATCTCGCTTTAAGTCTTCGGGCTGTTGCGTATAGGGTTTACGTTTATCGAATAAGCTCATTGCAAAGTAAGCTAATAAATCTTCTTTGCGTTTTTTTTGTGCTTGTTCAAATTCAGATGTGTCATAAAGTTCTTCAAGCAATGAAAAAGTCTTTTTAAATGAGCCTGTTAATGCTTTTATTGATTCGGCTTGGTGAAACTCTTCGTTGGCAGGTATACGGCCTAACTGTAAGCAAGTTTGCCAAAAATCATTAAATAGTGACTCATGTTGTGTGATTAATAGTTTTGCTTGGTCTTTTTGTATTTTCTGAGTATTGACTGGCTCAGGCGAACTCAGTTGTTTCCAGTTTGTATGACGTTTAAAGCGGCTTTGTAGGTAGTTTTGTTCTGCTATTTTGTCTTTAAATATGTAAAAAATACCGGGTGCAACCGTGACTGCAACTTCGCCTAAATGTCGTTCGATATAGCTTTTTATTTCACTTTGAGCAAAATATTTTTGAAAGGTGTTTCGTGAGGTGATGACGCCATCTTTGTAGGGAGTAAATTGGCTAATGTAAGTTTCATTAGCCAGCATGACTGAGACGACTAAAAACTGTTGTGTTAATTCCCAGGCTTTTAGTAAAGCTTCTAAACGTTCATCTTGATCTTCAATGACATTAAGCACAAAACCTAGGTTTACAATATCCGAATTCACTTTATCGTTATCTGGCTGAAAATTTGGGTCCCATCCTATTGCATCTAATCCGTGTGCTTCTAATTCTCGTAAGTCATCTCCGCGGCCACATCCGTAATCAAAAACAGTGTAATCACCTTCTAAGAAGCCACTTTTAGCGAGTGTTTTCATTGGTGCGGATAATTCATGACGTACAATGGCAGTTTTGTGGCGATCAATAGACTTTTCCGATGTTGGGTCTATTACCGAGCTACTTCTAAATAATCGACCATCTATTAATTCGTAACCATGTCGTGCGATTAAGTTAAGCCAAGACTGTTTAAAACCTATCATGCGCGTATTCTCATATAAGCCTGCATTTTCTCCTTCGATTGTTACTTGAGTGAAATGTTCATAGTGAGGGTTATCAGTAAGGATCATGGTTTCTTTACGGTGTAGAATAGGTGGATTTTCTGAATTTGAATATTCCGTAATACGGTGCGATAACTTGTTTAAATCGACGTTAATACTTTTGTTTAATGCAGGGTAAGATTCTTGGTAAAACTCTGGGTAATTAAGCAGGGATAAACGAAATTCTTTTTTGAATAATTTAACTAGATTCCAGTCATTTTCATTGATGTTTAATGCTTTAGCAACTGCCGGAATAAATCTATTAAGTGTTTGAGGTAACTCCCTGAAGGCATCTTTATGCAGGTAAATAGCATCGGGCAACTGCTTACCTACTTTTATTTCCTTGATTAAATCTGAAAATAGTTTTGCGTCCATGAGTTACTTTATTCCATTGCTAGATTGAGTTTTGTAATAAAGCCGTTGCTTTATTTCCTGTTGCGCCTTTACCCATATTACGCTTGCCATGCTCATCGCGTCGTTTTACATGTAGATATTTTGAATTGTCGGGCCCGAAACTGATATGAATAGGGCGGTCTTTACCATAAAAATATAACCTATCGAACGGTAACTCATTGATAACGTATTGTGCAACGATGTGCATCTGGTTCTCGTAACCTGAGACAAATATATCGCAGGCAGCGCCTTCTCGTTTACAAATTTTGTTACCTCGACTATTAAGTTCATAAGCCGCGTGTTGATCAAGTTCAGGGGCCATATCGCCAGGACTATTCTTCTTAATGTATTTAAGCAGTTCAAAAGAGGTAAATCCATAGGTGATAGTAAGTTCACCAAAGTGTGCTTGTAATGGTGTAAGAATATTGTCATTGAGTTGCTGCAATGCGAGTTGAGAGTTCTCTGACAAAGGTTGATTCTCACACTGGTAATCAGAGTGTTTTTGTTGAAACCAATTGATGAGTTTATTATTCATATTAACCTTCATTAAAACAGCGTTTTCAACTGAGCAAAATATCCACCAAACTCACTTGGGCTGAGTTTGAACTTTGACCAATCACTTAATGCGTTGATGGTTTCATTAGGTGAAGGGGCTGTATACGCTAATGCGCCGATAACCATGACGGTGATTAGGGTTAAGAGTTTATTATCAAAATCTGCCAGTTTCATTGCAGTACCAAAAGAGCGTTTTACCGTGACGTTACTTAAATCGACGCTGTACAATTCGTCTAATAAAAGATGAATTAACCCGCCTAATAATATAAATCCTCCTGATAGCCATGCCATTAAGGCTTTGTCGTTTAAGGCGCTTTGTGCTGAGCTGGCTGGCATTATTCTCCAGACGACTTGTGTGGTGATGAGGGCCGCTAATAATAAAAATAATAAGGAATGGCAACTGCCTCGGTGTACGGTGAAATATTCAAACAGTGGCCTGATTAAGTATTTGATGATGCCGTAAACCACTAATGGGATGGCGATAAGTTCTACAAAGCTGAGTTCTGATGACCATTCTAGGGTGATATAGCGGATGGTAATGAACACCGCACTTAAGGCAAACAAGTTAAAAATGATATCCAATGAATGAGAGTTATCGGAATCAACATCGGGTAATAATCCACCAATAGAGCCTAAAAACCATAAGGCAATCGCGCTGTTAATATCGATATGTTCTGCGGATAACAAGGTGGCTGCCGTTAGACCTGTTAGCACAGTGGCGACGTTAAGGTGAGTATTAAAATTTGCCATGGTGTTTCTCTTGAGAATAGTGAGTCACTATTCTATCAATTAGCTTAACTTAAAAACAGGATCTCATTTTTGACTTTAAAACGTTTTCAATAGTTTAGTTGTATAACATAATGTTAGAAATTCATTTGTTTGTAAGGAAACATTTCATGGCAAATCTTCATGCAGGTTCTTGTTTATGTGGTTCGGTAAAATTTGAAATAGTGGGAGAATTTAAGAAGTTCTTTTTATGTCATTGTAGCCGTTGTAGAAAAACATCGGGATCTGCGCATTGTGCTAATTTGTTTGCGCCTGGTGCTCAACTGCATTGGCTTAGCGGTGAAGAGAAAATCAGCTTCTATAAACATGAAGGCACAAATTTTGCGAAGAATTTTTGTTCTGTCTGTAGCGCTTTGTTACCGGTGGATGCTAAAGCGAGAGAAATGGTTGTTGTACCAGCAGGCTGTTTAGATACGGATGTGGATATTACGCCTCAAGCTCATCTTTGTACCGACAGTAAAGGCAATTGGGATAACATTATGCATGATGTGCAGTGTTTTGCGAATATGCCTGGTTAAATAATTGAATTAATTCAATACCCGATAAGCAAGGGTTTATTCAGTTAGACCTTTGTTTATTTCAGTTGCTTTGTTCATCGATATGATGAACCCCATTGCACTTATTAATTGTTGTGTTATTACCTCTTTTTATACTGTTCAGTTCTATTTTGTTGTTCTTCAATTATCTTCTTCTTTTTTGTTTTTATCTAAAAACGTTGCCTAAATGAACATTAAACCTTGTGTTAAAAGTAATTAAAACCCCATTGTAATGTTTTTATGTGATGTTTGTATGATATTAAATTAATGTTAAAGGGTAGTTTGGTTAATTGTTTTGTAATCACTTTAGCGATTGAATTCCGATATGAGGAGACAGGTTATGCAAAAGGTTGAAATTTTACATTCAGTTGGTCAAGGCGGAAAAAATAAAGCGATAGATGTGGCATTAATACAGGCACTTTTAAAGGCGTATTATTTGAGTGTGAAAGTCGATGATATGCAGGATAAAAGTGACGATGAGTATGATTTTTCTTTATTACCGGTTAATGGTCGATCATCTGATTTTCTGATTAGTGCCATAAATCGATTCCAGCAGGACATCGTACACATGAAGGTTCCCGATGGGCGTGTTGACCCTAAAGGCGGGAGCTTTAATAAATTGATGTTTGTACAAGATATTGAACCTGTTTCTCTTATGAAGACACTCTTTCCAATCGATGAGCTTGATACTTCTTTTTTAAGTGGGATCCCGACAGAGGGGTTTAAAAAATTATTTAAACAGTATCACGGCTTAACCATTTCTAAAGGCGAAGATCTTGCTGGGTTCTTTAATCAATTAAAACATGATTCGGATATCATGTGTTTTGAATGGGCTGCTTATATGCTTGCGACCGCTTACCACGAAACAACATTTTCATTTATGCCCAAAAGTGAAGTGGGTCAAGGGCGTGGTTATCGTTACGCGAAGGTATTTGATGTGACCGATATAAAGGGTATCCGAGGGCCTGCTGGGCTACATTATGAAAATGTTTATTACGGCCGTGGTTATGTTCAAATTACCTGGGATTATAATTATAGACATTTAGGCGAAGCATTAGGCATGGCGGATGATTTGTTTATTAAACCTGACTTAGCGCTTGAACCTGAGATTGCTTATAAGATAATGTCGGTCGGCATGCGAGAGGGGATTTTTACAAGCAAGAAGTTATCCGACTATATGACAGAAAGCTGTGCTGATTATTATCATGCACGGCGTATTATCAACGGCACCGATCAAGCCAAAAAAATAGCAGAATATGCTCAAACAATCGAGTGCTTGTTGCGCTTAGCTTCTATTCCTCTCATTGATCATGTTAATCATCAGGTAAATGAATGTTTTTAATTGTATTCCATTTTCATAAAATGAAGGGCTGTTAATGTCGACGAAATTTTTATTATTGGTTAGTTGTTATTTATTGACGGCTTGCAGTGCGACTGCAAAATTGGATAGTGCTAATGAAGCATTTATTAATACTGACATTCAGGCTATAACGAATAACCTAACACGTGCACTGTGGCGCGAACAATTACAATGGCCTAAGTCTTGCGATGATGGGGTGAGTCATATTACAAAGCATGTTGACGATTTTATTGGTGTTGAGGTTTATGACTGGTTAGCAGGACAAAAATTACTTTTAGTGACCTGTGAAATAGGCCCTTACCAGCAAGGAGAAATGTTCTATTTAGAAACTAAGCAGGGTTCAAATAAGTTTGAATTAATCGACTTTTTGCAGTTTAAATTGGTTGAAGATGCCCCAGAGTCTTTAATGGATAATAAAGAAGCCGCGCTGTATTACCAATTCAAGGCTCCTTTGTTATCGGGAAAACTTTATGTTGATAATGACCAGGGCATTATTCGCAATGATCATTTTTATCGCGGTAGCGGAGGTTGTGGTGTGAGTACGACTTATTCTTTATTAGCACCTAAATCTGAACAAGCAGTAAAGGCTGAGATCGTTTCATTAAGCACTAAGGTTTTATGCGATGAAAATAATGTGGCGATTTCGCAATGGCAAAAGCACTCTGAAAATGAGTATTCAACATGGCCTGTATTTAAATAAAAGTAGTTGTTGGAATTAGTTTGGATTTTAAGCTGAGAGGAGGAAGGTTTACCACTCTCTGCGCATTTTATGTTTTTATGTCATAAAAGGCGATGAGAGTGGTAAAGAGTGAAGAAGGTTTTTATCGAGCGTTTAACTCGTCTTCATCATCTTGGTCAAAGTCGTTATCATCTTCTTCAGAATCTTCATCGTCTAAGGCGTCAAAGTAAGCTTGTTGCTTCTCTTCGTATAACGCTGCCGCTGCTTCTTTCTCAGATGCTTGTTTTGTTGCTAATTCATTACGGGCAGTACGTTTTTCTGATTTACGTTTGTTGCCAGCTTGAAGGTTTGCAAGGCATTCAGCTAATTTTTCTTGTGCCCATTCTGTTGCTAATGCTTCACTTTCAAAACCTTTCTTTTGTTTAGAAACGCTTGTTTTACGTGCGCTAACTCGACGGGTAATTTCCGCATTCCATTGTTCGCCATCTTGCTTAACAGAAAAGTCGAATTTTTTTTCTTGTGCCATTTTTGTTGTTTCCTAATATATATTCTTTACTGAAATTCAGTTCGCCATGATTTTAACATGGAATCTATTTATTTGCTTTTTATTGTTGGCCATGTGAAGCCATTTTCTTTTTTAATGCTTGGCGAGCCACTATTATTTTTTTGTTCGATAAAATTACGAATTAAATCGCCAGTGGCAGGGTGATCTTTACAAAAGGTTTTTAAATATAAAATTTCCACTTTTTTGCGAGCCCACGGGGTTTTGCGTAAGAATTTTAAACTTGATTTTAAGCGTGGGTTATTAGTGAAACAGTTTATGTTAAGTGTTTCTCCCATTACTTTCCAGCCAACTTTTTTTTCTAATGCGATTAAAATTTCTTCTAGTTTGACACCGTGTAGTGGGTCATTATTCATATTGTTACCTGAGGTGATGATTAAGCCAATCTGTAGTGTAGCAAACAAAGCCACCTTTATACTATTTTGGCAGTTACTATTTTGGCAGGATTTTTAAATAATGACTGCTCTCTGTTATCTAATGGTTAGCGTACAGAGAGCAGGTTATCGAGGTAGTAGCTTATTGTTTATTTATTTTTTACGTTGATATTATAAAAGCTTGTGGTGCCACTGACTTCGTTACCAACAATCAGAATAGGGTGGTGCGTTGGGCTGTCTTTTGCAGAAACAAATTTAAAGCCTTCTGGGCCTAAATCGCCAGCATCAACTTGATATTCTTTAATGCCATCACCGTTGCTATCTTTGTTGTCTTTAGGGTTAACCGTTAAGTCACGGTTATTAAGGTATTGTACAAAGCTGGCTTTGCTTGGATTACTGATGTTGTAAACCATAATGCCACCCATGCGTTCTAGACCAATAAAGGCATAGGTTTGACCATCAATGACTGCCGTTGTGATTGCTTCTGGTTCTGGGCCTTTGTTATCACTACGATCTTCATTTTTGTTTTTGTTATGCGTTTGGTTAAATTGTTTACCGTATTTTTCAGCGGTAATACGTTCAAAATCACTACCAGAATCGAACACTAAGGTCTCAGTTTTCATATCCCAAATAGAGAATGAACGACCGCCAAAGGTCATCAGACGGTCAATTTTTCCATCACCATCGGTATCACCAAACTGCGCTGTCGCTGAGTGTGAGAATTTAACTTGTTGCACGGCGTCTTGATATTGCCCGCCTTTATTAAAATTGCTTAAATCCAATTGATTGCGCTGAGGGTTGTAAACACTGCTGTCAAAGGCATCTGACAGTTTTAAGTCGTCGGCGCAGGCTTTGTCTTCAAGGTTGTAATAGAAGTTGCCCATTTCACATTGCATTTGTGGTAGCTCGATTAACCAATCACTACGATCATCACCTTCGTTCGCGGTAATTAAGTAGTCTTTATGATGAATGGTTGCTGTTGCAATCGAGTCGGGTTGATATAAACCTAATGCAGGTTCATTTTTGATGTTTACTTTTTTGTCTTTGTTGTTGCCATCAAATTCGTTGCCGGGTTGCATGTGATCTTTAAAACCGAGTGCCATGATTTTTTGGATTGATTTGCTTTTTAAGTCAACAATCGCAATGGCGTTATTTTCTTGTAGTGATACATAAGCTTGCTGGCTTTGGTTATTAATCGCTACGTATTCAGGTTCGATATCTTGGGCAACGGTAGCGTTATAACCGTTTAGTACTAGTTGTTTTGGTAATTCGTGATGGCGCTTGGCACCACGATTAAAATCGCTAAAGGTTAAACGCGTAACCTCTGTGTTGAGCTGGCCTTGTTTCCAGTCGATATCGATAATGGCGATTTCGCCTTCTGGGTCAATGGCATAATTGTTATCACTTGGTTCACCTTCAATAGCGACAACAAGTTGTTTTCCGTTGTCAGTAAAAGTCAGCATATCTGGCAACGCGCCCACATAAACGGCATTGATAAAGGTTAAATCTTGGCTGTTATAAAAGGCAACCCAACCCGCATCTGTTTTTGTTTGTGCTTCGATGGCCACGGCTAATAAGCCATTCTTTACATCGACACTGTTGGCTGCGCCTGCGTCTAGATTAAGGCGTTGTTTTAAATCTGCTTTGATATTTAACGAGGTGTTTAAAGTTGGCTTATTAATGTCTTGGCTATTAATAACATCTATTTTTCCGGATTGGGCATTCACAACAAAGGTTTGCTTGCTGAGTTTATCGTAAGTCACAATTTCGGCCGCGCTTTGGTCAAAAATATTACTGTGGTAGCGACCTTGAGGTGTTAATTCTATTGAGCTGTGTTCTACATTGCTTGTGGTTGAACATGCACTAAGTACGCTAGAGAGAATAATGGTTGTGATTACGTTATTTTTCATGACTTACCTTTATTTGGGTTTTATAGAATGTTGTACTTTTTTTGAATAGGCATGTTTTACCGAAGAGATGTGACAGTAATATTGCAATCTCTGGGAAATATTATATTTATAAGCATTGAAGAATATGAGTTTTAGATTGATTTTATCTGCTTTACAAAGCATTTTTGCCTCTTGTTAGGCAATTATTTGCGTTTAGTTATATTGTTTTTCATCGATATTGTTCAATAAATAGTTAGTTTGTTGAATTAATCGACATTCAAACTATTTTTTGAAAAAAATCACACATAAGCGCTTGTAGTTGAATTAAAAATGTATAGAATACTCGTCACTTACTAAGCACTGAGCAAATAAGTGCAACGTTAAGTAACTGCCCGGATGGTGGAATCGGTAGACACCCAAGATTTAAAATCTTGTGCATTCTGTGCGTGCGAGTTCAAGTCTCGCTCCGGGCACCATATTCAAATAAAGAGCCTCGTTTATCGGGGCTTTTTATTGCCTAAAATTTATGTTCTTCGCTTATTTCCCTGTGACAGACTAATGGCTAATAATTAATGGTTTCGAGGCTCAATGCTCGTAGCTCGTAGCTCTCTACTAAAGATAATAACGCTTCGAGTATCGAGCTTTTAGCCACGAACAACTATGACTCATGTCTACTTTATTGGGGGCATATCACCCTAATTACTAATTACTAATTACTAATTACTAATCACTAATCACTAATTCCCTCGTCTGTTTATTGTCGGTCAAATAATATTGTTTTCATTCTGCTATGATGTTGCGAATTTAATTTTAAGGAAATGTGATGACTGAATATATTATTCTCGCCATTATTGTGGTGTTTATTTACTTTGTATTAATTAAAAATAAACCTGTTCGTAAAACGGATTGGGAAACGTTACCTGACTTAACAGCATATCAAGCGCTGGAAAAATCTAAAGATAAAGAAGGGATACTTTGTTGTCAGTACTGTGGGCATCAAGAAATGGTTGAGCGTGCTTTAAATGATGAAAAAGAAAACCCGCAAAAGAATAAATTTTATCATGCCTGCACACAATGCAAAGTGGTGTTGTGGCGTAGTGAAAAATAAACGTAACCAGGCCGTTGCCCTTTAAACTTATTTTAAACTGCTTCTAATTTAGAGAATAAAAAAGGGGCACTGAGTAACAGGTTAAGTATAATGCGACCAGCTAAATAAGTCGTAACGCGTTATAAAATGAAAGATCAACAGGCCCAATAGGATATCAGTGTGGATACAAGTAATGAAAAACGTCTGAATAAATATATCAGTGATTCTGGTTTTTGCTCTCGCCGTCATGCGGACAAATTAATTGAGCAAAATAGAGTGAAAATTAATGGCGTGGTGCCTGAATTAGGCACTAAAGTGCAACCTGGTGATGCTGTGGTTGTGGATGGTAAACGCATTAATGCTGTCGAAGAAAATAAGTCAGATCGTGTTTATATTGCTTATAACAAACCCGTCGGCATAACCTGTACTACTGAGCTTGATGTGCGTGGCAATATTATCGATGCGATTCGTCATAAAAAACGTATTTTTCCGATAGGGCGATTAGATAAACCTTCAGAGGGTTTGATCTTTTTAACCAGTGATGGTGATATCGTTAATAAAATTTTACGTGCTGAAAATGCCCACGATAAAGAATATTTGGTGACGGTAGATAAACCGCTTAGTGAGCGTTTTGTTGAACGCATGGAGCGTGGCGTTCCTATCCTAGATACCATTACTAAACCTTGTAAAGTTAAGGTTCAAAGCCGTTTTGTTTTCTCTATTATTTTAACCCAAGGTTTAAACCGTCAAATTCGACGTATGTGTGAGTTTTTAGGTTATGAAGTTACTGAGTTAAAACGTACTCGTATCATGAAAGTCACCCTAGATAATTTGAAACCTGGTCAATGGCGTAATTTAACTGCACAAGAAATGCAGGATATTAATCAAGCTGTTTCTGGTTCTTCTAAAACGGCAGTGAATACCGCACAACCTAATGCGACTAAAAGACCACACGCACCTAAAACAGCTAAACCAAGCCCATACGGTGATTCGCCTGGTAAATCAAAAAAAGTGTTTGTTAATAATAAAGCGTCAACAACCTCTAAGCCAAAATCTGGCAAACGTGTTTTAACGTTAAAGCGCAAGTAACTGATGAGTTTAGGTGAGTTCGATTTAATACAACGTTATTTTAAGCAAGCGGCTAAAAACAGCGCCGAAGCAAATAAAAATACGGATTCAGGTATTGAAATTGGGATTGGTGATGATTGCGCGATTTTAGATATTCCCGATGGATATCAATTGGCAGTCACTACGGATAGCTTGGTCGCTGGTGTGCACTTTTTTGAAGATGTGTGTCCTTATCGACTGGGTTATAAATCACTTGCGGTTAATTTAAGCGACCTCGCTGCGATGGGCGCAAACCCTAAGTGGGTTTCATTAGCGATCACTTTGCCAAATGTTGATGAACATTGGTTAAGTGAGTTTTCTCGTGGATTTTTTGAATTAGCCAATCGATATAACGTCTCGTTAATTGGTGGCGATACCACGAAAGGACCGCTTTCTATTACTGTTTCTGCCAAAGGCATTGTGCCACGTCATCAGGCTTTGTTAAGAAGTGGTGCACAGCAAGGGGATCTTATTTGTGTGTCTTCTGCTTTGGGCGACGGTGCACTTGGGCTCGCCACTAAACTTGATCATCTTTCACTAACAAACAAATCTCTTAAAAATTTTCCTTTATTAAACAGCCAAGCTTTTGTGGATGCTTTAGAGTTGACTGAACCTCGTATTGAATTAGGTCTTTTATTATCAGGCAAGGCGTCGAGTTGTATGGATATTTCCGATGGTTTGTTACAAGATTTAGGGCATATTACGGCTTCTTCGGGTTGCAGTGCGAAGTTGAACGTTGAGCAATTACCTTTGTCGGTCGCGATGAAAAAAGAGATAGCCGCGCAAACTATTTCCTTAGATCAAGCCTATCAGTATGCATTGACCGGGGGCGATGATTATGAATTGTTGTTTACTATCAGTGCACAAAGTTTCAAACAACTTAATGAACACATTGCTCAGCAAAATAACGGCTTAACAAACTCGCTTGCGATAACGGTGATTGGAGAAATCGTCGAAAAAAATACGCAAGATATTCAGTTAACGCTGCATAATCAACCATTACATAATCAATCATTATTAATGCAAGGTATTGGTTGGGATCACTTTAAATAACATTTATATCAGGTAAGCAATCATATGAAACGTGAAGATCTAAAAGGTTTAAAATTATCTAACCCGCTCCATTTAGCGGCGGTTGGATTCGGTAGTGGTTTACCTAATAAAGCACCGGGTACTTTTGGTACATTAGCCGCAGTGCCTCTGTATTATTTATTGTCTTTTTTGTCTCTTGAAATTTATATTATTGTTCTGATTATCACTAGCTTATTGGGATTTTGGTTTTGCCATGTTACTAGCCGAGATATGGGCGTTCATGATCATAAAGCGATTGTTTGGGATGAATTTGTTGGTTATTGGATAACTATGGTCGCGGTGCCTTTTAGCTGGCAGTGGGCGATAGTGGGCTTTGTTCTATTTCGATTTTTTGATATTTTAAAACCTTGGCCAATTAGTTGGTTAGATAAAAAAATGCAGGGTGGTTTTGGTATTATGATCGACGATATTGTGGCAGGTGTTTTTGCAGCTATTATTTTGCAAACACTGATTCATTTTTACGGCTAATCAGATGATTGGGTTGATTGAAAAATTAAAAATATCCTTGCTAGCACTGTTGCTTTTATCTGCCTGTTTGTTGATAAAAGCGCAGGCGGCAAGCTCTATTTCTGCTAGTTCGGACGTTCACATTGCGGTCACCGAGTTACCTTTTTCATTTTCACCTTTTTCCTCAGTATCTGCTTCACCATCTGATTTTCAGCTATTAACAGATAATAGTAGAAGTTCATCTGCACAATACAGTCATTTGTTTTTTGACCCGCTAGTACGTTGGGGACAAGACAAAAAACTACAGTATCGTTTAATTACCAAAATAGAAACGCTTAGAGATAACAACACACGCTTTTTTCTTAAAAAAGGTATCGTTTTCCATTCTGGCAATGCCTTAACCAGCAAGGATGTTATTTGGTCTTTCAATGAGGCGCTAAAAAATAAATACCTTTATCAAAAGCTCCAACATATCATTGAGATAAAAGAAATTGATGATTATCAGTTAGATATTCAAACACAACTGACGCCCGCGCAATTACTCGATTATATGAGTCACTTATTCATTTTAGATAGTGAATTTTATCAAAAAAATAAGATAGACCACAATGCGCAACAATCTGCAATATCACCTTCCGTTAATACCTTAGCGCTTTCTGGTACTGGCCCTTATCGTGTGAACTCTTTTTATTCTGATGTTAGTTTGCGTGTCGAAGCAAATAAAACCTATTGGGGTGAGCAACCCATGCTGACGTCATTGAATTTTGTGAAAGTGAAATCAAAACAGTCGCGTTTATATGCATTGTTAGCAGGTGATGTTGATATTAGCGAAGCTATCTCTAATAAAAATATTAACTCTGTCGATTTGTTAGATGATAAACATATTTATCAAACTGCGCCTATTAATACTTTATTTCTGTTAATTAATGACTTAAATAATCCACTTTTTGCAGACGATAGTGTGCGTAATGCCGTTCATTTATCGATCAACCAAGCGGGCATGTTAAAACATATTCTTAATGGTACGGGTACTGTTGGTAATAGTTTTGCCAGTACAACCTTTGCTAATGGACAACATGCTTTTGAACCGGTGCAGTTAATTAAAAAAAGTATCTCTCCTAAACCCTCGACTGAGCAGTCAGTTTTACTACAACCAATATACGATACCAAATTAGCAAAACTTTTATTAGACACCGTGAGCAGACCTAGAAAGCTTTCATTGCTGGTTAAGATTGATGAAAATGCACATACCAAAGAGGCGACGTTAGCCATTGAAAATATGCTTTTGAAAGTGGGCATTAAACTGCTGGTCACTGAAGTTGAAAGTATGAAACGCTGGAATGATTTACAGTTTGAGCATGATTTGATGTTAACCAATTGGCACACATCATTACTAAATCGGGATAATATTTATCAGAATATTTTTCAAAATAGCTCGCTCACAAATTACCTTTCTTTGCGTTTTAATGAGGAAAAGCAACCCTTAAGCATGCAACAAAAGATTAAGTTATTTGATCAATACCAATCACAAGATTTTATTGTGCCTCTGTTTTCGCAAAATGAAATATGGGCCACGGATAAGAAATTCGATTTAAAACATGTTTTTTCTGTTAATGCCATTCCCTATTGGCATCAACTCACACTTAGTACTGAAGAGCCTCAGTAAAAAATTATAACTCAGGCGTTACTATTCATTAAAATAAGCGTTTATTTGCGCTTCAATGCCTTTGCTGTCTAACTGTAGCAGTTGATAAATTTCTTCTTGGCTACCTTGTTCAATAAAGGTATCTGGAATGCCTAAGTTTAATGTACTGCGGTTTAGTTTTTGTGCCATCAAATATTCATTCACTGCTGATCCTGCGCCACCTGCAATACTGTTTTCTTCAATGGTAACAAACTGTTGATGTGTTTTGGCAAGCTCGTTTAATAATGCTTCATCTAATGGTTTAACAAAGCGCATATCCACTAACGTCGCATTGAGTTTTTCTGCAACAGGAATCGCTGATTGTAATAATGTACCAAAGCAAAGAATAGCCATTTTCTCACCGCTACGTAAGGTGTTCGCTTTACCGATTGCTAATTGTTTCATGTTTTTATCGATGCTAAGTCCAGTACCTGTTCCGCGCGGGTATCTTACGGCAGCAGGTGTCTTGAGCAGGTGTCCTGTATAAAGCATATCGCGACATTCTTGTTCATCAGACGGCGTCATAATGGTCATATTAGGCACTGTGCGTAAAAAACTTAAGTCAAAGGCACCTTGATGTGTCGGGCCGTCTGCACCAACAATACCAGCGCGATCAATGGCAAATAATACCCCTTGATTCTGGATAGCAACATCATGGATAACCTGATCGTAAGCACGTTGTAAAAAGCTAGAATAGATAGCGACAACAGGGTTTAATCCGGAAATAGACATGCCAGCGGCGAGTGTCACTGCATGTTGCTCGGCAATGGCAACATCATAGTATTTATCGGGATGACGTTTAGAAAACTCCACCATGCCTGAACCTTCACGCATTGCGGGAGTAATGGCGGTGAGTTTGTCATCTTGGTCAGCCATATCATTCAACCATTCACCAAAAACCTGTGAGAAGGTTGGCGAACTTGCTTTTGCTTTAGGTAACTCGTGATCAGGATTAAATTTAGGCACCGCGTGATAACCGATAGGATCAAGTTCTGCTTGTTTATAACCTTTGCCTTTCTTGGTCATAATATGTAAAAACTGTGGCCCTGAATGATTACGCATATTACGTAGTGTATCCACTAAATCGATAACATTATGGCCATCCATCGGGCCAATGTAATTAAAACCAAACTCTTCAAATATAGTGGCAGGTGAAACCATGCCTTTAAGATGTTCTTCGGTACGTTTTGCTAGTTCTTTAATCGGCGGTATATTGGAAAGTACTTTTTTACTGCCTTCACGCAATTGTGTATAAAGATCGCCTGATAAGATTTTCGCTAAGTGATTATTTAACGCACCAACATTTTCAGAAATAGACATTTCATTGTCGTTTAACACCACCAACATATCGTTATGGATAGCACCGGCATGATTCATTGCTTCAAAAGCCATACCCGCAGTAATCGCGCCATCACCAATAACGGCAACCACTTTACGGCCTTTTTGTTCTTTTTCTGCTGCAATCGCCATACCCAGTGCTGCACCAATTGAGGTTGATGAATGACCAACACTGAGCACATCATATTCACTTTCTTCACGCCAAGGGAAAGGGTGGAGCCCTTTAAAACGACGAATAGTATGCATTTTGTCACGACGACCAGTGAGTATTTTATGTGGGTACGCTTGGTGGCCAACATCAAAAACAAGGTGATCAAAGGGGGTACGATACACATAATGAAGTGCAACGGTAAGCTCAACAACCCCTAAACCAGAGGCGAGATGGCCACTTGTTTGGCTTACACTGGTTAATAAAAATTGACGTAATTCATCACAAAATTCAGGTAGTTGTTCCTTTTTTAATAAACGCAGATCTTCTGGGTAATTGATATTGGTCAGTAATGGATAATTGTTCAGATCTAAAGGCATAATAATAAGTCGCGTTTATTAGGAAAAGGGAATACTTATCTGTCTCGTTTTATGATGTATAAGGCAAACGATTCAAGTAACTCGGTATTATAAGGTAATTGTGACAAAGCATGAAGCGCTTCTTGATAAAGTGATTGCGCTTTTGCGATCGCATCCTCTAAACCGAGTAGTGCAGGATAGGTTGATTTGTGATGTGCAACATCTGAACCTTGAGGTTTACCCAGTGTTTGTGTATCACTGGTGATATCTAAAATATCATCTTGCACTTGAAAAGCTAACCCAATTGCATCTGCAAATTGTTGTAATAATATTAAATGTTCTGGCGCCAGAGTGTCATCGCTCAACGCACCTAATTCAACGGAAACTTTGATTAATGCGCCTGTTTTAGCTGCATGAATTTTTTGTAAATTTTGCAGGCTAACCTGTTTATTCTCTGCTTCTAAATCAAGGGCTTGACCACCACACATTCCTGCTTCACCGGAAGCTTTAGCGAGCCTTTTAATCATATCTAATTGTGTTTTTGCTGAGATGTCTTTAATCGGCGTTGCAATAATATCAAAGGCCAACGTTTGTAGGGCATCACCCGCTAAAATTGCGGTTGCTTCATCAAATTGGACATGACATGTTTTTTGACCACGGCGTAAAGCATCATCGTCCATCGCGGGCAAATCATCGTGTATCAATGAATAGGCATGAATACATTCTATTGCACAGGCAAGTGGGTCTAATTTTTCAAGTGGAGAACCGAGCATTTCTCCAACGGCATAAACCAGAAAAGGGCGAACACGCTTGCCGCCCAATAACGCGCCATAGGTCATCGCATCATTTAATTTTTGAGATGTCGGATTCGCTATTTTGAAATGTTCAATCAGTTGTTCATTAACTCGTTGCTGATAATATGAAATTTTATTTGTTAATTGCGTCATATTATTTATTGTTCGCTAAAGTCTTGAACGGCAGACTGGGTATCATTTTGCATTAATATTGATACTTGCTGCTGCGCTTTTTGCAGTTTTTGGCTATTACTGCGTGCCAATGAAATACCACGCTCAAACTGTTTAAGTGCGTCTTCTAAAGGAAGCTCACCTTCTTCAAGATGACTCACAATTTGCTCTAATTCACTAATTGCTTCTTCGTATTGCATATTTTCAGGTTTTTTTAGTGCCATTTTCGTAATCTCTAAAAATTTTTCCCAAGACTACTATGCACACATGATAAGTCAAATAAGACTGGATAAATTATTTATAAACAGTGATATTGTTAGGTATTATTATGTTTTAAATGAATGATTCTCTGCAAACTGCTGATATAAAGCTATAATCACAGCAGATGAGTTTAACAAGTTTTAATTTAAGGAATATTTTGTGGATTTAGCAACGATAATAGGAATTTTAGGGGCATTTGGTTTTGTTATTATGGCCATGCTGTTAGGTGGTACTATTGATATGTTTATCGATATGATATCAATATTAATCGTATTTGGTGGGACGGCATTTGTTGTAATGATGCAATATAACTTATCTCAATTTATCGGCGCTATCAAAATAGCAATGAAAGCGTTTATGTTTAAAAGTGATTCACCTGAAGAGTTAATCTCTAAATCTGTGGAAATGGCAGACGCTGCTCGTAAAGGCGGATTTTTAGCCCTTGAAGAAGCGACGATAACCAATGCTTTTATGCAAAAAGGGGTTGATATGCTAGTCGATGGACATGATGCTGATGTCGTTCGCTCCACCCTTGAAACTGATATTAAATTAACCGCTGGTCGTCATGAAATGGGCGCCGCTATTTTCAAGTCGATTGGTGATGTTGCTCCTGCTATGGGCATGATTGGTACGCTTGTTGGTTTGGTTGCTATGTTATCTAATATGGATGACCCTAAATCGATTGGTCCGGCAATGGCGGTTGCATTATTAACAACACTGTATGGCGCGATTGTAGCGAACATGATGGCACTGCCTGTTTGTGCAAAACTTCAATTAAGGGCTGAAGAAGAAAAATTGAATCGTAGTTTGATTTTAGATGCGGTATTAGGTATTCAAGATGGTCAAAACCCACGTGTTATCGAAGGTGTTTTACGTAACTATTTACCGGAATCGAAACGAGGCTCTGTTGGTGGCGAAGGTGATGAATAATGGCTGAAGAAGAGTGTAAATGCCCCCCCGAGGGACTGCCCGCATGGATGGGAACTTTTGCTGATTTAATGTCATTGTTGATGTGTTTCTTTGTATTATTACTGTCTTTCTCTGAAATGGACGTATTAAAATTCAAACAAATCGCAGGTTCAATGAAATATGCTTTTGGTGTGCAATCTCTGCTGGAAGTGAAAGATATTCCTAAGGGAACGTCAGTGATTGCACAGGAGTTTACCCCTGGTAAGCCAGATCCGACTCCGATTGAAGTGATCATGCAACAAACCATCGAAATGACCAAAGCGAAACTGGACTTTCAAGATGGAGAGGCGAGTCGTGTTGGTGGCCAAGAAAACGTGAAAGTGCGTAAAGTTGATACGCCTGAAGACGTTGAAGCACAGGCTGAGAATGAAGCTCAATCACAGTCTGAATCTGATGCTGAAGGGCAAAAAGAAGAGGCACCAAGACAAGAGCAACAAAGTGAGTCTCAAGAGACACAACTTGAAGAATTCACGCCTGCGCCAGGTGTTTCAGCGCAGCATGGTATGGCTAAAAAAATAGCGCAAGAATTACGTGAAGAAATAGAAGATGGCGCAATAGAAATTGAAGCGCTTGGGCAACAATTGATCATTCGTGTTCGAGAAAAAGGCTCTTTTCCAGCTGGCTCTGCCTTTTTACAACCAAGGTTTCGTCCAGTTATTCATAAAGTCGCTAAAATTCTCGTGGATGTCCCAGGGGTGATTACGATTTCTGGTCATACTGATAATGAGCAGATACAATCTGAGTTATATCGTTCTAATTGGGATCTTTCTGCTCAACGAGCTGTTTCAGTGGCGCATGAAATGTTAACTGTACGCGAAATGAGGAATAAAAATTTAGTGGTGGTAGGATATGCCAATACTAAGCCACTAACTGATAGTAAGGATAATCTTGAAAGACGTAGAAATCGTCGTGTAGAAATTATGATCATGCAAGGTGAAGCATCAGAAAGTGAAGAAATAGGAGTAGCGGAAAAATAAGATTATCAATTGATATCCATAAAAACCACCGGATTTTAGGTGGTTTTTATGTTTTATAGGGGCGCAAAGCGTGATTATTGTTATCAATATTATCAGCATCGCCTTTTAGTTTCATCAAGACACAGAAGTCATCGAATAGGGCAAATAGGTTTTTAATGGCTTAATAGGTCCCTAAAAAGTATAATCTGCCAAGAATTGGCATCCGTAACAAAAAAGTGAATATGAAAATACCTAAAAGAATACAACCTCTCGTCAATGATGGACTTGTTGATAAAGTACTACGCCAACTTATGAGCGGCAAAGAAGCAACGGTTTTTGTAGTCCAGTGTGGAGAAGAAATTCGATGCGCTAAAGTATACAAAGAAGCAAGTAAACGCAGTTTTAAACAAGCTGTTTTATATAATGAAGGTAGAAAAGTACGCAGTGGGCGACGTGCTCGCGCCATGGAAAAAGGTTCTAAGTTCGGGCGTAAGCAACAAGAAGAAGTGTGGCAAAATGCAGAAGTGGAAGCGCTGTATAAACTTGCGGACGCTGGCGTTCGTGTGCCTCAACCATACGGTTGTTTTGGCGGTGTTTTGTTAATGGAGCTGATAACCGATGAAGCCGGTTTTGCTGCCCCTCGGTTGAATGATGTCTCTATGACAGAAGAACAAGCTGTTGAAGACTATCTTGATATTATGCAACATATTGTTCGTATGTTATCAGTGGGTATCGTACACGGCGATTTGTCTGAATTTAATGTATTGGTCGATGAGTATGGGCCTGTGATCATCGATTTACCTCAGGCAGTTGATGCGTCCGCTAATAATAATGCTAAAAGTATGTTACTCAGAGATGTGAATAACATGACAACTTATTTCTCTCAATTTGCTCCTCAGTTGTTGGAAACAAAATACGGAAAAGAGATTTGGAGTTTGTATGAAGCGGGAGAATTATCTGCTGATACAGTATTAACAGGGCAATTTGCTGAACAATCGACGAATGCGAATGTTGATAATATTTTAGATGAAATTGAAGCAGCTCGAAATGAATACGAAGAAAATCAACAACGTATAGAAGCTTTTGATATTTAAGTAAAACCTTAGTCAAAAAAGGGTTATTTTGTAACTAAAAAATAATGTAAACATCTTAAAAAAATACACCAAAAAAGAGCAAAATTTCTCACAGATGCTATGCTATTGATCACCATTTGATAAATAAGTGATTCTATGGTCATAGCATACATTCCTCAAAAATTATTTCCTACTATGTTATTCATGGCGCTTTTAGCAATGATTTTTTTCTTTGCTAAACAGATTGGTGATCCTACCAATAAAAATTTAAATCACGATAATGACTTCAATATCGAGAATAGCTATTTAATTACCCCTCTGAATGTCGCTTTTGAAACGCTCATATCTGATCCAGCGCAATTCACAAAAGTAGATTTAAAAGACGTTCCTTGGAGTTTTAAGCAGCACGCTTATTGGTTGAGATTTGATATTAAAAATAACAGTCATGAGCCGACGCAATTAGTGAGTCATTTTGATAATGTGATGTTAGATGAACTGTCAATTTACAAGTATTCTTCTCCTGATAAACAATCACCTGATAATCAATCCCCTGGTTTTATTGTTAACCAACAACATGTAGGTGACCATCTTGAGGACCTCGCTTTAGCACAACGTACTAGCCCACACTATCAATTCGATATCGGTGCCAATGAACAGGTTACCTTGTATGTTCGTATCGCGACCACGGGCATTTCTCAAACCTCTATTCTTTTTTATCATGTCGAAGATTTTACAAATCTCGTGGAAAAGAATCATCTGTTATGGGGCGTCTTTATTGGTGTGACCATTATTTTTGCTCTCTATAATTTAGTACTTTATTTTGCGGCAAAAGATTTTGTCTATCTCATTTATAACGGTTACATCATCTTTTGTGTTGCTCTTATGGGGGCTGTATTAGGTTATGGATTTTATGTTTTCCCCGTTTCATTACAGTTATTTATTCATCAACAAATCATCGCTATTAACTGTTTATTAATTATTTTTTTGGTGTTATTTCTGGTCTATTTTTTAAAATTTCAGGTGGAAAAGCGTTGGCCATTTTGGTTAGCCATGCTGATTGCAAAAATCTTCTTGTTATTATGTTTGGTCAGCTTATTTATTCCTGAATATCTGGGTGCACAAATCTTGTTTATTTTGGTGCCACTGGCTTTTGTTTTGTGTTTTATATTACTGTTCACCAAAATGCGAGAAGGGGTACAGTGGGGGGTTTTGTATATTTATTCTTGGGTACCGCTTCTCATTTGTGGTGCAATACAGCCTTTAGTCTTAATGGGCAAGATTGAATATAGTTTCTTATCACATCATGCTTTCATGATTGCTATTTTAGCTGAAGTCGTTTTAATGGCGATGGCATTAGCCGATAGAATGCGTTATCAAAAAGAGCAGGTAATATACCATGCTACCTATAACACTATTATTGATTTACCCAATCAAACCCTGTTAGAAACACATATTACGAGGTTATTAACAGAGCAAAAAGCCTTTGCCAGTTGTTTAATTGAAATTGAAAATTATTCAACCCTTGCGCCTTATCTTTCTACTGATGCTTTACTGACTTTAGAACGTCAAGTCATTAAGGATATCAGCCCTATTCTTGCAGATGAAGCCAATGTACACGTTATTTCTGCAAAAGATAAAGTGAATATAAAAATAGCAATAGTGGCAGATGGCCAGCTAATGTTTATTTTTGACGTTTCAGATAAAAACAAAGTGGAACATTTTGCTCACAAAATACAGAACAAAATAACCAAAGAAATATCGTTAGATGGGCTGTTAATTGATTTAAAAACAAACATCGGTATTTGTTTTAGCGGTACCAGTGAAAATACCAACTCGGCAAACAAATTGATTCAGTATGCTCGCCTGGCGATTGAGCAAAATAGAGAAAATGAAGATCAAATTCACTTTTATCATGAATTAGCAGTATTGGATATTAAAGTACACCTTGAGTTGGCCTGTGATCTTCAAAAAGCGATTCGTGGTAATAAATTGATGCTTTATCATCAGCCTCAAATCATTTTAAAAACAGGTGAAATATATGGCTCTGAATTGTTGTTACGTTGGAAACACCCTGAACATGGTTTTATTTCACCAGAATTGTTTGTCAAAGTGGCAGAGGATACGGGGTTAATTAATGAATTGACTCTGTGGGTCATAGAACAAGCTTTTAAACAGGTTCATCGTTTACGTCAACATACAGATTTGCAACAAAAGATATCCCTTAACATTAGTGGTAAAGATATTGGTCTCTCTAATTTATTACCCTTTGTTAAAGAGAAATTAATTTTATTTAATATCCCGCGGGATATGATTACTTTTGAATTAACCGAATCAGTGATGGTGACCGACTTTAGTACCTTAGATAATTTAATGCTATCTCTCAGTGAGTTAGGCATAAATGTCTCGATCGACGATTATGGGACGGGTTATTCTTCATTAAATTATATTTCCCAACTGAAATTTGATGAATTAAAAATAGATAAAGCTTTTGTGTTGGATCTTGATCATTCATCTCGTAATTTAGCCATTGTTAAAGCGACTATCGATATGGCTAAAAATTTAAAACTTAAAGTCGTTGCAGAAGGCGTTGAGTCAAAATCGATTGAGCAGAAGTTAAAAGAGAGTGGTTGCGATATTGTGCAAGGTTATTATTACAGCAAACCACTGCCTTTTGATGAGTATTTAATCTGGTTGGATAATTACCAAGCTGATAGATAATTATCAAGGTGATAATTATCTATTTTAAGCCATTAATAAACCGCGTTATTCTTCGATGACATGTTTTAGCAACATAATTAACCCTAATACCGGTACACCAATTAATGCGGAGCTAATAAAGAAGTTAACGTATCCGAATCCATCCACATAAACCCCTGAAAAACCGGCAATAAATTTGGGGAAAAGTAACATCATAGAGCTAAACAATGCGTATTGCGTGGCGGAAAATTCAATGTTGGTTAGTTTGGAGATGTAAGTGATAAATGCGGTTGTTGCAATACCTGCACTGATATTATCCAGTGAAATAATCAGGGTTAACAACATTAAATCTTTGCCAACAAAGGCAAGGACGGCAAAAATAAGGTTAGTAACAACCACTAAAAAGGCACCTAAAAACAGAATTGAATAGGTACTATAGCGAGTTAATAAGATACCGCCCAATCCAGCCCCTAGTAAGGTCATGATAACGCCAAAGACCTTCGAAATAGCTGCCACTTCGCCTTTTGTATAGCCCATATCAACATAAAATGGATTAGCCATTATGCCCATCACAATGTCTGAAATGCGATAAGTCCCAATCAGTAATAAAATGAGTAGGGCATGTTTACCATATCGTGTGAAAAAATCACTAAAGGGTCTGACCACTGCAATGTCTGACCAAGCTAAAAATCGCGCGATGAATTTTGGCAAATGATTATGGGCAAGTTCGCTTTCGATTTGTTTTTGTTGGTCTTTGTGTTTATTTTGATATTCGGGTTCATGACAAACAAAAGTAGTAACAATACCCACTGCCATACAAGCTGCCATCACAAAGTAGGACAATGACCAAGCACTTAATTGATAAGCGTCACTGGGACTTGCCCAAGCGGCAATCGCTAAGGAGCCTGCTCCCGCCATGATCATAGCCAGTCGGTATCCGGTCATATAAGAGGCCGCCATTGCCGCTTGATATTTTTCAGGCGCTGATTCAATACGGTATGCATCAATGACGATATCTTGGGTGGCGGAACTATAGGCGACAATCATCGCAAACACAGCAAATAAGGTAAGATTCACCTGTGGATCACTCATGGCCATGCCAATTAATGATAATGTAATCGATAGCTGTGAAAGTAGTAGCCAACTACGTCGTCGGCCTAACCACGAAGTAAATATTGGAATTGATAACCTGTCTACAAAGGGAGACCAAATCCATTTGAAAGCATAAGCGAGTGCAATCCAACTGAAAAAACCGATGCTTGCTCGACTCACGCCAGATTCACGTAACCAGAATGACAGTGTTGAAAAGACTAGAAGAATTGGCAAGCCTGAAGAAAATCCAAGAAAAAACAAGATAGCAACGCGTTTCTCGAAGTAGATTTTGCAACTTTCTAACCACGATTGAGTGTGTGACATGTATTTACCTTATTTGTAACGATTTATAAATGGCCTTGTCTAGAACAATGCTCAGGGCACAAACAGGCCTTTTATGCGTTGCATTCAATCGCAATAGTCAGCTATTACTTAATCATATGCCTTTAAGTACTCTTTTTTCCTTCGCAATAATTGCTCATTTAATTATGCGGAATGGTATAAAGTGCACGTAATGGCTTTAAACAAAGAGCCTGTTCATTGCTACTGAAAATTATCCTTTAAACTTAAAACCGACAAGTTTATAACGCCAACCGGTTAATAGTTTAGGTTTATCAGCCTTTATACGCTGTTCATCTGTTAACTTCCATGACCAACTTAAATACTCATTAATCACGCGTTTAGATGCAATTAACTCGACGGGTATTTGATGCTCATCTGCACAGGTTTGAATGGTTTCACGCATTGATTTTAATGTCTTTTTATAAGCAGGAAAATCAACCAAACGTGTCGCAAGTGGTGGGTAGGTCATTGGATCTTGCTCCAATACCGTATTAATTATTTTTAAGACAGCTTTACCATGAATACGAATTTCACTATGTGGTAAATTTAACCGTCTAAGATCTTCAATCGTAGTAGGGCGGTAATGTGCTAATAACCAAAGGTTGTCTGCTTTGACAATAAAGTTTAATGCTAAGTCACGAGCTTGTGCTGTTTGTAAGCGCCATTTTGCTAATTTTTGAATAACAGCAATACCCGCTCTATCGAGTTTAAATAAGTTATTAAGTGATTTATAAGCTTTATTAGGATCGACCTTTTTCATTTTCAGGTCTAAGGTGGTCTGGCATTCTTCTTTAAAATGCTCGTACATACCTTTTTCAATTAATTGTGCTGTTAATTTCTCTAAACAAGGGGTTAAATGCAAAACATCAGCGGCTGCATAATTAACTTGTTTCTCACTGAGGGGGCGCTTGCACCAATCGGTACGTGATTCGCCCTTATCAACCGTAATCCCTTGAAGTGTCTCGACCATACCAGCATAACCTAATGATGCCCCTAGATTTAAAAAGGCGCAGGCGATTTGAGTATCAAAAAGGGTAAAGTTTAAATCTCTTTTATGCTCTCGTATAATTTCTAAATCTTCACTACTCGCATGTAAAATGAGATCTTTATTATCAAGGGCTTTCCAAAATTCTGATAAATCAGGCGTGGTAATAGGATCAATTAAAGTAATTTTATTATTTTGAGAAAGTTGCAATAAACCAAGGTGAGCGACAAAAGTACGAGTGCGAACAAATTCGGTATCAAGACAGATTGGCGTATTATCAAGGGAGGCAATAAAATCATTTAGTTGGTCTTGTTGGGTAATCATCTCGAATTGCATTACTTCTCCAAGTAAAAAATCTAATAGTACGGAATTATTAAATAATCATCCATTTTTATTATACTTTTTATCTGAATGTTGTCGTTATTATTGAGGATTTAAGTTTAACAATGATTGATTATCAGGTGTTATGACTAAATATGCATTAATAGTGGCGGATTTTTAAGCCTCGATCTTGTGAGATCGGCGCCTTTCAATTAGAATATCGTTTTTTAGAGGCACTAAATATCTGTTTGATAGTGATTATCAATTAGTTTCTATTATATTCAGCCTATTGTCTAGCAATTAGTTAAATGCATTTAGCATGGTAAGGAAAACAATGACTAAAACTATGTATGAAAAAATCTGGGATGCGAACTTAGTTCATGAACCAGAATCAGGATCACCGCTTCTGTTTGTTGACAGACACCTAATGCACGAAGTAACAAGCCCACAAGCTTTTGAAGGTTTACGCCTGCAAAATCGCCCGGTGCGTAATGTACACAGCATTCTAGGTACCATTGATCACTGTGTTCCTACCAAAGATCGTCATAATATTGTTGATGTTATTGCAAAAAAACAAGTTGAAACAATGACATCTAACTGTGATGAAAATGAAATCAACCTTTACGGTATGGACAGCGATCAAAACGGTGTTATCCATATTATCGTACCTGAACATGGTTTTGTTCATCCAGGTATGGTTGTTTGTTGTGGCGATAGCCATACAGCAACGCACGGTGCATTTGGTGCACTTGCATTTGGTATCGGTACTTCTGAAGTTGAACATATTATGGCAACTCAGACGTTACAACAGAAAAAAGCAAAAACAATGCTTGTTAAAGTTGAAGGTAAATTACCTGAATACTCAACGGCAAAAGATATTGCATTAGCAATCATTGGTGTAACAGGTACTGCTGGCGGTACGGGTTATGTCATGGAATTTGCTGGTTCAGCAATTACTGATTTGACAATGGAAGGGCGTATGACCCTTTGTAACATGGCAATTGAAGCTGGCGCACGTGCTGGTTTAGTTGCACCAGATCAAGTCACTTATGATTACTTGAAAGGTCGCGAATTCTCTCCTAAAGAAGAGCATTGGGAACAAGCTGTTGCACATTGGGAATCAATGAAGACAGATGAAGGCGCAACCTTTGATGAGACTATCACGTTAAAAGCTGAAGACATTGCACCACAAGTTTCTTGGGGTACATCTCCAGAGCAAGTTACTTCGGTAACGGGTGTTGTTCCTGCTCCATCTGACTTTGAAAATGCAGTTAAAGCGCAAGCTTGTGAAAATGCATTAAAATATATGGATCTTAAAGCTGGCCAAAAAATTACTGATATCCACGTTGATATCGTATTTGTTGGTTCTTGTACAAATGGTCGTATCGAAGATTTCCGCGCAACTGCAAATGTTATCAAAGGCAAAAAAATAGCCGCTGGTATTCAAGCAATTGCTGTACCGGGTTCTTTCCCTGTTAAATTACAAGCTGAAAAAGAAGGATTAGATAAAATCTTCCTTGATGCTGGTTGGGAATGGCGTGATCCAGGTTGTTCAATGTGTCTTGCAATGAACGGCGACGAATTAAAAGATGGGCAACGTAGTGCATCTACTTCAAACCGTAACTTCGAAGGTCGTCAAGGTAAAGGTGGTCGTACTCACCTTGTTTCACCTGCTATGGCTGGTGCTGCGTCAATTGCAGGCCACTTCGTTGACATTCGTGATTGGAAATAGGAATTAGATAATGCAACCATATATTAAACACACAAGTATCGCTGCCTTAATGGATCGTAGTAACGTTGATACTGACCAAATCATTCCGAAAAACTTTATGAAAAAAGTTGAGCGTACTGGTTTTGGTATCAATTTATTCCATAACTGGCGTTTTCTTGCAGATAACATCACACCAAACCCTGATTTTGAACTTAACAAACCAGCTTTCCAAGGTGCTAAAATTTTAGTCGCTGGCGAAAACTTTGGTTGTGGTTCATCACGTGAGCATGCGCCGTGGGCAATTGCTGATTATGGTTTTAATACTATAATTTCAACCAGTTTTGCTGATATATTCTATAGTAACTGTTTCAAAAACAGTATCTTACCAATTATTGTAAGCAAAGATGAGTTGGCTGAATTGATGGCTGAGATTGCGGCTAATGAAGGCGTTGAATTCACTGTTGATTTAGTTGAGCAAAAAGTGACTACACCGGGCGGTTTAGTGATTAGTTTTGATGTTGATGCATTCCGCAAAGAATCTTTGCTTGATGGATTAGATGATATTGCATGGACATTAAAACATGTTGATAAAATCACAGAATATGAAGAAGCTAATAAAAAGAGACTACCATGGCTTTGGCCTAGTGCTTAATTTTTAGTCGATTAAATCGCTGTTATTTTATCAAAAAGATTTAATAACAGTGATTTGATACTAAATAATAATTTTTAAAAGGTGCATTTGATGCGCCTTTTTTATCAATTAGAACTTATTACAATATTGTTTAACTAATACCAATCTGCATAATATTGTGATCAGGGATTGTTGAGAGAAAATTGCTTATTTCTTTGTTGAAAGTTTCGTAAAGGGAACAACCATTTACATCAACTTTCGCCTCAAACTAAACAATTTTTCCTGCGCAAAATTTAGATCACATATTTAATACGATTGGTATAAGCCATATCGCAATGATTTTTAAAAACGACGGAGTAAGATAATGACAGAGCAACGATTAACTGTTGAATTAATGGACACCACATTACGCGATGGTGAACAAACACAAGGTGTTTCATTTTCTCCTGCAGAAAAAGTAAGTATTGCTAAAGCATTATTACAAAAATTAAACGTTGATCGTATTGAAGTGGCTTCTGCCCGTGTTTCTGATGGTGAAAAGGACGCCGTTGCTCAACTTAATGCTTGGGCAACTAAAGAAGGACTTGTTGAACGTATTGAAGTATTAGGTTTTGTTGATCATACTCGTAGTGTTGATTGGATTGTAGAAGCTGGCGGTAAAGTATTAAACTTATTAACTAAAGGTAGTTTAAAGCACTGTAGTGAACAGTTATGTAAAACCTTAGATGAACACCTTGTTGAAGTAAAACAAACCATTAAATATGCACAAAGCAAAGGTTTAATGGTTAATATTTATCTTGAGGATTGGTCTAACGGTTATAAAGATAGCCCTGAATATGTCTATGAAATGGTCACTAAACTGCTAGACGAAGGGATTCATCATTTTATGTTACCTGATACTTTAGGGGTGATGTCACCTGATGAAGTGTTTAATAGTTTAAGTGACATGATTGCACGTTTCCCTGGGTTAAAATTTGATTTCCACGGACATAATGATTACGGACTTGCCACTGCCAATGCGATGTTTGCTGTTAAAGCGGGAGTCTCCTCTATTCACTGTACAATGAATTGTTTAGGTGAACGAGCGGGTAATGCCTCGTTGGCAGAAGTGGCTGTCGTGTTACAAGATAAACTTAATGTTACTGTCAATATTGATGAAAAAGAAATACATACACTCAGCCAATTAGTTGAGAGTTTCTCTGGTAAACGTTGTGCTGATAATACGCCGATTGTTGGTGCCGATGTATTTACTCAAACCAGTGGTATTCATGCCGATGGCGATAAGAAAGGTGGCTTATATATCTCTGCATTAACCCCGGAACGCTTTGCTCGTTCACGTAGTTATGCTTTAGGAAAAATGAGTGGTAAAGCGTCATTAGCTAAAAATTTAGAGGCAATGGATATTGACTTGTCTGTAGAACAGCAGAAAAAATTATTGCAACGTATTGTGCGTTTAGGCGATCAAAAAGCGACCATCAGTGCTGATGACTTACCTTTTATAATCGCTGATTTACTAGAGCGTAATGAATATAATTATGTAGAGCTGTTAAATTGCTCGATTAACTCTGGATTAGATCTCGAATCGACAGTGAGCATTAGAGTACGAGTTAATGAAAAAATTTATAAAACCAGTGGTAGTGGTAATGGTGGTTTTGATGCCTTTATCCGGGCAATGAAAAAAGTATTAGATAAAAGTAAATTTACTTTTCCTGAACTTATTGACTACCAACTACGCATCCCACCGGGTGGTAAAACGAATGCATTAACAGAGTGTACGGTGACGTGGCTTGACAACGGAGAGCAAATCACCACACGTGGTGTTAATGCCAACCAAGTTATTGCAGGTATTGGTGCAACACTTCGCATGATAAATTTAAAAATGCACACGAAATAGATAAGGAAAAAGAAATGAGAGTATGTGGCGTAGAGCTAGTAGGTAATGAAGCTATTATCGCAATTATGCAATTAAAAGATGGTTTATATGATGTGCCTGTTGTGCGTGCCAATAAGTTTAGTTTAGTTGATGCGATTAATACTGTTCCATTAAAAAAATTCCAGTCTGACTTTAAGCAGTTAATGACGGATTATAAAGTGGATACTGTTGTGATCAAACAACGTGATCTAAAAGGTAAATATGCGGGCAGTGCATTAAGTTTCAAAATTGAAGGTGCTTTACAATTATTAGCCGATTTGAACGTGCATGTTATTTCATCTGCTTACATTAAAGGCGGGTTATCTAAAGCACAAAATACCCCTGTAGCAGTAGAATTAGGGCTCAAAAAATTCCAAGAGCCAGCAATGTTAGCTGCGTTTGGGTATCTAGAGCAACAATCTTAATGTAAATCTTTACTTTATTTTTTGGTAGACATTAAAAAGGGCTTTCAAATGAAGCCCTTTTTTGTTTTTGTGGATTATATCGTTGAGCGATTTAATCGGATTTAATAAACCTTAGGTTTTTTAGCCGGTAATAAAGCGGTAATAGCAATGATGACAAATAAAACGACATAAATGGCAAAACTAACAATTAACCATTGCGGCATGGAGTAACCAAAAAATTGCCAAACAATATCGCTGCAATCACCGGTTGGATTAAATAACCACGGAAGCCATTCGTGTAAAGGTGCCCAACTTGGAAAATTAGGAAAAAAGTCACAAGTGGCAAAAGGAGAAGGGTTTAATTGGTAATCAGTATGTTCTACAGCCAGTAAAAACCCCCAAACGGCACTAACACCCCAGAGAGCAAAGGCGGTTAAGCGTATTAATAGGTTCTGAGGGGCGATTGCACCTACCAAACCAGCTAGCATAATACCGATCATGGTAATTCTTTCATAAACACACATTACGCAAGGTTCGAGTTTCATGACATGTTGAAAATAAAGAGCACAAAGTTCTAAGCTTAATGCGCTAAATGCAAGCAGTAGCCAAGATGAGCGTTGTGTAGATAGACTTTTTAAATTAGATAACACAATTTTTCCTTAGAATTGTTAATATTGCTAGTTGTACCACTAACAGAGTAAAGATTTCAAACTTAAATCGATAATTGTTGTCAGTTAATATACTTTAAGCACAAATAAAAAAGCAACTGTAGGTCAATATACTTGCTTATTTGTCCTTGAAATATATCATGTTTTCACTCAAGATTACTGTGTTATCATACAGGTAGTTAAATTATAAATATGGATAAATAGATAGATGATCATGAAAGCAAAAGGGCCCGCCGATGTTGCTGAGCAATATTTAATTGAGTCAATTTGGAATGGTTCAATTGAAATTAATTCAGAATTACCCGCAGAACGTTTTCTTGCTGATAAAATTGGTGTTACTCGCACCACATTACGAGAAGTATTGCAGCGTTTATCGAAAGATGGCTGGATAACCATTCGACATGGAAAACCAACCAAAGTGAATGATTTTTGGGAAACATCTGGACTGAATATTTTAAGCACATTAACACGGTTAGATGTCAATCGACGTAGTGATTTCATTGATCAGTTGATGTCTGTTCGTACTAATATTAGTAGTATTATTTTGCGTATGGCGGCTAAAAATAATAATAAAACAGTATTAGCTTTCTTAGAAAATACGCCTTCAATTGATGCAAGCAGCGAAGAGTTTACTGAATTTGATTATCGGTTTTATCATCAAGTGGCTGTGTCATCAAATAATATGATCTATGTGTTAATCTTGAATGGCTTGCAAGATTTATATCGTAAAGTGGGTATTTTCTACTTTTCCAATAACGAAGCTCGCTCTATTGCGCTTAATTTTTATGCCGATATTAAAGCTGTTTTAGAGAAGGGTGAAATACAGCAGATAATGCAAATAGTGCGTGATTCTGCCTTTGCCAGTGGTAAAATATGGTTACGTTTGCGTCATCAATTACCCGCTGATTTTCTTGATTAAAAATATTCTCCCTACTGAGGCTTCCATTGTTTAAAAAAAATATGATTAATCACCTGTCAGGTGTTCAAAAATTATTTGAAGTTGGGGTTATCTTAACCCTATTTATTGCTGTTTTTATTGCCCTTTCATTGGTGTCATTTTCACCTGTTGACCCGAGTTGGTCTCAGCAACAATGGGTGGCTGCTATTCACAATGAAGGCGGTCGTGTTGGTGCTTGGACCGCTGATGTGCTGTTTTATTTTTTTGGGTTGTTAGCTTATACCGTCCCGTTTATCGTTTCGATTTTAGCTTGGGTGCTATTTTGGAAACCTAAGTTTACTTTAGATATTGATTATTTGAATTTAAGCCTACGTATTATTGGCTTTATTTTCACTATTTCTAGCTTATCTGGGCTGGCCTCCTTAAATTTTAATGACTTTCATTATTACCCATCAGGCGGGTTAATTGGTGATGTGATTGCACAAAGCATGATGGGATTTTTTAGTTTATTAGCCGTGAACCTTGTTTTATTAACATTACTTATTTCTGGTACCACATTATTATTGGGTATTTCATGGTTACGCTTAGTGGATGGTTTAGGTGCATTGGTCATTAAAAGTATTATGGGCATTGTTTCTTTGCCAAGTTATTTCAGTGCTCGTAAAGAACAAAAAGCGTTACAGTTGCAAGAAGAGTTAGAATTTGATGAACAACAAGCGCTCGAAGAAAAACCTGTAGAGAAGAAAAAAGTTAAGAAAAAATCATTATTCTCAATGTCTAAAGAAATAGAAAATGAACTAGAGACAAAACAAGAACCGAGTTTAAACATCGATATTGATGATCAATATGTTGATGCTCCTTTCCTTGATGATGAGATAGTGGATGAAGAAGAGTTTGTTTTTGGAGAGAATGATTTTGAACAAGATGAAAAAATAAAAGGCATCGATTTCTCTCAATTAGATAATACTGACGATTTTTCTGATATTGAATTAGAGACTCAACCTGAAGTCGTGCCTGATTTTTCTCATCTGCCTGAGCATGCGCGCCCAGCGATTAAGCGTAAAATTGATAAAGATATGGCACCGTTTCCGAGCATTGATTTGTTAGATCGCCCTAATAAAAAAATTAATCCAATTTCAGAGGAAGACTTACAGGTTGCTGCACGCTTAGTAGAATCTAAATTATTAGAATTCAAAATAAAAGCGGAAGTGGTTAATGTATTACCAGGGCCTGTTATCACGCGTTTTGAATTAGCTTTATCGCCAGGCATGAAAGTCAGTACGGTGACCAGTTTAGAAAAAGATTTAGCACGTGCACTTTCAGCAATGAGTGTGCGAGTCGTTGATCAAATTCCGGGTAAAGCAGTGATTGCCTTAGAGCTACCTAATAAACATCGCGAGATTGTTTACTCTTCTCAAGTACTCGGTAGTAAGGCATTCCAAGATGCTAAATCGCCACTTTCAATGGTCTTAGGCGCAGATATTTCTGGTGCGCCTGTGGTGGTAGATTTAGGTAAAATGCCTCATTTATTAGTGGCAGGTACAACAGGTTCGGGTAAATCGGTTGGGGTCAACTGTATGCTGGTGAGTTTATTGTATAAATCGTCACCTGAAGATGTGCGCATGATTTTAATCGATCCTAAAATGCTAGAGCTAAGTGTTTATGAAGGCATTCCTCATCTATTAACGGAAGTCGTCACCGACATGAAAGAAGCCGCCAGTGCCTTGCGTTGGTGTGTAGGAGAAATGGAGCGACGTTATAAATTGCTTTCTGCAGTCGGAGTGAGAACACTCGCTGGTTATAATACTAAAGTAAGAGAAGGCATCGAGGCTGGCGAACCAATGGTTGACCCTATTTGGAAGGAAGGCGATAGCATGGATATGACCGCGCCTAACTTAGAAAAATTACCAAACATTGTGGTCGTAGTGGATGAATTTGCTGACATGATGATGATTGTTGGTAAAAAATGTGAAGAGTTAATCACTCGTATTGCCCAAAAAGCGCGTGCCGCTGGTATTCATTTGATTTTAGCAACACAACGTCCCTCTGTAGATGTTATCACTGGTTTGATTAAAGCCAATATTCCTACTCGAATTGCCTTTCAAGTGTCAAGTAAAATTGATTCTCGCACTATTTTAGGGATGCAAGGTGCTGAAACGCTGTTGGGTCATGGTGATATGTTATATTTACCACCGGGTACTGGCGTGCCAACGCGTGTTCATGGTGCCTTTGTAGATGATCATGAAGTACATAAAGTAGTCGCGGATTGGAAAAAACGTGGAGAACCTAATTACATTAAAGATATTTTAGAGAGTGATTTAACGCTTGATACTATTTTACCTGGAGAAGAAGGGGAAGGAGACAACGAAATAGACGCACTTTTTGATGAAGTGGTGGCCTTTATTACAGAAACTCGTAAAGTATCAATTTCTAGCATCCAACGTAAATTTAGAATCGGCTATAACCGCTCTGCACGTTTGGTTGATCAATTACAAGCTCAAGGTGTGATTAGTCCACCATCGGGCGCCAATAGTAGTCGCGATGTATTAGCGCCTCCTCCTGTTAAGGATTAAGTTATTATGACAAAAAATATAAAAAGCACGTTATGTTCATTATTGATTTTAATATTTTCTTTTAGTTTGTCGTTTTCGGCCTCTGCACTGTCGTCGGATGCTCAACAATTAAAGGATAAGTTTGCTCTATTTGAACAAATTAATGCCACTTTTGTACAACGTATCACCAGTGCGGAAGGTAAATTATTAAATGAAAGCCGTGGTGAAATGAGTATTTCGCGTCCGGGTAAATTCCATTGGCATATTTTAACGCCAGAAGAAGATTTAATTGTCTCTAACGGTGAAACCATTTGGTATTACAGTCCTTTTATCGAACAAGTGACACTCATTAATTTTACGGACGCGGTGAATGGAACACCTTTTGCCTTATTAGCAGGCGCATCAGATGCTCAATGGGCAGATTATGTAGTGTCCAAAAAAGATAATCAGTTTAGTGTCACCAATTCCGCTCAGACGCCAACAAGCACCTTTGTTTTTGAATTTGATAACAATAATAAAGTCAGTAAATTTTCTGTGCTTGAAGAGTTAGGGCAACGTAGCGATTTTTTATTAGATTATAAAAATAGCGAAACACACATTGACGATGCGATATTTGAATTTAAGGTTCTCGAAGGTGTAGAAGTGGATGACCAACGTTAATGCGAGATCTCTTTGACATTAATAATGAATTTCAACCTCTGGCTGCACGTATGCGACCGAAGGGATTTTCTGAGTATATTGGACAATCACACATTGTAGGAGAGGGTAAACCACTGCGTAAGGCTTTAGAAGCGGGTGGTGCTCATTCTATGATTTTATGGGGACCGCCAGGTACGGGTAAAACCACCTTAGCTGAACTGATTGCGACTTATTGCCAAGCTCATGTTGAACGTCTTTCTGCGGTCACATCGGGTATTAAAGAAATACGTGCAGCCATTGAAATAGCCAAACAGAATCAAGCATCAGGCATTAGAACGTTATTATTTGTTGACGAAGTACATCGTTTCAATAAAAGTCAGCAAGATGCCTTTTTGCCATACATCGAAGATGGCACGATTTTATTTGTAGGTGCGACCACTGAAAATCCTTCCTTTGAACTTAATAATGCATTGTTATCTCGAGCACGTGTTTACCTGCTCAAAAAACTCAGCGATGTCGAAATTGAGGCGGTCATCGATCAAGCCTGTGAATCGAATGACGGCTTATTAGATAAAGGTATTCATTTTGAAGCTGGTGTAAAAAGTAAGTTAGCGACTTTAGTACAGGGCGATGCACGTAAGGTATTAAATTATCTTGAATTGCTCAGTGATATGGCCGATTCAGGACAAGTCACCTTATCGTTATTAATGGAAATAGCCGGTCGAGAAGGCGTTACCTTTGATAATAAAGGGGATCTTTTTTACGATTTGATTTCTGCCTTTCACAAATCGGTGCGAGGCTCTGATGTAGATGCTTCTTTGTATTGGTTTGCACGTATGTTAGCAGGGGGATGCGACCCCTTATATGTAGCTCGACGTCTGTTAGCAATTGCCTCTGAAGACATTGGTAATGCAGATCCTCGTGCGATGCAGATTGCTATAAATGCTTGGGATTGCTTTAGCCGTGTTGGGCCCTATGAAGGTGAACGAGCGATTGCACAGGCCATTGTTTATTGTGCCAGCGCACCTAAAAGTAATGCGGTTTATATGGCCTTTTCAAAAGCGAAACAAATGGCAAAAGATTATCCTGCCTTTGATGTACCCCTACATTTACGCAATGCGCCAACACAATTAATGAAAGATCTCGGCCATAATGAAGGTTATCGTTACGCCCATGATGAAGATGGTGCATTTGCTGCAGGGGAAGTTTATCTACCTGTTGAACTGCAAGGGGAGGTTTTTTATCAACCTACTAATCGTGGCTTTGAAAAACAAATTAGCGATAAATTAGACTATTTAACTCAATTAAACCAACAAAGTGACAAGAAGCGCTATGAATAACCTGTTTACAAATATAACCCTCGTTGCCTTCGGTGGTGCTTTTGGGGCAACTTTACGATATTTAATTGGCCTTGGCATGATAAGCCTCTTTGGAAAAGGTTTTCCATTTGCTACACTTAGCGTTAATGTTTTGGGCTCACTGATCATGGGTATTATTTTTCAGTTGGTACAGCAAAATTCAATCTCCTCATCACCTTGGTGGCCATTAATTGGCGTTGGTTTTTTGGGAGCATTAACCACATTTTCAACATTTTCAATGGATAACTTGCTATTGCTACAGCAAGGGGAACTCATAAAAGCGATGCTCAATGTTGCTTTAAATGTTGTTGTTTGTATATTGGCGGCCTACTTAGGCACATTATTAGTTTTAAAGAGTTAGGAAAATAAGATGTTAGATGCAAAGTTTTTACGTAATGATGTTGAACAGACTGCGAAGGTATTAGCAAATCGTGGTTTTAAATTAGATATTGAACTGGTTAATGAGCTTGAAGAGAAGCGTAAGTCATTACAGATAAAAACAGAATCCTTACAAGCTGAGCGTAATAGTCGTTCCAAAGAAATTGGCATGGCAGCAAAACGTGGTGAAGATATCGCCCCTTTGCGCGCTGAAATGGCTGAATTTGGTGACCAACTCGATGCCACTAAAGAAGAATTTAATCAATTAGCTGCACAAATCCAAGATTTAGCTTATACCATCCCTAATTTACCGCATGAATCAGTACCTATGGGTAAAAATGAAGATGAAAATGTTGAAATCTTAACTTGGGGAACACCAAAAACATTTGATTTTGAAGTCAAAGATCACGTTGATTTAGGTGAAGCATTAGGTGGATTAGACTTTAAATCTGCTGTTAAAATCAGTGGTTCACGTTTTATTGTCATGCAAGGTCAAATTGCTAAATTACACCGTGCTTTAGCGCAATACATGTTAAATCTTCATACTAATGAGCATGGTTATACCGAAATGTATGTTCCATTACTGGTTAATGCCGAAAGCTTATATGGCACAACTCAATTGCCAAAATTTGGTGATGATTTATTTAATACTACGCCAGCAACAGAAGAAGGCATCGGCATGTCCCTTATTCCCTCTGCTGAGGTTCCTCTCACTAACATGAGTCGTGATGTTATTTACGATGAATCTGATTTACCAATTAGAATCACTGCTCATACTGCATGTTTTAGAAGTGAAGCGGGATCTTACGGTCGTGATACGCGTGGACTTATTCGTCAACATCAATTTGATAAAGTGGAATTAGTACAATTTGTTCACCCAGAAAAAAGCTTTGAAGCATTAGAAGAAATTACTATGCATGCTGAACAAGTTTTAAAGAATCTAGAACTGCCTTACCGTAAAGTGGTGTTGTGTACCGGAGATATGGGCTTTAGTGCAACAAAAACCTATGACTTAGAAGTTTGGGTACCAGCCCAAGAAACTTACCGTGAGATATCTTCATGTTCGAATGTTGGTGATTTCCAGGCGCGTCGTTTACAAGCTCGATTTCGTCCTGTCGGTAAGAAAAAACCTGAGCTTATCCATACATTAAATGGTTCTGGTTTAGCAGTAGGGCGTACATTGGTTGCTGTACTTGAAAATTACCAATTAGAAGATGGTCGCATTGAAGTACCCGCTGTTTTGCAACCTTATATGGGCGGTTTAACGCATATCGGGTAGAGGTAGCGATCAGCTGTTAGCTTTCAGCGGTCAGTTAAATAAAAATAGCTTCTAGCTTCGAGTGACGAGCTGCGATCTAGTTCCCACGGTCTCCGTGGGAATTCATATTTTTTATTTATTATCGTACGGTACACATCGCTTCTATGCATTACAACGCGGAGCGTGGGAACGAGGGTAAAAACAGCTTTTAGTTGCGTGCTACGAGTAAAACATTAAAGAGCCTTTGGGCTCTTTTTTTGTTTTGGAAGTTCGAAGCTCGTAGCTGGAATACTCGAAGCTCAAAAGTCCGAAGCTTTGAGTCGATTAACTTGAAAGGTATTTAGCAATATTGAAATAGGAGCAACGAGTGAGGAGCGGCGGTTAGTTTAGCGATCAGCTGTTAGCTTTCAGCGGTCAGTCAAATAAAAATAGCTTCTAGCTTCTAGTTTCGAGTGACGAGCTACGAGTATAACATTAAAGAGCCTTTGGGCTCTTTTATTGCTTTGGAAGTTCGTAGCTCGTAGCTAGAAAACTCGTAGCTGTAAAGTAAAGCTCGCGACTCGAAGCTCGAATACTCGTAGCTACAAATACAAAAAAGGAGCAATTAAGCTCCTTTTTTAGGTTTTACTGACAGCTGATAGCTAACAACTAAAAGCTGATTTTATTGGTTATCTAAATAACGCTCTGCATCAAGTGCCGCCATACAGCCTGTTCCTGCTGATGTAATCGCTTGACGGTAAATGTGGTCACTTACGTCACCAGCAGCAAAAACGCCTTCGATAGTTGTTTGAGTGGCGTTACCTTCACTACCTGTTTGTACTTTTAGGTAACCATGGTTCATTTCTAGTTGACCAGTAAAAAGATCTGTATTTGGTTTATGACCGATTGCAATGAATACACCCATTACTTTTAGTTCTTCAGTTTTATCAGATAACGTATCTTTTAAACGTAAACCAGTCACGCCCATTTCATCGCCTAATACTTCATCAAGTGTACGATCTGTATGAAGTACGATATTGCCATTTTCTACTTTGGCATTTAAACGGTCTAAAAGAATCTTTTCAGAACGGAAGCCTGTACGACGATGAATTAAATGAACTTTAGAAGCGATGTTTGATAAATATAAAGCTTCTTCAACAGCCGTATTACCACCACCAACAACAGCAACTTCTTGGTTACGATAAAAGAAACCATCACAGGTTGCACAAGCAGAAACACCGCGACCTTTGAAAGCTTCCTCTGAAGGTAGACCTAAATATTGCGCAGAAGCGCCTGTTGCGATTATTAATGCATCACAAGTATAGGTTTTATCACCTTTGAGTGTAAAAGGGCGCTTCGTTAATTCAACTTCATTGATATGATCCACGATAATTTCTGCATCGAAACGTTCAACGTGTGCCTTCATATCTGCCATTAAACCTGGTCCTGTCATATCGGCTGCGCCACCAGGCCAGTTTTCTACTTCAGTGGTAGTCGTTAACTGCCCACCAGGCTGGATGCCCGTTAATATAACTGGGTTTAAATTGGCACGTGCAGCATAGACTGCCGCTGTGTAACCTGCAGGGCCTGAGCCTATAATCAGTAGTTTGTGATGTTGTACTTCGCTCATGAAATTTCCTTTTTTAATTAATGCTATTAACCGACGTATAGTAAACGGCTTAGGTAAAAAAAACAGTAAAAAAAACGGATATTCCAATGAAATATCCGTTTAGATTAATAGGTATTACCGATTAATCGTTATAGTGAGGTTTTAACCATCACACTGCTTGCTCGGTTAGTCGCAAAGCTACTACCTGCTTGCTGTGTTGATTTGTTAAATGCTTCACGTTCAGTGGCTGCATTAATAATGATCTCACGTGTTAAATCAAGAGGCTCACTGACTGTTTTAACCATCTCTGAACGCGCAACACGAGCTTGAGAGACAGTACCAACAGATTTGTGTGTCATTGGTTTAACATCCGCTTTAGCTTCTGGCTTAACATCAGTTTTAACTTGTACTTCAGCAACTGTCGGTTCTTCAGTTACCACAGCAACTTCTTCAGTCGGTGCAACGATAGGCGCTTCAGTCTCTACTGGCGCTGTTTCAAGCGGAGCTGGCTCTTCAGCAACGATTGGCGCATTTTCTGATGGTGCAACCACGATAGGCGATTCAGTCTCCTCCGTAATTACTTCAACAGCTGAAACTGGTGCCGATGATTCAACTTCAACAGGTGCTTCTTTTTCTTCTTTCGCTTCTTGTTCAGGAAGAATTTGAGTTGCCAGCTTAACTTTTTCACCTTTTACACTGTCTTGAAGTTTCTCTGCTGCTTTTTGAGTATCAGTGTCTACATTAATATCACTGATTTCATTAGCAACAGAAGCAACTGCAGTATTAACAGATGTTGGTTGTTCAGTCTCATTTGCTTTAACGTCATCTGTTTCAGGGTAACGACTGCTCACTGGATCAGTTGTTTGTTCTGATTTATCAGATGTTGCTTGGTCATCCTTTACATTGTTATTATTTTTACGTTGGTTATTACCACGTAAATAACGTGAACGACGGCCCGGAATAGCAACAGGAGCGTATTCTTCAGTTGTAGAATTAGTTTCTTCTGCCACTGCTTCTGGCTCTGCTACTTTATTCTCTTTTTTAGGCGCTGCTTTACGACGCGTCGGTTTCTTACTTTTTGCCACGGCTTCGACAGGTGCTGCTTCATTGTTATTAGCAACATTGTTATTAGGCGTGTTGTTGTTTACTGAGCTATTAGCTGTTTCTTCCACAACATTTGACTCAACAGGCGCTTTATTGTTAATACGCACTTTCTTACGCATATTTCTGCGTTTACGGCGTACTGCAACGACTTCTTCTTTATCTGTAGCTGTTTTAGGGGTTTCTTGTTTTGCTGGACGTGGCGACTCTTTACGAGGTGTACGACGTTCATTGGTATTTTGTTTTTTATTATCTTGGTTTTCGTTACGACTCTCGTTACGGTTGTCGTCACGGTTTTCAGTACTGTTATCAGGTTTATTCTGATTACGGTTACGATTACGGTTACGATTATTGGTATTACGATTACGTGGATTATTGTTATTATTACGAGGCGTTGTTTTCTCGTCATTTTCTTTCGCTGGTTTTTCTACTTTTTCTTCGCTATCGCTGAAGAAAGCACTGATAGCCGCGATTAAGCGTCCAACTAATGATAAAGAAGGCTTAACAACTTCCTCTTTTACCACTTTTTCTTGTACTGGCGCTTCTTGTTTGCTTTTACTTGGGCTTGAAAATCCTGATAAAACAGGCTCAGCTTCTTTATTTGATTCATCTTTTACAACATTAGGAACATAAACTGTGTGTTGTTTTTCGAGTGCATCATAATTGATATCTTCTTTGCCATCTTTACGCGTGCGTTTGATTTCAAAGTGTGGCGTTAATAAGTTTGCATTAGGAATAATAAAAACTTCACAGCCATGACGCCTTTCAATCTTTGCAACATCACTACGTTTTTCATTTAAGAGATAAGCCGCTACTGCGACAGGTACCGTTGCTTGAATTTGAACTGTATTCTCTTTTAAGCCTTCTTCTTCAATTAAGCGTAAAATAGCAAGTGCTAATGAATCATTATCACGAATCGTACCTTGTCCATGACAACGTGGACAAACACGAGAAGCTGATTCGCCTAAAGAAGGGCGGATACGTTGACGTGACATTTCCATTAAGCCGAAACGAGAGATTCGACCAAGTTGAATTCTTGCTCTATCTTGGCGAACAGATTCACGCATACGGTTTTCAACTTCACGTTGATGGCGAGCTGGTGTCATATCGATAAAATCGATAACGACTAAGCCACCTAAATCACGTAAACGTAACTGTCGAGCGATTTCTTCAGCAGCTTCAAGGTTAGTATTAAAGGCTGTTTCTTCAATATCACCACCGCGGGTTGCACGCGCGGAGTTAATGTCGATAGAGGTTAATGCTTCTGTTGGATCAATAACAATCGAACCACCTGAAGGAAGGCGTACTTCACGTTGGAAGGCTGATTCAATTTGGCTTTCAACTTGATAATGAGTGAAAAGTGGAATCTCACCTTGGTAAAGTTTTAGGCGATTAACGTAATCTGGTCGCACCATTTCGATATGGCTTTTAGCTTGCTCGAAGGTTTTTGCATGATCGATAACTATTTCACCGATATCACGACGTAAATAATCGCGAATAGAACGAACAATAACGTTACTTTCACGGTGAATAAGGAATGGGGCTTTTTGTGATTCTGAAGCTTCAGAAATAGCCTGCCAGTGGTTTACTAATACGTTGAGATCCCATTCTAGCTCTTCAGATGTTTTACCAACACCTGCAGTACGAACGATAAGACCCATGCCATTTGGTAATTTTAAGTGGCTTAATGCTTCTTTTAGTTCAGTACGTTCATCACCTTCAATACGACGAGAAATACCGCCAGCACGTGGGTTATTTGGCATTAAAACTAAGTAACTTCCTGCAAGACTGATAAAGGTTGTTAATGCTGCGCCTTTATTACCACGTTCTTCTTTTTCAATTTGGACAATGACTTCTTGGCCTTCTTTGATCACTTCTTTAATATTTGGTCGGCCTTTAAAAGAATAACCAGCTGGGAAGTAAGTACGTGCAATCTCTTTTAGAGGTAGGAAACCATGGCGTTCGGCACCGTAATCAATAAATGCGGCTTCGAGACTTGGTTCAACTCGGGTAATTTTTCCTTTGTAAATATTTGCTTTTTTTTGTTCGTGGCCTGGGCTTTCGATATCAAGGTCGTACAATTGTTGTCCATCGACGAGGGCAACACGCAACTCTTCTGCTTGAGTTGCATTAATTAACATTCTTTTCATTTTAAACTCTTTTTATAATATTTATATTTTTTGGTTGTTGGCTATACATTGTTTTACTTGACCTCGGGTCTGGTTTTGCAGTCTCCCGACTGGAAATATGCAGAGGTGCATTAAAAAGTAAAAAAAGCTTTCATTAATTAAGGCTTAAATAAGTCTTTTAATATTAATGATTAAAGGGGCTCAACATTCTATTTTTAATTTTTTTGTTCCGACTACGAGTTAATATTACAATTTTTATTTTTCAAAAATGTAATCAAATTGTAATTTAGGTTATTATCCAAATTTAACGAATCGGTAACTGACCAATTCTCTCATTAATCGTCAGTTAGGCCAATACAAATTTTTAGATATTATATGATCAACACGTGATAAACTTAAAAAATGGAACAAATAAATCACTCAGTACGCATGCTTGAGGTGACTCAAGAAAATGCACAACAACGAATCGATAATTTTCTTCGACTACATTTAAAAGGTGTGCCTAAGAGCATGATCTATCGGATCGTGCGAAAAGGTGAAGTACGTGTTAATAAAAAACGTATCAAGCCAGAATATAAACTTCAAGAGGGGGATATCGTCAGAATTCCGCCTGTTCGAGTGGCCGCAGAAAATGCCTTACCATCCCCTAAATTGAATGCAATTGCTGAACTCGAAGCACGCATTGTTTACGAAGATGATGCCTTACTTATTCTAAATAAACCGTCTGGCCTAGCTGTACATGGTGGAAGTGGATTAGATTTTGGTGCCATTGAAGGCTTGCGAGCTTTGCGCCCACAAGCACGTTTTTTAGAGTTGGCACACCGACTTGATAAAGCGACTTCTGGTTGTTTATTAATAGCAAAAAAACGTAGTACGTTACGTGCCTTGCATGAACAACTGCGTAACAAAACCATGAATAAACAATATCTCGCGTTAGTAAAGGGCAAGTGGGATAAAAAAGACAGATCGGTCACTGAACCGTTACTTAAAGATTCACAAAATTCTATCGTTAAAGTAAGTCCAGAAGGGAAAGCCTCTGAAACGCGTTTTAAAATAATGCAACGCTATCAAGGCGCGACTTTAATTGAGGCGTCACCTGTGACAGGGCGCACACATCAAATACGTGTGCATACCGCTTGTAAAGGACATAATATTGCAGGTGATGACCGTTATGGTGATACTGCTTTTAGTGAAGAGATGAAAAAATTAGGACTGCAACGCTTGTTTTTACATGCCGCTCATTTGACCTTTTTTCATCCTGCTTTAGAAGAAAGAATGACAGTAAGTGCTCCTCTTTGTCAGCCCTTATCTGATCTATTAGAGAAATTGCAAAAAAGTTAAAAGTTAGAAGTTAGAAGAGAATAATATGAAATATAAAGTGATCATATTCGATTGGGATGGCACCTTGATGGACTCAATTGATAAAATTGTTGCCTGTGTAAAAGCCGCCGCCAAGGACTGTCAACTTGAAGTACCTGAAACCGATGCAATTCGTCATATTGTTGGTTTAAGTTTAGATATTGCAATGGCTAAACTTTGCCCAGGTGCAACACTCGAGCAACAACAAAATATGGTCAAGGCATATAGACATCAATATCTCACCGCTAATAAACTTGAAACACCTTTTTATCCTGGTATTAAATCATGGTTAATGGATTTAAAAAATCAAGGTTACTTATTAGCTGTTGCAACAGGTAAAGGCCGAAACGGTCTAGACCGTTTATTAGATAAGTGTAATGTACGGGATCTTTTTGATGCCACTTACTGCTCAGATCAAACTGCATCAAAACCAAACCCATTAATGCTTAATCGTATTTTAGAAGATCTTAATCTCAATGCTTCACAAGCATTGATGGTTGGGGATACCAGCTATGATTTAGAAATGGCAAATAACGCCAATATGGATTGCCTAGGTGTTTCCTATGGTGTGCATAACCAAGAAATTTTAAATCAATTTAATCCTATTGCTATCGTCGATAATTTACCTAAGGAGTTTGCGCTTTATGTTCAGTGAATATATAAAATTAACCGGCCGTGGTGAAAAAGGGCGTCGTTCATTAACTCAAACAGAAGCTTATGATGCACTGTCATCATATTTAAATGGCGATGCAGAATTATTACAGCTTGCCGTATTATTAATGTTGCAACGTGTGCGCTGTGAAACAGATGAAGAGGCTGCTGGTTATATTGTGGCGTTAAGAGAACGTATTGACGCACAATGGAAAACAATACAAGCAGATATAGATTGGCCATGTTTTGCGGGTAAAAAACGTCAGCCACCTTGGTTGATATTGGCGGCTAAAGTACTTGCTGGTCAGGGTAAACGTATCGTATTACATGGTTATGCTGCGGTGGATGCGATTAAATACCAAGTTGAAACTGCATGTCCTGACTTGGGCATTAAGATTGCACATTCTCCTGAAGAAGCAAAACAGTATTTGCAAGAAAGTAATATTTGTTATTTACCCCTAGAAAGTTATTGTCCTGAACTTCTGCCATTACTTGATTTACGTGCCAAAGTTGGATTACGCACGCCACTTAATACGGTAGCGCGTAGTTTAAATCCAACTCAGGCACCTTATGCGATTCATGGTGTTTTTCATAAAGGTTATGAAAAGTTACATGCACAGGCCGCTTTATTAACTGCTGAAACCAATATGATCGCATTTAAAGGTGAAGGTGGTGAAAGTGAAATTAACCCGCGTGTGAGTACTGATATTTGTGGTGTACAAACAATAGCAGGAAAAACGACTTATATTGAACAGGAATGGCCTACTTATTTAAATGAAACAAGTGGAGCCCATACTGAAGTGTCTGCCGAGTATTTGCAAAAAGTATGGCAAGGCGACATTGATGATAGTTATGGAGATGCTGCAGTTGTTTGCACGATGGCAGTCATTTTACAACAATTTGAGCCACTGAAAACACAAGATGAATGTTTAACACTGGCCACACAGTATTGGCAATCACGTGATAAATCAGTATCAAATAGTTAATTTGTAAATAGGTAAGTAAATGACTTCAACGCAAACGATGATAACCCACACTCAAAATTGGGTGAATGACGTTATTGTTAAATATAATATTTGTCCTTTTGCTCGAAGAGAAGTTGAACGTGGATCGATTCGTTATGCGTTGATTGAACAAAGTAAAAAGAAACTGGTATTACAATGCTTATTAGACGAATGCCAATTGTTAGATGACAAGACTGAAATTGAAACCACTTTGTTTATTTTACCGACCGGTTTTGAAGGGTTTTACGATTTTTTGGATTTGGTGGACTTAGCTAATGACCTGTTAGACATGGAAGGTTATGAAGGTGTTTATCAATTGGCTAATTTCCATCCTGATTATTGTTTTGCAGATGAACCACAAAGTGCACCATCAAATTATACGAATCGTTCCCCTTATCCCACCTTACATATTATTCGTGAAGCAAGTATGGAAATGGCAATTAATCATCATCCCGATGTTGATGCAATTCCCGAGCGTAATATTGAATTTGCTAATAAAAAAGGTAATGAGTTTTTTGCCTCATTATTAGCAAGTTGTATGCTCAATAAATAATTTGTTTTTACGATCTCACGCTCGCATTTCCCTTTTATGAAATTAACTTCTAAATGAAAATTTAAGTGATCTAAATCTAAAATAGAAAAATAGGTTAATGTTTTGATTCAGTTGTTGTGATCAATGTCTTACATGTGTAATCTGTTGCGACTTTTTTGGACTTAAGTGTTTTGCACTTAAGTTTGTTTCTAATTATTTTAATTTTTATATATTTAAAGGATATCTGGATATGAGCAATAAGCTGATCCTAGTACTTAACTGCGGTAGTTCTTCATTAAAGTTTGCTATCATTGATAGTGAAAGTGGAGATGAAAAATTATCGGGTCTTGCTGAATGTTTACATTTAGAAAATGCTTCTATGAAATGGAAATTAGAAGGTGTCAAAGGCAAAGCAGAGCTCGGAAATGGTGCCGCACATAAAGAAGCATTATCATACATTGTAAATGAAATTCTTGGTGATAAAGCAGAGTTAAAGGAAAGCTTACATGCTATCGGTCATCGTGTTGTACATGGTGGGGAGAAATTTACTTCTTCTGTTGTCATTACTGATGAAGTAATGAAAGGCATTAAAGAGTGTATTGCATTGGCGCCTTTACATAATCCTGCTCATATTGTTGGTATTGAAGCTGCTCAAGAAGCATTCCCTACATTACAAAATGTAGCAGTATTTGATACTGCTTATCACCAAACCATGCCAGAACAAGCATACCTATATGCACTGCCGTATAAATTATATTCTGAGCATGGTATTCGTCGTTACGGTATGCACGGAACAAGTCATTACTTTATTAGTTTAGAAGCTGCTAAAATTTTAAATAAACCAGTAGAAGAATTAAACATTATTAACTGTCATCTTGGAAACGGTGGCAGTGTATGTGCGATTAAAAATGGTAAGTCTGTTGATACCTCAATGGGTATGACACCGCTTGAAGGGTTAGTGATGGGAACACGATGTGGTGATATCGATCCTGCCATTATTTTCCATTTACACGATCAATTAGGTTACAGCATTGAAGAAATCAACACGATGCTAACGAAAGAGTCTGGTTTATTAGGATTAACAGAAGTGACAAGTGATTGTCGTTTTGTTGAAGATAACTATGATACTGAGTTAGTTGCTAAACGTGCTATGGATTTGTACTGTTACCGCCTTGCAAAATACATTGGTGCATATAGTGCTGCTTTAGATGGCCGTTTAGATGCCGTAGTATTTACTGGTGGTATTGGTGAAAACTCTGCCCCAATTCGTGAATTGACATTAGCGAGACTAAGTTTGCTTGGTTTTAAAGTGAACAATGAAGCGAATCTAAATTGCCGTTTTGGTACAGAAGGTATCATTAGCGAAGAAAACACTACTGTTGCGATGGTTATCGCAACGAATGAAGAACTTGTTATCGCAAAAGATACTTTCTCATTGACCCATTAATGGGATAGAAAAAGTAATTCATTAAGCGAAAATAAAAAGGGCCTAAATTAGGCCCTTTTTATTTATTGATAAAGATATCCATTTTCAATTAAGTTGTGTCTAATTGTGTCAAAAGGCCTGTTTGACATAATCTTTCACAAAAATTTATAAACATTCTTCTTTTTGACACACTTCAGACATAATTTTTTGGTTCTATTACATCAACTTAAGTGTTTAATAATATTATAGTGATAATCATTAGCACTATTTTTTAAATATATGTTATTTTTAGAACAACAATGATTTCATAACATGTAATACCATTCACCCTTTGCGATTCTTAACAAATTAGAAGATTAAAATAATGAATAAACCTGCTTTTATATCCTCGATATTAATTATTTGTACTGTGTTAACAAGCCCAATTTCATTTGCTGCAGAGAAAGGCAGGCCTACGAGACCTGCTACTTCTATTTATAGTGAACTTGTTGAGCACCATGAGGTGTCGCAAAGTCTGACACTAATCGGAAAATTACAGTCAGATAAATTTGTTAACATTGCTTCGGAAGTCACAGCGAAAGTGACCTCGATTAATGTCAAAGAAAATCAAAAGGTGAAAGAAGGTCAGTTACTCTTCAAACTTGATGATAGAAAAGCACAAGCTGCATTAATAGAAGCACGTGCTTATTTAGAAGATGAAAAACGTAAGTTGAATGAATATATCCGTTTAGCTAAAAGCAACGCTGTCACACAATCAATACTTGATACGCAGGCTTCCATGGTAAATATTGCCGAGGCCCGCTTTACTGCGATGGATACTGAAGCGAAATATCATCAGTTAGTTGCCCCATTTGCTGGCACGATTGGTCTTATTGATTTTAGTCGCGGGCAAATGGTCACTGTGGGAAGTGAATTACTGACACTGGATGACTTATCAGTCATGCAGTTGGATATACAAATCCCCGAACGTTATTTATCGCTTTTATCAAAAGGCATGAAAGTACAGGCAAAAAGTCGTGCATGGCCTGATGATACTTTTAATGGCGAAGTGGTTGCCATCGATTCTCGTATTAATCCCGATACCTTAAATTTACGAATTCGAGTTCAATTTGATAATCAAAATAATCGTTTGAAACCTGGCATGATGATGTCTGCAAAATTAGTGTTCCCTGCTATCAAAGAGCCTATTATCCCTGTGCAAGCTTTGGAGTATTCTGGGACTAAACGTTTTGTTTATGTGGTTGGAGAAAAAAATAAAGTTCGCCGCGTTGAAGTGATGTTAGGTGGTCGTATTGATGACAATGTATTAATTGAGTCAGGTGTCAACGTGGGTGACCGAATAGTTGTACAAGGCTTAGTGAATATGTCAGATGGTTTATTGATTAAAGACTTAAGTGTTGAACAAGCGTCTTCAACACCTAAGTCTCGAAAAAATAAAGCTGAGAAAACCAAGTCTGAAAATAATAATAACGAGGAGGCACAATAATGTGGCTTTCTGATACTGCTGTTAAACGACCTGTTGCTGCTATTGTACTGAGCTTGTTACTTTGTGTATTTGGGTTTGTCTCTTTTGAAAAACTCAGTGTACGTGAAATGCCTGATATAGAAAGTCCGGTTGTCACGGTGACAACACGTTATGAAGGTGCCTCTGCATCCATCATGGAAAGTCAGGTTACTTCTGTGATAGAGGAACAAATTACCGGTATTAGTGGTATCGATGAAATTAAATCGGTAACTCGAAATGGTATGTCGCGAGTGACGGTCACTTTTGACTTAAGTTGGGATTTAACCGAGGGTGTGAGCGATATACGAGATGCGGTTGAAAAAGGAAAACGTAGCTTACCTGATCAAGCCGATGATCCCATTGTTTCCAAAAATAATGGTAGTGGCGAACCTTCAATGTACATTAATTTAAAATCCACCAAAATGGATCGTGTACAGTTAACTGATTATGCTCAGCGTGTATTGGAAGATCGATTTAGTTTAATTCCGGGTGTTAGTTCTGTTGATCTTAGTGGTGGCTTATACAAGGTTATGTATATTAAGTTATTGCCTGACTTAATGGCTGGTAGGGGGGTCACTAGCAACGATATTATTAATGCATTAAAAATAGAAAATATTGAAAGCCCTGGTGGTGAAGTCAGAAATGACACGACGGTGATGTCGGTACGTACCGCAAGATTATATGCACAAGCCGGTGACTTTGATTATCTTGTTGTGCGTAAAGCAAAAGATGGCTCGCCTATTTATTTAAAAGATGTCGCTGAAGTATCAGTGGGCGCTGAGAATGAAAGCTCTGCCTTTAAAAGTAATGGTCAAGTCAATATAAGTTTAGGAATCGTGACTCAATCGGATGCTAACCCTCTCAATGTCGCGATTGATGTGCGCAAGGAAGTCGATAAAATACAAGCCTTTCTTCCAGAAGGCAGTTCACTCTATGTTGATTATGATTCAACAGTCTTTATTGAAAAATCAATCTCAGAAGTTTATAGCACGCTGTTTATCACGGGTGGTTTAGTGATTTTGGTGCTGTATATTTTTATTGGTCAAGTCCGAGCCACCATCATTCCAGCTATTACGGTGCCGGTGTCATTAATCTCATCATTTATTGCGGCTTATTACTTTGGTTTTTCTATCAATTTAATTACTTTAATGGCGCTTATTTTGTCAATTGGGCTCGTGGTTGATGATGCGATAGTGGTGGTCGAAAATATTTTTCATCATATGGAACGTGGTGAAAAACCATTACTAGCAGCCTACAAAGGCACCCGTGAAGTTGGATTTGCAGTCGTCGCAACAACGTTAGTATTAGTGATGGTCTTCCTGCCTATTTCCTTTATGGATGGCATGGTGGGTTTATTGTTTACTGAGTTTTCTGTTTTATTAGCCATGTCAGTGATTTTTTCATCGTTAATTGCATTAACACTGACGCCAGTACTGGCGAGTAAAATTTTGTCAGAGAAATCGCAAAAAAATCGCTTTAATAAAAAAGTGGATCAAATTTTTAAATCACTCGAAAATTTCTATCGTCGACTGGTGACCAACGCGGTGCAATTTCGTTATGCTGCGCCAGTGGTGATTGCTGCTTGTATTGGAGGTAGCTTCTTTTTAATGCAACAAGTTCCTTCTCAGCTTGCTCCAAGTGAAGATAGAGGGGTGTTATTTGCTTTTGTAAAAGGTGCGGAAGGGACCAGTTTTAATCGTATGAATGCCAATATGGACATTGTTGAGTCGCGTATTTTGCCACTACTTGGTCAGGGGGTGATTAAATCATTCAGTACCCAAGCACCTGCATTTGGTGGTAATGCGGGAGACCAAACTGGGTTTGTCATTATGGTATTAGAAGACTGGCACACAAGAACGGTGTCTGTTACACAAGCACTAGGCATGGTAAATAATGCTTTAAAAGATATTCCCGATGTGCTTGTGCGTGCGAGGATGCCTGGTTTTCGTCGAGGATCCTCTGATCCCGTTCAATATGTTTTAGGTGGGTCGGATTATCCTGAACTGGCAAAATGGGCGGAGTTATTAAGAGAAAAAGCTGAGCAAGCAGGGTATTTAGCTGATGGGGATATTGATTATTCAGAAAAAACACCTGAGTTAGTGGTAAAAATGAACCAACAACGTGCTGCTGAATTAGGGATTAGTGTGACTGATATCTCAAATACATTAGAAGTAATGTTAGGAGGTAGTCGTGAAACTAGTTTTATCGAACGTGGTGTTGAATATGACGTTTACCTGCGTGGTGATGAAAATAGCTTTAACAATGTCAGTGATTTAAGCCAGATTTATATGCGTAGTGCAAAAGGAGATTTAATTACCCTTGATACGTTAACTGAAATAGAAGAAATCGCCTCTGCCAGCAGATTATCACATTATAAAAAACAGAAATCGATTACCTTGTCAGGCAGTGTCGGAGAAGGTCATACACTCGGAGAAGTACTTGATTATTTAGATCAACTTGTTATTGACGAGTTACCTGATGATATTGCTATTTCCTATTCAGGTGAGTCGAAAGATTATAAAGAAAACAGCAGTAGTGTGTTGGTGGTTTTTGCACTTGCATTGCTGGTTGCTTATTTAGTGTTAGCCGCACAATTTGAAAGCTTTATCAATCCGTTAGTGGTGATGTTTACTGTTCCAATGGGGGTGTTTGGTGGCTTCTTAGGTTTGTATTTGATGCAACAAGGACTCAATATTTATAGCCAGATTGGTATGATCATGCTCATTGGTATGGTCACTAAAAATGGTATTTTAATTGTTGAATTTGCGAATCAATTACGAGACCGAGGCATTGAACTAGAAAAAGCAATTATTGATGCTTCAGCGCGTCGTTTACGTCCTATTTTAATGACCGCTTTCACGACGCTTGCGGGTGCTATACCGTTATTAATATCTACCGGAGCAGGATCGGAAAGCCGCATTGCAGTGGGAACTGTGATTTTCTTTGGCATGGCCTTTGCTACTTTGGTGACCTTGCTCGTTATTCCTGCCATGTATCGTTTAATTTCAGGGACAACACATTCACCTGGTTACGTTGAAGCGATGCTCGAGGTGGAGTTAAATAAAACCCCAATTAAAATGTAAATCATTTCATAAAATATCTCACCTATCATAAACCATCTAAGGCTCTCAAAAACATGTTGAGAGCCTTAGATGTCATAATACTCTGCTCTACAAATCTCTTATTAGCACGATGACATTGCTCAGTGTTCTTTTGAGGACACATTCAATGCGTAAAAAGATCGACAAAGCCCCGTATTCCTTATAAATTAACCAGCTAAATTCTTTTGTTAAATTTTGTATGAAAACTGTTCATTAAGGAACTTTTATGGTCCAGCAAGCCTATCAACTTCTCCGTATTATCATTATCGATAGCTTTTGGAAAAAACAAGTCAATGAACTTGATCTAACCGGGCACACTCAACTTGAAGGGACTAATGGCGCAGGGAAAACCTCCTTAATGCGCTTGTTACCTTTATTTTATGGCATGCGACCTAGTGATATTGTCAGTAAAGTAGACCAAGCAAAAAACTTCGCGGATTATTATCTGCCTCGTGATACCAGTTTATTAGTTTATGAATACATGCGCCCTTATGGGCAAACCTGTATGGTGCTTGCGAGTAGTGATGGACGAGCAGTGCATTATAAGTTGATTGATTCAGCTTACGATAGCACCTTGTTTATGGCGGAAAATAAACGTTTAGCCATTAATGAAATTGAGCGTAATTATCGTAATGCGGGCGTGGTATGTTCTAGTTTTCTGGGAGTTGATAAATATCGCCAAGTCATACAAAACTTGCGCAGTGGCCGTAAAATAAAAGATGTACGTCAATTGCAAAGCCGTTTCTCTTTTTCTGATAGCCCAATGCCACATATTGATAAAGTGGTGAATGGCACCATTGAAAAAAACCTCGATTTTGATGCTGTTAAACGTATGTTGGTAGAAATTGCCAGTGATCATTTAGCGCGTCATGATATTGAAGAAAAAGAAAAAATAAGCTTAAACAAAGAAGATATTAGCCATTGGCTTGCTGATATACAGGCCAGTCGAGCCATTCAAAAAGTGTCTGATAAAATTGCTATTTGGCAAACTGATTTTACTAATTTAGATAGCTTGTTGAATAAGTTGCAACATCTGCATTTTGAAATGATTAAGCATCAAAAAGTACTGCAAGAGAAACAGCAGAATTATCAACAATCAAAACAAAAAACGCAGGCTGAACTGGATAAATTAGAAATAGAATTAAAACAATCATCTCAGCGTTTCAGAAAAGATATTAGTGATTTAACTGCGTTAATAGAGGCCGACCAAAGCCGTATCGATTTGCTGGATGAAGATAAGTTAAATTATGAAGAAAATGATGCTGCTAGTTTTCAGTTACAAGCCGATCAAGCACCTCGATTTCAACAACAGTTAAACGAAGTGAATGATGTCATTGCTGCTTTTGAAGGTAATATTAATAAAATTCAGAGTAAATTTGAAAAGCTAATTAGCCAAGTTAAACAACAAAAAATGCTTGATGTGACAAGTAATAAAGGGCAAATGTATCGCGTGAAGGAGGGCGCTTCTGTGCAACTCTCTGTGATAGCGGAAATGCAACAATCTCAATTAGCCACTCTGAATGAGCAATTAAGTGCCACAAATTTAAAACTCAATATGCAAAAGCAAGCTCTAGAAAATGACGTTAAACAGCTCCAACAGCAGCAAATAAATCCTTCACTCGATCCTGAACTGATTGCAGCCATTGAAGAAAATCAACATCAATTAGGGCAATGCCATGAAGAACAATCGCTGATTTTGATAAAACAGAATGAACTTAATGCTCAGTTAACAGTACATGAAGGTCAGCGAATCCAATTGCTTGAGAAACATAAGCAAGCAGGGCGAAATTTAGAAAAATTACATAATCAACGCCATGAAATTGAGTGTCAGTTATTACCACAGGAAGGCTCTCTGCAACATTTTTTAACGCATCAACAAGAAGCTTCATCATGGAAAGACAATATCGGGCGATTATTATCAACAGAGCAATTAAACCGTACGGATCTCGCGCCTCAGTGGGTGGGATTTAGTGATAGCTTTTATGGATTACAGTTAGATCTCACTTCTTTACAAGAAAATGATCTACAACTGAGTGAAAATGAATTGCGTGAAAAGGCGCAAGATTTAGATCTTAAAGCGATACAAGTAACTGAAAATATCGAGGCATTAGCGTTGCAGTTAACGGACTGTGCAAAACAAATTAAAACGTTACAGATATTAATTGCAGAAGCTAAACAGAGCTGTAAACAAAATGAACTCAAATTAGAGCAATTAAAAACACAGAAAACACACCTTAATGATAAGAAACTACGGGCGTTAAAAGTCGCTGAAGATGCTGCACAAGATAGTTTAAAAGTGCTTTTCTCTCAGCAAAAAGAAAATCGTAGCAAAATCGAATTATTTCAAGAGCAACAAAATGAAGAACGTCTTGCTTTACATAATGCCATGTTAGAACAACGTATGGTGGTAGAGTCAGACAGAGATAGTCAACTTGATGAATTAAGCAAACAACTTGAAGCTATTGAAAAAGGGGCTTCAGAGCGTTTACGAGACTATAAAAAACAACACAGTAGTGCGTTGAGTGAACTTGATCCCGATGGTGAAGTAGATAAACGTACATTACAACGTATTGAACTTGAAAAAGCGTTAGATGAATGCGCTGTTTGGTCTCGTAAAGCCCGTGAATACGCACAATTTATGAATGAGCGTTATGTGAATCGAGATAAATTGGTTGAAGTGAATCAAAACCGAGACATTGAGAAACGAGGCTTTATTAATAGCCTGGAAGATTTAGAAAGTGATAAAAATAACGCCATTGATGAAAACCAAAAAACACTTAAAAAACTCAATACGCAACTGCGCAGTACTTCTGAGTTATTAACACAACTCAGTGACAGACAACGTTTATGTGAAAAAAGTGGTATTAGTGCTATTGAAAGCGATAATGAACCTAATAACGAAGCGGATTTAACAGTGAGTTTCTGTTTTGATTGGTTAAAACAATTTGAAGTGGTTGAAAAACGCTTAAGTGGTCAGTTGCAACGATTCAATGAAACCTTTAAAAAGAATCATGCGAGCAGTGAGTTATTTGAAAACTGGCAAAAATTGGTCGCTGATAATGATAACTTTGAAGGGGCGAGAAACTTATTCAAATACCGCGATCCCATTATTGATTTATTGAGCAGTGCTGAACAGAAACAAAAAAATACTTATCAGTTGGTGACGGTGAATGCCAATATGATTAATGAATTTTATCAACATATTGAAAATTTTGGTCGACGTATTAAAAGTATTGGTAAGCAACTTTCTAAAAGTGTCACCGCACTCGCGCATTTTGAAGCGCTAGCAGATATCAATGTGTATACCGTCATGAAACAAGAAGAATTGGAATATTGGGGCCCGCTACAACAGTTTGCAAAATTGTTTGAGGTGCATCGAGATGAACTGCGTGAGGGTATGGGGGATATCCCTGATGATTTAGTGTTTGCTATGCAGAAGTTATCCAGTTACTTACCACGAGAAGGTTTTGTGCTTGCTCATCATAATTTGTTTGATATTGAATTTTCAATCAGTGAAAAAGGGCAATTAAAATATGCTCGAAATGCACGTCAACTTAAAAAAATAAGTTCAACAGGGCTATCATATCTTGCAATGTTATCACTCTATGCAGGTATTTTAGGTATGTTACGTGGACAAAATAAATCAGCTTCAGATGTTATTTTACCGGTTGATGAATTAGGTGAACTAGCCGCTGAAAATGTTGATTTGTTATTAAAAATGTTTTCAGAGAATCACATTACTATGCTTTCAGCGTCGCCATCAACGGATAGGCATATTCTTTCATTGTATAAACGTCATTATAAACTGAAAGATAATAAAATTTTTCATGCCAAAATTCCTTTATCTCGCATTGATGAGTTATTAGCAGAGCGTGCTAAGCAACAACAAGCACAAGCTACGGAGGTGAGTCATGTTTAAGCATACGGTACAAAAATTATTAACTGGTGAAATCATCTGTGAAACCGCCTTTGCAGATCAGTTCGCGTATTTATCGGTTACCGAAAACCGCGAGCGTGTTGAAGATTTCTTAGAAAATTTGGATAGAAACTTAACCTATTTAGACAGCGCTGATGCTTATTATGTGACCTTTAAGCAAGTTGATCAGGAAAATAGTAGCGAGCTCACGCAATTGTTTTTGGATATCCGTTCGTCATTCCGTCCTTTAGTGGAATTTTTAGAATTATTGTTAACCGCGACACAAACAGATTTACCTCTGCGTGCAAAATCGATGGTCAATATTAATAGTTTGTTTGATTGCTTTGAGCATGACCAAACCTTACGTGATCAATTAAGTCGGTTAACCTCTATAAAACCGTTTAAAACCAATAAACTTGAGTCTCGTGAACAGTTGGTATTGACGTTTCAGAAATTGGAAGAAATGGGTTATTTAGTGCGAAAAAATAGCGGTAGCAGTCGTTATTACGCGACCGCTCGTTTTGATCTTATTTACTTGTTAATTGAATTCTTAAATGATTCAGAGCGTGTTGAATTGCCTGAAATGATAGAACAAACACAAGAAGAGTTACTCTTTTAATGGCTGCTTATAATGCCTCTGACGTGGCAGAACTATTACGTAAAATAGGGGCTAATGACCAACTGCTAGCGGATGCTTATGTGTATGGCACCATCACAGAAGAGCAGAAAGAATCACGCAGAATAGCAAGTTTGCACAAAGATGGCCTATTACGCCCCGATGATGAACTAGGGGATTACCGAGTCACTGCTGAATTAAAACGCATGCTTAATCGTTTGATGCGTAAACAAAGTAGCTATCGACAGTTAAGCGATATGGGTAAAGTGATTGATACCCTTGATGATATGGTCAAAGACTATCGTTTATCTGTGCAAAGCAATCAACATGATGATGCAGAGTATTATTTAGATCAGCTTGATGATTTATTGTATGAAGCTAAGGATAATTTGAATGTTAGCCTTGAAAATATGCATCATGCGATTTCAAGTCAATTTGGCTTTGTAAGTACTTTAAGCGCTAAAGTTCGTGAAAATGAACGTGCATTACAATACGCTCAAAAATTACTGACGGAATTACAGCAGATAGACCCTGAAAGTTGCTATGAGTGGGCTGATTGGTCTTGCCCAAGTGACTTTGCGCGCAAAGTAAGTGGTTTTGTTTATTGGTTTAATCAAACATTGCCAAGGTTACGTTTTATTATTGATAACATGCGTTTGAGTTTATTTCGCTTACGCCGTGATGAAAAACAAGCCAGTTTATTACGTAATATGGCACGATACCTTTATCAGCATCCTGAGTTTGAAATCAGTGACGCATTATTTGATGATGAAAGGTTACCACAAACGTTAAAATTTGCGCCTGCCATCGCATTAAAGAGTTATGTCGATACTCGTAATATTGACATTGAAGCGCCTTTAATCGCGATTGTTCAAGCAATGCGTAAACCGACGCTTGTTGAAAATATAATTGAGCGAGAAGAAAGTGAGCTAGAACTGGAGAGCTTACAAGAGTTTGTTATCGATCATGACTTTTTTGAAGAACAAACCGAGCATTTATTTGAACAGGTTATTAAATATGGCGAGCCAATTTCAGCATTGCAATTTTGGCAGATGGCGCTTAAAAGCTGGATCTCTGAAGAACAACTTATTGAGCCAAAAGAATGGGTTGAATTAGTCTTTAGTAGTTATTGTAAGCTGACTAATGATCAGCAAGATGCTTTAGATATCAAACCCAAAGGTGAGCGTGTTTTGGGCACCACAGATAATTACACTTATAGCGATTTACATATAATGTTGCGCTAAACGTTTATGAATAAAACCCTATTTGAATATTGTAAAAAACATTTACGTTTGGTTAATCAGGCTGAGTTAAAGGTAAATGCTAGTCTCAGGTCGTTAGTTGATCAATACAGTATTGGGTTTATTGATCACAATACCAACTTATTCCATTTTAATCATAAAGATAAACAGCACCTTATTGAGGTGGTAGCACAACAGCTTAATGGCATATTATTGAGTGATCCCTATCCTGTTAAACAGTCTCGTGCTGTCATTGCGAAAACACAACGTAATGAGAAAGTTGGGGCGCTTAACGTTAGCGAAGATTTTGTACTCTTAAATAGTTTGCAATCTCTTTGTTTAAACCAACAAATCACTCAAAATAGCCAGCTAAGTTCACTCGGTCATTTTATTTGTGCTTCTGATATCGAAACGATTGAACATCAACACATTGTGTTAGTAGAAAACTTGATTGTAATGGCCAACTTGAATCGCTTAAATATCCCCGAACAGTTGAAAGACGCATTATGGTTATATCGTGGCGATGCCCAAGCTTACAAACAAACTGGGACTGCCTATGAATTGTTTAGGCGCTTTTCGTCAAGCCATGAACTCATTTGTTTTAGTGACTTGGACCCTAGTGGATTACAAATTTGTCTGACTTCTGGTGCTACACAATGGTTAACCATTAGTGATAAAACACCATTATCGATGGCATTACAAGGTGATGAGAAAGAGTGGTTTAAGCAGCAAAAAGCGATTAGTTTCTTAAATGATAAAAAACCTCTGCCAGCCTATTGTGAAAGTCTTTTTATGCAAATGAAGCAACTTCAAACAACACTTAAGCAGGAACATATCTTACAACATGAGCTTAAACTTGCATTGTTTCCGTTAATTTAAGCTTCCGTTAATTTAAGTTTCCGTTAATTTAATGAAAGTTGTTTATTGTTTATTCTTAGGCATAAAAAAACCGTCTTTCTCAACAAGAAAGACGGTTTATTTGAAGCACAGTTCATGAAGTGAATGAGAGAGAGGTTTACTTCATCTCTTGTTCAATTAACCACATACGAAATGCTTTTTTATCTTCATTAGATAATTTTTTATAAAATTCTTGAATGGTGTATTGATCGGAGCCTGAGTTGCGCGAGTTTATAGAATTTTTATTTGTCGCAGTATTACTTATCTCTGCTTTTTCCGTAGAGGCTATTGCTTCTGTTGAAATATTGTTCTTTTGGTTGTAACGCCAAACTACTTCTTCGATATCGTTATAAGGAAAAAAACCATTGTCTATTAATACATGGCTATCTGTAACGGTATATTTGTTGTCTTTTGAAGTGATATGCCAATCAAGGCCATTGTTGACAGCGCGTTGTGCTTTATTTTCAGTTCTAAAATTATCGACAGATATTTGTGTATCCTGTTGTATATCAATCGTAAAAATAGAAGGGCGACTACGTAATTCTTGACCTACATAAAACTCTTTTGCATAACGCACGACAATTTGGTTTTTGCCTGGCTCTAGATTTGGTTTAGTGTCATCACTAAACATCGAAGAATCAATCTTTTTTCCATTAATTGCTAAAATTTCAACGCCATCAATACCTTTCAATTCTAATGCATAACTATGTTGTACAAGCATTAATGCGACAAGGGTAAAAATCTTCTTCATAAGGATTCCTTTAAAATTATTTACTATTATTAAGATTTGTTTTTCTTCGGTCTGTTACTCTTTTTTGTTTAAACTTCGTTTACCACAAAACACGCTTATGCAGATACAAAATACAGCTCATAATGCGTGCAGGGGGTAATACCAATCAATTGAGTTTATACTGCTGATTCAAAATAGGTTCGTCAACCTCTTGTTAATGGTATTGTATGACAAAGGCTGTTTTTTTAAATCTTTTAGCGATCTGTCTCCTTTTTATTTTTATGTTTAACTGCTCTGATAATAAAAACTTCGAAATTTTCCTTATTTTTACATGATAAATATCCTATCAATTATGCTAAAATATTTTTCATTTTTAAAAGCGATAAAGAGAATATTATGCAAATTAGTAAAAGCACCGCCGTCGAATTTCATTACACTTTGAGTAATGAAGGCACTCAACTTGAAAGTAGTTTAAATGATAAAGCAATGGCATATTTACATGGTCATGGTGGCATTTTTCCTGCCTTAGAAGATGCTTTAGAGGGTAAAACTGTTGGTGATAAAATCGAAGTGACTTTAACACCAGAGCAAGGTTATGGTGAGCGTCGTGAAGAAGGGCATATTCAACGTATTCCAACCAAGCATTTACAAGCGAATGAAAAATTAAAAGTAGGCACAGTGGCATTGGTGGAATCTAACCAAGGTCGTCAACAAGTGACCATTGTTAAATTAGGCAAGTTTAATGCTGATTGTGATCTTAACCATCCTTTTGCAGGAAAAGCATTAACTTTTGCTATTGAAATCATGTCGGTACGCGCAGCGACAGAAGAAGAAATTAGTCATGGTCACATTCATGCTGAAGGTGGTTGTGGGCATTAAAGCCAGGTTTTTTTGACTCTTTATATAAGGTTTACCTTGTATAAAGAGTCGATAACGCATTGCTTAAACTAACAGTAAAAATCGATAGGCTTTAGGAGTTAATATGAAGCGAGTAACATTATATTCAACCAATCAATGCCCTCATTGCGAAACTGCAAAGCATTATTTTGAATCTAAAAAAATAAAATTTCGAATCGTTAATGTTAAAAGTCCTGCAGGGCAAAAAGAGTTTGCTAAAACAGGATTTCGTGCTGTTCCTATTGTTAAAGTGGGTGAAGATTTCTTGAATGGTTTTTCAATTGCTAAATTTAATAAGCTTTATCAGGGCTAAAACTAATATTACAGGCTAATATTTACCTTTTTACCAGGAAAAATTTTGAAAAATACAACCTCTAATCCGGCCATTTCCCCCTCTTTTTTTGTTCAGAGATGCATGTTTTTATTGTGTTTTTATTTAATGTCGCCTGTCATTGCTCACTCTGCTGAACCGAGCCCATCGTCAAATGTCGTTAAGGTTAAATCAATCGATGTGTTACGACTCTTTTTTAAAGACATAGGTTACCTCGAGACAAGTTGGAAAAATGGTCAAACAATCATTCCACGGTTTGTTTTTGAAGGGATAACTAATAATTGGGCGAATAAGATCTCTGAATTACCGAGTAAGAGTAAAAAATCTGTTTTTTTCCGGCTCATCACGCCCTTAATTTTGATTTCAAATGAAAATATTTTACGTGAACGTCATGTTGTTGAAACCGCATCATTAAATGACAAAAGCTTAATTGATATAGCGGTTAAATATCGCATTTTGCCTTTTAATGCTAAGCAAAGTGAGATTACTTTGAGTGAAGCACAACGTTTTATGTTGTTAGAGCGGGTTGATATTTTGCCTCCTTCATTAGCGGTTGTACAAGCCGCGAAGGAAAGCGGGTGGGGGACATCTCGTTTTGCTCGTGAAGGCAATGCGCTCTTTGGGCAGTGGGATTTTACAGGAGAGGGCATTAAACCCCTTTTACAACGTGAAGAACTGGGGAATTATAGTATTGCGTCCTTTAATACTCCTCTTGCTTCCGTTGAAGGCTATATGCTGAACATTAATACTAACGAAGCATATAAAGATGCTCGAAGGTTAAGAGCTGAAGGACGAGCGAAAGATCAGATTGTTAAAGGCATTGAATTAGCCCCTACGCTGGATCAGTATTCGGAAACAGGTAAAATTTACACAGATGATTTACAAAAAATGATTACATTTAATGAGCTAGAAATATTGGATACATTGACACTTTCCGATGAAACGTTAATTCACTTAAGCAATAAATAATTTTCCTCTATTATGAAGGTAAGCATAAGGTTGAACTGATTTTATTTCCCATGAAATGCTAATTCTTGTTCAATCAACCATTGGGTGGCTTGATTTTCACATTTAAAAAATTTTGAATTGATATCGCCCTGCGGAACACGTCTTAAGCCAATATTTTTTATCGTTTCCGAAGTGGTAATAATGGCCTTAGCGATGATATTTCGTTGTGACATCCATTGATTATGTTTAGCTATCTCATCAAATGCTTCAGGAGTCGCCCCTTCAACCCCGCTATAATTAGAAATCAATAAGAACGTTGCGCCATTAAATGCTTCTATTACTTGTCTTAATTCGAAGCAAGCTGCTTTGATACCAAATTCATTAAATGAACCAATAAATCTTATTTGTAAGATATTATCCTTCCTAGAGATATCAAATTGTCCGTGTACTGGTGCCATTTTAGTCCCTCAATAATTAAAATTAACGTCCATTTAGGTATTTTTAAATATAGTCCTCTTGAGTAATAATAGTTAATAATAGTTAATAATAGTTAATAATAGTTAATAATTGGTTGGTATTTAGTTAAAAAATAGTTAATTAACCTCAGTACTGTATCGTTTAGCTTATCCAGAACTGAGGTTAATTATGAGTTGCGATTCGAGTAATAACGATATCTGTGTTAAAAGAGCAATGTGGCGAAATGCGCTATTTTAACGAGATAAATCACCTTATATTCATCCCGTTAAAAATCAATTTAACACTTATTTTAGATTTTTATCGCAGTTAACTCACATTGCGCATCTTCATCAATATTTTTACCCTTTTGAGTCATATTTTTAAGCCAAAATTCTTTTTTGACACGCGGCAATACTAATAAGAATTTCACTAACTCTTCAATAAGTACGCAGGCAAATACCCATTGGTAATCTAATTGAAAAACGGCTGCAACAGTCCAAGTAATAGGTAAAGCTAATACCCACATGGCAAACATATCTGCAAATAAAACATAACGACTATCACCTCCCGCACGTAATATGCCCATGATGAGTACCATATTGACGGTCTTAAGCCAAAAACCTAATCCCATAATATAAATAAGATTTTGACTGAGGCTCAGTAATACCTCGTCATGGCCAATAATTAGTGGCAAAAATAAAGGGCTAAATGCGATAAGCAATAAACCTATCGCAAAGGAGATAATTGGTAATCCCCATGAGAATAACTTGGCGAGTAATTTCGCTTGAGCAAACTCATTTTTACCTAAATGTTGTCCAATTAAAATCGCGCAAGCATTCACAAACCCTAAAAATAAACTGTGATACATTGACTCTATGGGGGAGACCAAGCTGACCGCTGCTAAAGCCTCGGTGCCACTGATTGATGCAATCGCGTGATAGGCAAATGTACCCAAACCCCAGACACTGAAATTTAAGCAGAGTGGCCAGGTTGTTTGCCAAAATTGTTTACTATGCATAATAACCAAATCGAAATTTGTCATTAAAGCGCTAATAGAAAACATATGTTTTTTATGGCCTAAATAAACCAGTAAAAGAATCACTTGTATTAATCGAGCTACATCACTTGCAATGGCTGCGCCCGCTAAACCCAGTGCGGGAATCTGCCAAAAACCATGTATTAATAAATAGTTTAATAAGATGTTAATGCCTATCGCAATCGCCGCTACAATCAATGGAAGCATGGTATTAGCTTGTGATCTTAAAGCGCCTTCATAAACGATAATAATATGCGTTAAAAATAATAAGGGCACACTTAAACGTAAATATACTGCACCAAATTCGATTAGGTTTTTATCATCACTTAACAACATGATCATGGCTTCGGGTAGTATAAAAAATATTAAGGAAATAGGGATTAATAGCAATATGCCAGACAATAGACCTAACAGCACAAAACTTTGACTACCACTAGGTTCATTTGATGAAAAGTATTGTGCGACTAGAATAGAGACCCCTGTACCAATACTTGCCATCACTAAAATTAATACAAAATGCATTTTAGCGGCCAGACCAATAGCGGCTACTGCACTGCTACCAAGGCCTGTTACCATAAAAACATCTGACATTGCTAACACGCTAACCAATACGCTTTGCAAAGCAACGGGTAGTGCAATTTTAAAAATCTTGTTCCAATCTACTGTATGTAACATCACACTCTCCTAATAGTGGCTAACTGATAAATGCTATTTTAGATTCTGTGATAATTATTACTATGGCGAGAACTATCATAAAGGTGTTAAAAACTATCATTTTAGTTTTAATCGTTTTCTGTTATTTTAAAAATAACTCAGGCCTTGGAGAATGTTAATGAAGAACAGCGATGAATAAAAAAACGGAATTTATCAATTTCATCAATGTTGGTGAACGTTGCCATGAAATTTTTTTAACAAAAGATGAATTACCTGAAATGAGTCACTTTGGCATTAATATGGCGGGTATTGCGCAATTAACCTCGCCTTATCATGTTGAGCGTAATAACCCACGCGAACATTGCATATTGATTACACAATCTGGGCAAGGGCTTTTAGAGTGGGATCACGGCGAAACAGTCATTCAGGAAAATTCCTTAGTGGTGTTACCTGCTGGTGCAAGTTTTCGTTTCACGATAAAAGGTGATCATTGGAATTTATGTTGGATACTATTGCATGAAAAACATGAGTTGTTAAAACACAAAACCTTCCTTAAACGTGTCTATCCCTGTGTTGATGCAGAGAATATCCATCTTATTTTCTCTCTTTTAGCCTTGGAAAGGCATAAGGTTTCCCTATTTAGGCAATCAAGCCTGGTTCAGTTATTACGCTATTTGACATTAAATTTTGCTCAACAACAGCAAGTTGCAGAAACACGGCTTGATCAAGCGTTCAGCAAAGTCGAACAAGCATTACATCAACCTTGGAACGTACAAACAATTGCTGAGCAATGCCACTATTCAGAGCCACACCTTTTTAGGTTATGCAAAAAACAGTATGGTGTTGGACCGAAACAAAAACTACAACAAATGCGTATTGAAAAGGCGAAACAATTATTGTTGGACACGCAGTGGCCGATTAATGAATTATCACAACGGCTAGGTTTTTCAGATGCACACAATTTTTCTAATTTCTTCAAAAAATTTGTGGGTGTCAGCCCCAAAGGTTACCGCAATCAAAGTTAAAAGGTGTAAGGAAAATAATCACTAATCAAATGCTGCTTAATAGTTTCCGAACTCTTTGATTTGTTGATGCTAATTATTATAATAACCTCCATTCTGGATAATGGATCCCATATGCGACTTAGAAATAATACATAAATAACGCCAAAATCACAGTATCATTTCATGGTCTTTCATTTGGAAAAGTACGCCAGTAAATGATCAATCGCTAAGCGGGCTCTCATGGGTAAAAAGCGTCGGTTTTGATAAACCACCCAACTGTGTGAGTCTCTGTGCCAGTACTCCTCCAGTACGGGGACTAAATTCCCACGTTCTACGGAGGGTAAAAAATTATGCTGTGGCATATAAGCAATGCCTAAACCTTGTTCACATGCGTTAACAACTGAATGTGCATTATTACTTTTCCATCGACCATGAACTTTAATACTTTCCTGGCGTCCTTCGTGGTCAAATAACCAATGGTCATTGTTGGAAATAATACAGCTATAATTTTTTAGTTGATTTGGATGTTGAGGTGTACCGTACTTCATTAAATAAGATTCACTGGCAACAGCCATCATCGGATGAGCTAATAATTTACGAGCGACTAGCCCTGAGTCTTCTAACTTACCGTATCTGATAGCAAAATCGATTCCATCTTCAATAAAATTGACTTTTCTGGTGTTAAAATCAACTTCGATAGATAGTTCAGGGTGCAATAAGGCAAACTCCATTAGCGCAGGGACAACTTGCTGTTCAGCAAAAGTGCCTGCAGCGCTAACACGTAATGTACCAACTAGATTAAGTTGCTGAGTCTTAATTTGTTCATTAGCTTGCTGCAGTCCCGTTACCAGATCTCTGCATTGATGGTAATAGTTCAAGCCTGTCGCGGTGAGGCTCACTGTTCGTGTGGTACGAGCAAATAAAGCGCAGCCTAATCGTTTCTCTAATTTTGAAATTTGACGACTTACATGACTGGTACTACAACCAAGTCGTTTAGCAGCTGTTGAAAAACCTTGGCTTTCAGCGACGCTGATAAACTCAATAATACCTTCTAAACTTTCCATAGACTTTCCTATTGTTGCTGTATGGCAATAGAAATTTGTCATTTCACCATATTGTTGTCAAGGGGTAATAGTATTAAGATGTATGTATGCTCAAAAGAGCACCTCTACCAATTAACTAAAGGGCACCATAATGAAAAAAATACTTATTCCAGTAACGAATCACGCAACACTAGGTACTACTGACCAAGCAAACGGTACTTATTCACCTGAGCTTACTCATGCATTACATGTTTTTTTAGAGGCAGGGATTGAATATGAGATCGCTTCTATTAAAGGTGGTAAAGCCCCTATGTATGGGACTGATATTGAAGGCGATACGGTTAACGATGAAATATTAAATAATGAAGAGTTTCAAAACCGCATTAATAATACCGTCCCAGTGTCACAAGTTAATGTCGATGATTATGACGCTATCTATTACCCTGGTGGATTTGGCTTATTATCTGATTTAGCAACCAATAAAGATTTTGCAACACTTGCCGCTAAGCATTATGAAGATGGTGGCATTATATCTGCTGTATGTCACGGTCCAGGCGCATTATTACCTATTACGTTAAGTAATGGTGAAGCATTATTAGCGAATAAATCAGTCACCGGTTTTACGCGTGAAGAAGAAATTGATTTCGGGACTATTAATGATATTCCATTTTTATTAGAGGAATCTCTTACTCGCAAAGCGGCTCGTTTCAATAAAGTTCAGCCTTGGGGGGTATTTGTGATAGAAGATGATCGTGTCATTACCGGCCAAAATCCGACAAGCGCAAAAGCAGTTGGTGAAGCTATCGTTAAACAGCTTGCTGCTAAGTAATTTGACTAAAACTCTGC
>TARA_R110001583_G_scaffold194983_1_pt1 | contig 77372 bp, 88 predicted proteins | sample TARA_R110001583 | Tara Oceans TARA_R110001583 (sample SAMEA4398432) | marine metagenome | biome: Polar Biome; feature: [MES] marine water layer (ENVO:01000295) within the mesopelagic zone...; material: water (ENVO:00002006), including particulate matter (ENVO:01000060) such... | reverse complement strand
CATGGCGAGACCCGCCACTGCGCCCATTAGGACTGTTTTGAAGTTCATAATTAACCTCTCCTTGTTGGGTGCTCTTATTGTCCTCGGGAACCGACGCCTGAACCGGCGCTCTCTTTATATGTTGCGGAATACAGATGGCAGGCGGTCATATGACCGGGCGCGATCTCAAATGTCGGTGGCTCGTCCGTTTTGCAAATCTCCATGACCTGCGGACAGCGCGTGCAAAAATTACACCCCTTAGGCGGGTTGGCGGGGGAGGGCACATCGCCCTGCAAAATCACCCGCTCGATCTTGTCTTCGATCCATGGATCGGGTTCGGGCACGGCGGACAAAAGCGCTTGGGTATAGGGGTGTTTGGGCGCTTCATAAAGTTGCTCGCGGCTGGCCAATTCCACCACCCGACCCAGATACATCACCGCCACCCGGTCCGCGATATGGCGCACCATCGACAGGTCATGCGAAATGAACAGGTAAGTCAGGCCGTGTTCCGCCTGCAAATCCTCCAAAAGGTTCACCACCTGGGCTTGGATCGACACATCGAGAGCGGCGATTGGTTCATCACAGACGATGAATTTCGGGTTCAAAGCCAAGGCGCGGGCGATGCCGATCCGTTGCCTTTGACCGCCGGAGAATTCATGCGGATAGCGGTTGGCAAAATCGCGGTTCAACCCGACCTGATCCATCAGGTCCATCACCTTGGCGCGTTTCTCCGTCTTGCTCATCTTGGTGTGCTCATCCAGTGGCTCGCCAATGATGGCGGACACGGACATGCGCGGATTAAGCGAGGCTTGCGGGTCTTGGAACACCATTTGCATCGTCGGGCGCATGGTGCGCAGGTCTGGTTGCGGCGTATGACCAATCTCAACGCCGTCAATTTTGACCGAGCCTTCGGTGATGTCATAGAGCCGCAAAATCGCCCGCCCGACGGTGGATTTGCCACACCCCGACTCGCCCACAAGGCCAAGCGTTTCGCCCTCGTAAATGTCAAAGCTGATGCCATCGACCGCCTTCACCTCGCCGACGCGTTTTTTCAAAACACCAGCATGGATCGGGAAATGCATCTTGAGATCGCGCACTTCGACCAAAATTTTCGACGCTTGCAGATCATCCAACATCGCGTGGGCCTCCGGCATCAAAATCATAAAAACAGGCAGCGTCGTGACCGGGACCAACCTCAAATCGGGCCGGGTTTTCACGCAGACAACGGTCAAAGGCCAAAGGACAGCGCGCCGCGAAAGAACAGCTTGAGGGCGCGGCATGCAGGATCGGCGGCTGGCCTTCGATCACTTCCAACCGTTCGGCGCGGTCGCCCCGCACCCGCGGTACGGTTTGCAATAGCGCACGCGTATAGGGGTGGCGCGGGTGTTTGAACAGGTCGCGGACATCGGCATGTTCTACGATCTGCCCGCCATACATCACCAAAACCCGGTCGGCGATTCCGGCGATCACGCCCAAATCATGGGTGATCCAAATCACCGCCATGCCCAATTTGGCCCGCAGCTCATGCATCAATTCCAAAATTTGTGCCTGAATCGTCACGTCAAGCGCGGTGGTCGGTTCATCCGCGATCAACACTTCGGGATCACAGGCCAGAGCGATGGCGATCATCACGCGTTGGCGCATGCCGCCGGAGAACTGGTGCGGATAGTCTTTCAGCCGCCGCTCGGCATCAGGAATGCCGACCAATTCCAAAAGCGCCTGAGCCCGTGCGCGCGCCTCGGGTTTGGTCATCCCCATGTGCTTTCGAAGCGGTTCCATGATCTGATAGCCGATCGTAAACACCGGGTTCAGCGATGTCATTGGGTCTTGGAACACAAATCCGATGCGTGCGCCGCGAATTTTGCGCAGCTCATCATCGCTTGCGGTCAGCAAATCAAGGCCGCCAAACTCAACCGCCTCGCCCGACACAATGGCGGGCGGTGCGGGGATCAGCCCGATGAGCGACATCATCGTCACAGATTTGCCCGAGCCAGACTCACCAACGATGCCTAATAATTCACCGGGCTTAAGCGAGAAGGACACAGAATTCACGGCATGAACGGCCCCGGACCGTGTTTTAAAAACGGTCGTCAGGTCCCGGACATTGAGTACGGGTGCGGCCCCATCGGCCATGCGTAGACCCCCAAGTTGTTGGTTTTGTTTTGTTTTGTTTTTTCGCTCCGGCTGTCCGGTGCGTGAATTGACCAAACGGTATCACCTCGGACCGATGCCGCAAGACCCAACGTGACGTTTTTTGTAACTTTTTTTACCACGCGATAAATTTTGCGGCACATTCCCTTGACCTTCGCTCAAAGCGCGATCACTTTCACGGTATTCAATCGCGAACAGTGGGGCTGTGCGAAATCTGCGCTTGCCTCTGGAGCGTCGTCGCCGTCCCTATACACGCGATCTTAGGCCGAATGTCCCAAGCGGGCGGCCTTTTCACATGACCCTCGGAGCCCAAAATGCCGATCAAAAACCGCCTCGCAGAAATGCTTCCCGAAATCACCGCATGGCGACGGGACATCCATGAAAATCCTGAATTGCAATTTGACCTGCCGCGCACCTCGAAAAAGGTCGCGGATTTGTTGCGCGCATTCGGATGCGACGAGGTGGTTGAAGGCATGGCCAAAACCGGCGTTGTTGGGGTGATCAAAGGCAAGACCGACACCAAAGGCCGCACCATCGGGTTGCGCGCCGATATGGATGCCCTGCCGATTTTAGAAGAAACCGGGGCCGAGTATGCGTCGAAAAATCCGGGCGTGATGCATGCCTGCGGTCACGATGGCCACACGTCGATGCTTTTGGGCGCGGCCAAATATCTCTGCGAAACCCGGAATTTCGATGGCACCGCCGTGGTGATTTTCCAACCCGCCGAAGAGGGTGGCGGCGGCGGTCGGGTGATGTGCGAAGAGGGGTTGATGGACCGGTTTGGCATCGACGAAGTCTATGGCATGCACAATTGGCCGAATTTAGAGACCGGCACGTTTGCAATCCGTCCGGGCCCGTTTTTCGCCGCGGCTGATGAGTTTGACCTCGTGGTGCGTGGCAAGGGCGGTCACGCTGCCAAGCCGCATGAAACTGTTGATAGCACTGTGACGGCGGCGCATCTTGTGTTGGCTCTGCAAACCATTGCCTCGCGCAATGTCGATCCAACCGAGCAAATCGTGGTCTCTGTCTGCACCATCGAATCCTCTTCAAAGGCGCATAACGTGCTGCCCGCCAGTGTGCTGTTGAAAGGCACCGTGCGCACGCTCGACGCAGGCATTCGCGATCAGGCTGAAGAGCGGATCAAAGCGATCTGTGCGGGCGTTGGGGCCACCTATGGGGCTGAGATCGAGGTCAATTATCACCGTGGCTACCCGGTGATGGTCAACCACGATCAGGAAACCGAATATGCCATTGAAGCCGCCACCAAAGTGTCGGGCGGCTGCGGTGAATACCCGTTGGTCATGGGGGGCGAAGATTTCGCCTATATGCTGGAAGAGCGCCCCGGCGCTTATATCATCGTCGGCAACGGCCCGGGCGCGCCTGTGCACCACCCGAAATATATGTTCAACGACGAGACCCTTCCGGCGGGTTGTTCGTGGTATGCCGAAATGATCGAAAGCCGCCTGCCTGCGGCGTGAGGCGTTTCGAGGGTCAAGGCGCGAGCGTGAGAGGACGATGTGATGTCTGTGATTGCAATGATTTTGGCGGCACTGATTGCGGCGCTTCACATCTATATTCTCTATCTTGAGATGTTCGCGTGGGAAGGTCCGCGTGCTCGCGCCGCCTTTGGCACCTCGGCTGAGTTTGCCAAATCAACCAAAGCCCTTGCCGGGAACCAAGGCCTATACAATGGCTTTCTCGCGGCGGGGCTGATCTGGGGCTTAGTCGCGGGCAAGGCCGATGTTGTGGTGTTTTTCCTCGCCTGCGTTTGGGGTGCGGGCGTCTATGGCGCATTAACGGCCGCGCGCAAAATCCTGTTTGTGCAAACGGTTCCCGCGACCATCGCACTGCTGGCCGTGTTTTTCGCGTAAATGGTCAGAACGGCGTTTTGGGGTTGGGCTCAGCCGCCCGTATGCGACATGTGGCGCGAGACCTGACCATCCGCCTTTTGTCGTGAATAATCAAAGTCATGGCCTTTGGGTTTGCGCAGGATCGCGGCCTCAATGGCGGCAATCAACGGCGTGTCATTGTCAGGGGAGGCGCGTAGAATGTCGCGCAGAGAGGCGTTGTCCTCTTGGCCCAGGCACATGTACAACTCGCCGGTGCAGGTCATCCGCACCCGATTGCAGCTTTCGCAGAAATTATGGGTCAGCGGCGTGATCAAGCCGATCTTTTGGCCCGTTTGTTCAAGGCGAATGTAACGCGCCGGGCCGCCGGTGCGTTCGCTCAGATCGGTAAGCGTGAACTGTGTTGCAAGCTGCGCGCGCAGATCGTCCAAGGCCCAGTATTGGCCGACCCGGTCCTCATTGCCGAGATCGCCCATCGGCATGACCTCGATAAAGGTCAGGTCCATGTCCTCGCGGGCGCACCAGTCGGTGAGGCTGAACAACTCGTCCTCATTAAAGCCCTTGAGCGCCACGGTGTTGATCTTAACCCGAAGCCCGGCCTTGCGCGCGGCGTCGATGCCTGACAGCACTTTGTCGAGTTTGCCCCAACGCGTCACGCGTTCAAATTTCGCCGCGTCGAGCGTGTCGAGCGAGACGTTGATCCGTCGCACGCCGGCCGCGTAAAGATCCGTGGCAAAGCGGTCGAGTTGTGATCCATTGGTGGTCACGGTCAGCTCTTTTAACGCACCGCTGTCCAAATGCCGCGTCATGGCGTCAAAAAATGTCATGATCCCGCGCCGCACCAAAGGTTCGCCGCCCGTGATCCGCAGTTTCTCAACCCCCAACCCGATGAAAGTCGAACACATCCGGTCCAACTCTTCGAGAGTGAGCAGTTCTTTTTTGGGCAGAAATGTCATGTTTTCCGACATGCAATAGACACAGCGGAAATCGCAGCGATCCGTCACCGATACCCGCAGATAGGTGATGGCGCGCGCGAATGGGTCGATCAAACGAGGGGCGAGGGCGTTGGACATGCAAACTACTTAGGGCGCGAGGGAGGTCCTGCCAAGAGCTTTAGCCGTCGCTCGCGCGGCTTTGAACCACACGCCGCACCATTTTTGCCCGTTTGACATCATGTTTGCCAAGGCTTTTCAGCCATGTTTCGGCGGTGCGCGACACGTCTTTGTCGGCATCTTGCAGCGCATAGGTCAGCCAAAACAGCACATCATCAATCGCCAGTTTTTCCGCATCCGTGGGATGGGCGAGTTTCGCCAAGGGCATCGACAACATCAGAGCCGCGCGCCGATCAAGCCCGCGTTCGGATTGGACCAAGGCGTGAACCGTTTCCATTTTCGACAGGTCCGCCGCGATGCGACGACCGCCAGCGGCGGACAGAGCGTCAATGACCGGCCATGTGGTGGCAAGCTCCAGCCAGTCGCAAATCTGTGCCCAAATTTCGGCATCGTCTTTGATCCGGGCTTGGGTGAGCAATTTGGCCGCCATCAGCTGCGCGTCAAACACGCCCGTGGCCCAAAGCCCACGGGCAAGGTCAAGCCGCTCTGGAAATGCCACCGCCTGACGCCAATCGCGCGCCGTCTCTTCGAGCGTCGTGGGGGCGACGCCAAGGTATACGCCCTCGCCAAATCGCGCTGCCAAATCAGCGGCGCGGGTGGGGTCTGCGGCGGCATTGAGTGCGCGCATTGCGTCCTCTGGCGTCATTGATCTTCTCCCAAATTGAGACGCAGGATGTCGGTGTCAAACCCGTCAATCGTCTGCGTGTTTTTGCGACGCCAATAGTCGTGAATATAGTCTTCGCCCCGCGTCTGACCCCATTGGCGGAGCACCGGGCGGTCTTTGTCAAATGTCATAAACGGCACGGCAAAGCCACAGGAGCTTTGCACCAAATCGACCGTCATGTCATAGAACTGCCGTGTGTGTGGCTCAACCGTAAACAGCGCGGCCATGTCCGCCCAATCGGGATCGGTCATATGCACCGCGCGGGCGGTGCCATAGGCACGCAGGATCAACGGCTTTTTCTCGAACGAACACCACATGATTGTCATCCGATCCGCGCGCGGCAGGTGCCCCGCCGTCTCATTGCCAGACCCTGTGTAATTCATCCAAACGATCCGGTTCGGCCCCATAACGCGCAGGCTGTCCATGCCCTTGGGAGAGACATTGACCCGGCCTTCGGGGGCTGCGGTGCCAACGAAATACATGTGTTGCGCCTCGATAAAGGCGCGGTGCTCGTCGCTGATGTTGGGGAACTGATCGGACATTATTCGGTTACTCCACGGTTACAGATTTCGCCAAATTGCGCGGTTGATCCACATCCGTACCCTTGGCCACCGCCGTGTGATAGGCGATCAATTGCGCCGGGATGGCATAGAGGATCGGGGCAAAAAGATCCGGCACTTCGGGCATTTGCACCGTTTGCCAGACGCCCTCACGGGCCACCTCAAGTCCCTTTTTATCCGAGACCAACAACACCTTGCCACCGCGCGCCATGACTTCTTGCATGTTTGACACGGTTTTGTCGAACAGGGCGTCATGCGGTGCGAAAACGATCACTGGGGTGTGGCTGTCGATCAGCGCGATGGGGCCGTGTTTAAGTTCGCCTGATGCATAACCTTCGGCATGTATGTAGCTGATTTCTTTTAGCTTTAATGCGCCCTCCATGGCTAAGGGGAACATCGCGCCGCGTCCCAAAAACAACACGTCTTTTGCCTCAGACAGCTCGTTTGACACCGCGTTCAGCGTTTCATCAAGATCCAAAGCCCGGGTCAAAAGCCCCGGCAATGTGCGCAGATCAGAGAGGCGGGCGGCCAGCGTCTCTGCGTTCATTTCACCGCGAGCACGCGCGGCCTTAAGCGCCAAAAGTGCGAGGACCGTTAACTGGCACGAAAACGCTTTGGTCGAGGCCACGCCGACCTCGACACCGGCCAGGATCGGCAGGGCAATGTCGCTTTCGCGTGCAATCGAACTTTCGGCGACATTGACCACCGACAGGATCGTTTTGGCCTTGCCTTTCATATAGCGCAGGGCCGCCAAAGTGTCGGCGGTCTCACCCGATTGGCTGACGAAAATCGCCAAAGTGTTGGCGGAGACGGGCGGTTCACGGTAGCGGAATTCCGAGGCCACGTCGATTTCAACCGGCAGGCGCGCCACCTGTTCAAACCAATATTTCGCGGTATAACAGGCGTAAAATGCAGTGCCACAAGCGACCATCACCACACGATCATATTGCGTAAAATCAAGCCCCGGATTTGGGAGCGTAATGTCCGCGCCGTCTTGTGACAGGTAGTAGGATAACGCCTCCGCGATCACAGTCGGTTGTTCGGCGATTTCTTTCGCCATGAAATGTTTATGCCCGGCTTTCTCAATCCGCGCGGCGTCCATGGCAATGGTGCGGCGCTCGCGTTGGACCTGTGCCCCGGTGGCATCAAAAATCGACACGCTCTCGCGGGTAATCACCGCGCGGTCGCCTTCGTCCAGATAGGTGACTTGATCGGTCATTTGCGCCAAAGCAATCGCATCCGAGCCGACGAAGTTTTCGCCTTGGCCGTGACCGATGGCCAAGGGCGAGCCCTTGCGCGCGGCGATCAAAAGATCCTCTTCGCCATCAAACAGGAAACACAGCGCAAACGCGCCCTCAAGCGCGTCAATCGTTGCCACGGCGGCGTCTACGGGCGACAGTCCCGCCTCAACGTGGCTTTGCGCCAAAAGTGCCACGGTTTCCGTGTCGGTCTGGGTGACAAAATCATAGCCCTTGGCCGAAAGTGCCGTGCGCAGCTCACGGAAATTTTCGATGATCCCGTTGTGCACCACCGCCACAGGCCCGGCTTTGTGCGGATGGGCGTTCGTCACTGAGGGGGCGCCATGCGTGGCCCACCGCGTATGGCCGATCCCGGCCTTGCCAGCGAGCGGTTCATGCACCAGCAAATCCGATAGGTTCACCAGTTTTCCCACCGCCCGACGCCGATCCAGATGACCGTTGTGAACCGTGGCAATCCCGGCGCTGTCATAGCCGCGATACTCCAGCCTTTTGAGGGCTTCAACCAGAATGGGCGCTGCTTCGTGATTGCCCAAGACCCCAACAATACCACACATTTTACTGCCCTTTTTGCTTTTTAGCTTTGAGAGACTTTAACTTTTCGAACATTCGTACCGCCAGCATGGGTTTGTTCACCTGCTTGGCGCGCCCAATCGCCAAGGCCCCGTTTGGCACATCAGACGTGATCACCGAACCAGAGGCGGTCATCGCCTCATGGCCGATTGTGACCGGGGCGACCAGCATGGTGTTGGAGCCGATAAACGCGTCGCGCCCCACCGTGGTGCGGTGTTTGAACACGCCATCATAGTTGCAGGTGATCGTGCCCGCGCCGACATTGGTGCCATCCCCGATGTCAGCGTCCCCGATGTAGCTGAGGTGATTGACCTTGGTGCCTTCGCCGATCTGCGCGTTCTTCACCTCGACGAAATTGCCGATATGGGCGTTGTTCGCCAGTTCCGCACCGGGGCGCAGTCGGGCAAAGGGGCCCACGGTCGATCCCATCGACACATGACAGCCCTCAAGGTGGCTGAACGCCCGAATGCGGGCCGTGCTTTCGACCGTGACACCAGGGCCAAAGATCACATTCGGTTCAATCACCGCGTCCCGGCCCAGATAGGTGTCGAGCGAGAAAAACACCGTCTCAGGGGCCATCAAAGTGACGCCATTTTCCAGCGCCTCGGTGCGCTTGGCGGCTTGAAAAATACCATCTGCACGCGCCAGCTCTGTGCGGGTGTTGACGCCCAGGGTTTCCGCTTCGGTGCAAGACACAGCCGTCGCTGTCCGTCCGGTTTTCCACGCGATTTCAATGATGTCCGGCAGGTAATATTCGCCTGACGCATTGTCATTGCCCACCTGTTCCAACAGCTCAAACAACACGGTGCTGTCTGCGGCGAGCAGACCGGAGTTGCACAGGGTGATCGCGCGTTCGGCCTCTGTCGCGTCTTTATATTCAACAATGCGGGTCAGCGTGTCGCCGTCCCTGACCAACCGCCCGTAGCGGCCCGGATCTGCGGCTTCAAAGCCCAGCACCACCACGTCATGGCTGTTGCGCGCCTCCGCCATGCGCAAAATCGTTTCTTCCGAGACAAACGGCGTGTCGCCATAGAGGATAAACACGTCGCCCTCGAACCCATCCAAGGCCTCTTTCGCCTGCAATACCGCATGGGCGGTGCCGAGCTGTTCGTCTTGGCGTGCGATGAGGATGTCCTCGTTGATTTTATGTGCTTCTCGGGCGACCTGATCGCCGCCGTGCCCAACCACGACCACCGTCCGTGCGGGGTCCAATGCGGAACCTGAGGCCAGCGCATGGGCAAACATCGGCGCGTTGCCGATGGGGTGCAACACTTTGGGGAGGTCGGAGTTCATCCGCGTGCCTTGGCCTGCGGCCAATAGAATGAGGGCTGTGGCCATGTGTTCGGTCCCGATCTGCTCTTTTCTTTATCTGCCTGTCGTTTTACCCATGGGGCGCAGGGCCGCAAGGGCCAGTTGCGGTGAAACCGCTTCACTTATTTTGACGTCACATTACAGCGATGCGCGACAGTTTGCCAAAATGGTGTGAACAGGTCGGGATTGCGAGAGCAAAAGAGACACAGGGAGAGACCATGCGCACGGTGATTTTCGATCTCGATGGCACATTGGCGGACACCTCCGCCGACCTGATCGCCTCCGCCAATGCCTGTTTTCGCGGGCTTGGTTATGGCGATGTGTTGGACCCGATCGCGGACGCGTCCACCGCCTTTCATGGCGGACGCGCGATGTTGACGCTTGGGTTCTCGAAGGTGCAGCCGGGGTTTTCCGAGGCCGACGTGATGGCGCAATATCCGCTTTTGCTCGCGGCATATGGCGAGGCGATTGACGTCCACACACAGCTTTATCCCGGCGCAGTTTCTGCGATTGAGGGTTTGAAATCAAAGGGCTACGCGGTAGGCATCTGCACCAACAAGCCCGAAGATCTGGCCGATCGGTTGCTCACCCGTTTGGGCGTGCGCGATTTGTTTGCCTCGATGATTGGGGCCAAAACCGTGGGCGTTTCAAAGCCCGATCCCAAACCCTATCTGGCCGCAGTGGCAGAGGCGGGAGGGGTCTTGGCGCAGAGCTTTTTGGTCGGCGATACCGACACGGACCGCAAAACGGCGCGGGCGGCGGGCGTGCCCTGCGCGCTGGTGACCTTTGGCCCGGATGGCGAGGGCGTGCGTGATTTGTCCCCCGAGGCGCTGCTGCACCATTATGATGATCTGGCCCGTGTGACACAGGAGTTGATCGGATGACATCTGAGGTCTTTACCGGAAATTTCACACAACAAGAGCCGATCCCGGAGGCGGCGATTGCGGCCGCGGTGGCAGTGATGCGCTCGGGGCGGCTACATCGTTACAACACTTTGCCGGGGGAAAAAGGCGAAGTGGCGCTTTTGGAGGAGGAGTTCGCCGCCCTCACGGGGGCGAACTATTGCCTCGCCGTGGCCTCGGGGGGCTATGCGTTGGGCTGTGCTTTGCGTGCGCTAGAGGTCCAGCCGGGCGAGCCGGTTTTGACGAATGCCTTCACCTTGGCCCCTGTGCCCGGAGCGATTGCCTCTGTCGGGGCGCGTCCGGTGTTTGTCGGCGTGAGTGAGGGGCTGGTGATTGATCTCGATGATCTTCAGGTGAAAATCTCGGAAACCGGGGCTAAGGTCCTGATGCTGTCGCATATGCGCGGTCACATCGCCGATATGGATGCGTTGATGTATATCTGTAATGGCGCAGGCGTGGCGGTGATTGAAGATTGCGCACATACGATGGGCGCGGCTTGGGACGGGGTGCCCTCGGGGCGGCACGGGATCATCGGCTGCTATTCGACCCAGACCTATAAACACATCAATTCGGGGGAGGGCGGGTTGCTCGTCACCGATGAGGATGAGGTGGCCGCACGGGCCATCATGTTGTCCGGTTCGTACATGTTATACGCCAAACATACCGCTGCTCCGCCGCCTGAGATGTTCGAAAAGGTCAAGTATGACACGCCGAATGTGTCGGGTCGGATGGACCATTTGCGGGCGGCGATCCTGCGGGTGCAGTTGCAAAACCTGACCTCTCAGGTGGACAATTGGACCGCGCGCTACCGGGTGGTTGAGGAGGGGCTGGCGGACGTGCCGGGGCTGACGCGGATTGTGCGACCGCAACAAGAACGCTTTGTTGGCTCGTCGATTCAGTTCTTATTGCTCGATTGGTCGGATGCCAAAATCGAAGCGGTGGTGACGGGATGCGGCAAGCGCGGTGTGGATTTGAAATGGTTTGGCGCAGCGGAGCCGGTGGCCTTTACCTCGCGTTATGATTCATGGCGCTACGCCGATCCGCAGCCCTTGCCCGACAGTGACCGGGTGCTGCGGGCGATTGTCGATATGCGGCTGCCTTTGACCTTTTCGCTTGAGGATTGTGCGATGCTGGCGCGGATCATTCGCGATGAGGTGGCGACGGTCGCGCAACGCGCTTAGGCGATCACACCATATATAGACGGGAGTCCCAGTGTCTTCTGGAACAGGCGAGGCCTCATGTCCGAGTGAAATGATAAGATAACGCGCTTCGAATCGCGTTAAAGCTGAATTTCACGGCACAATCCGCTCCAAGTCGCATTTCGGCCAAAAAAACTTGCCAGCGGCCTCGAAACAAAGGGCTTTCTCCACCTCGGTTCGGTTGACCCCTCTGCCACAGAGGGCTAAACCACGACAAGCTAGCATTGCCGCGCGCCCAAGGTCGCTTCTGTTTCAGAGACCCGCACGCGCGCCTATCAAGGAGCCGCACGTGGACGTTTTGCTTCGGGACTACCTCCCCATCGTCATCTTCCTTGGCCTCGCCATTGCGCTGGGTCTTGTGTTTATCTTCGCCGCCCTCATCATTGCCGTACGTAACCCGGACCCGGAAAAGGTGTCGGCCTATGAATGTGGCTTTAACGCCTTTGACGACGCGCGGATGAAGTTCGACGTCAGGTTCTACCTCGTGTCGATCCTGTTCATCATTTTCGACCTCGAAATCGCCTTTCTCTTTCCTTGGGCTGTCGCCTTTAAGGACCTGAGCATGACCGGGTTTTGGTCGATGATGGTGTTCTTGGGCGTTCTGACCGTGGGCTTTGCCTACGAATGGAAGAAAGGGGCGCTGGAATGGGCGTGATGACCTCTGCAAATACAGCCGGTGTGGACAAAGAGAATTCCACCCAAGTGCTGAACAAAGAGCTTCAGGACAAAGGCTTTCTGTTGACCTCGACCGAGGACCTCATCAACTGGGCGCGCACCGGCTCGCTGCACTGGATGACCTTTGGGTTGGCCTGCTGCGCCGTTGAGATGATGCACACCTCAATGCCGCGGTATGACCTTGAGCGTTACGGCACTGCGCCGCGTGCCTCTCCGCGTCAGTCTGATTTGATGATCGTTGCGGGCACTTTGACCAACAAGATGGCTCCGGCCCTGCGCAAGGTGTATGACCAGATGCCAGAACCGCGCTATGTGATCTCCATGGGGTCCTGTGCCAATGGCGGCGGCTATTATCACTACAGTTATTCGGTTGTGCGTGGCTGTGACCGCATCGTGCCTGTCGACATCTATGTTCCGGGCTGCCCGCCGACCGCTGAGGCGTTGATGTACGGCATCCTTCAGTTGCAACGCAAAATGCGCCGCACTGGCACGATTGCGCGCTAAGGAGATTGATGATGAGCGAAGCCCTTCAAGAACTCGGCGCCCATATTGAATTCAAACGCCCGGACGATGTGATTTCGACCGAGCTGGCGTTTGGCGAGCTGACCGTGACCGTGACCCCGGCGGGGATTTTGGATTTCGTGGAGTTTCTGCAACTCGACGGCACCTGTAAATTCTCCACGCTGGTTGATATCACTGCGGTGGATCACCCAAGCCGCGACACGCGGTTTGATGTGGTCTATCATTTCCTGTCGATGTACCAAAACCACCGCATTCGGATCAAAACCGCGGTGCGCGAAGATGAGACGATCCCCTCGATCATCACCGTTCACCCCTCTGCCGGTTGGTTTGAGCGCGAAGTCTTCGATATGTTCGGGATTATTTTCTCCGGCCACCCGGATTTGCGGCGCTTGCTGACGGATTACGGGTTCCGTGGATTCCCGCTGCGCAAGGATTTCCCGACCACGGGCTACACCGAAGTGCGCTATGACGACGAGTTGAAACGTGTGGTCTATGAGCCAGTGTCTTTGGTTCAGGAATACCGCCAGTTTGACAACCTGTCTCCGTGGGAAGGGGCCAAATACATCCTCCCCGGTGACGAGAAGGGAGCGTAAGCCCTGTGAGCGACGATCCGGCCATCTTGATCTGTGTGGGTGCGACCAAAGCGGGCACAAGCTCGCTTTACCGCTATCTGCATGATCACCCGGATTGTCACATGCGGTCGGTCAAAGAAATCCACTATTTCGATACGGTGGATTTCGAAGATTACGAGCATCAATTTGACGTGCTGGCGCGGCTTCGGTCCTCGATCCTAGAACGCCAAGAGGTGGCTCAGGCCAATGGCAACGCTTGGAAAGTTGGCAATCTGCAACGCCAGCTTGATGATGTGGCTGAAATGGTGCGGGTGCTCAAGCGCGGACAGGACGGGGTCTCAGACTATCTGTTCTATCTGCTCGATGGGGCGGATGGCAAAAAACTGGTGGGGGACATCACGCCGGGCTATTGCCTTTTGTCCGAAGACCGTTTGCGCCAGATGGCACATATGGCACCTGATGTGCGCTTTTTGTTTCTGATGCGCGATCCTGTGGACCGGCTATGGAGCCACGTGCGGATGCAAGCGGCCCGACAGCGGCGGCAAGGCGAAGAGGTGGCGGTCAAGGCCAAGCGGATCATGAACCGTGTGGTCAATCGCGATCTGGAAAAACACATTGCTCCACGCGGCGACTACGTCGGTATCGTGGAAAGACTGAAACGGGCGGTGCCGGAGGACAAGCTCCTGATTGGCTTCACCGAAGACGTGATGACGGGGCAGGGGCTGACGGATCTGTGTCGGTTCTTAGGCATCTCTGCCGCTCCGATCGAACAAGAACCCCATGCCCATGAGGGTGTGAAATTGAAACTGAGTGACAAACAGCGGCGTGAAGCGGCGGAATTTTTGGCCCCGCAATACGCCTATGTGGAAAAGACATTTGGCCCGCTGCCTTCCCGGTGGCAGGCGAATATGGCGAGGATCTGAATGATGGACGGCGACATCCGGCAAAATACCTATGATGATGGTTCGCGGGACGCCCAACCGGGCGAACAAAAGATCCGCAATTTCAACATCAACTTTGGCCCCCAACACCCGGCTGCGCACGGCGTGTTGCGAATGGTGCTTGAGCTTGATGGTGAGATTGTGGAACGCGCCGATCCGCATATCGGTCTGCTTCACCGTGGCACTGAAAAGCTGATGGAAAGCCGCACCTATTTGCAAAACCTGCCGTATCTCGACCGCCTCGACTATGTGGCGCCGATGAATCAGGAACATGCATGGTGTTTGGCGATCGAGAAACTCGCGGGCGTGGAAATCACCCGCCGCGCCTCGCTCATCCGCGTGCTCTATTCCGAGATCGGCCGTGTGCTCAACCACCTGTTGAACACCACCACAGGCGCGATGGATGTGGGGGCTCTGACACCGCCGCTTTGGGGCTTTGAAGAGCGCGAAAAGTTGATGATTTTCTATGAACGGGCCTGTGGCGCGCGTCTGCACTCGGCCTATTTCCGGCCCGGTGGTGTGCACCAAGACCTGCCGCCTGATCTTTTGGCGGATATCGACGCCTGGGCGGATCATTTCCCGAAAATCTTGGACGACATCCATTATCTGCTGACTGAAAATCGGATTTTCAAACAGCGGACCGTGGATATTGGTGTGATCTCGGAACAAGAGGCGCTGGATTGGGGTTTTTCGGGCGTGATGGTGCGCGGCTCTGGCATGGCATGGGATTTGCGTCGGGCACAGCCTTATGAATGCTACGATGAGTTCGATTTTCAAATTCCGGTCGGCACCAATGGCGATTGCTATGACCGTTACCTGTGCCGGATGCAGGAAATGTACGAGTCGACCAAGATCATCAAACAGGCGGTGGCTCTGTTGGCCTTGCCGGAAAACCAAGGCGATGTCTTGGCCCGTGGCAAGCTGACCCCGCCGAAGCGGGCGGATATGAAAACCTCGATGGAGGCGCTCATCCACCACTTCAAACTTTACACCGAGGGTTTCAAATTGCCCGAGGGCGAAGTCTACGCCGCCGTCGAAGCGCCCAAAGGCGAATTTGGCGTCTATATGGTTTCGGACGGCACCAACAAACCCTACCGCGCCAAACTGCGCGCGCCGGGCTTTCTTCACTTGCAGGCGATGGATCACATGGCGAAAGGTCACCAACTGGCTGATGTCTCCGCCCTCATCGCCACCATGGACATCGTGTTTGGGGAGGTCGACCGCTAATGCTGCGCCGTCTTTATCATGAACAACCGGCCTCTTTCGAATTCACCCCGGCAAACCTTGCCTGGGCCGAGGGTCAAATCGCAAAATACCCCGAAGGGCGTCAGGCGTCTGCGGTCATCCCGCTGTTGTGGCGGGCGCAGGAACAGACCGGTTGGTTGACCAAACCGGCGCTTGAAACGGTCGCGGATATGTTGGGCATGCCCTACATCCGCGTGCTCGAAGTGGCGACCTTCTATTTCATGTTCCAACTCGCGCCTGTCGGCTCAGTGGCGCATATTCAGGTTTGCGGCACCACCACTTGTATGATTTGTGGCTCCGGCGACATCATCTCGGTGTGCAAAGAGAAAATCTCTCCGACGCCGCACACGGTCTCTGCCGATGGCAAGTTTTCGTGGGAAGAGGTCGAATGTCTGGGCGCCTGCGCCAACGCGCCGATGGCCCAGATCGGCAAAGATTACTACGAGGACCTGACCGCCGAGACCTTCTCCAAGCTTCTGGACGATATGGCGGCGGGCAATGTGCCGCTTCCGGGCTCGCAAATCGGTCGTTTTTCATCCGAGCCAGCGGGCGATTTGGTGAGCTTGGCCGAGTACAAAGGCACGGGTGCACAGTATAATGGCTCCGTGCAGCGTGCGGTGGACATTGGCGATACGATCAAACGCATCGACGGCACCGAAGTGCCGCTTTTGACGCCTTGGATTTCCAAAGGCGGATCAAAGCCGACCCCGCCGAAACCCGCAGCCCCGGCGAAATCCGCCGTGCAACAGGCGGCAGAAGCGAAAAAGGCGGCTCCGAAAGCTGCGCCAAAGGCGGTTGCACCTAAAGTTGACGCCGCTGCGGCAGATGCGCCCGCGCAAAAGAAACCCCGCACCATGAAAGCCCCGCGCAAAGCTGGGGCCGATGATCTCAAGATGCTCAAAGGTGTGGGCCCGAAATTGGAAGAAACGTTGAATGCCATGGGATTCTGGCACTTCGACCAAATTGCCAAATGGACTGCTGAGGAAATTGGATGGGTCGATGAAAACCTGAAATTCAAAGGCCGCATTGCGCGTGACGGTTGGGTCGATCAAGCCAAGATTTTGGCGGCAGGCGGCAGCACCGAGTTTTCCAAACGCGCCAAATACGATTGACCTCAGAGGCCAAAAGGCCCGCATGGTCTTGAATCAACAGGGATTTAAAGGAGCGACGCGATGACTGAGACAAATTCGGGGAAGACCCTTAAGATTGCGCTGATCTCAGCCATCGTGGGTGTTTTGGCCTTTTTGGCTCTGTTAGGACTTGCGGGATATTCCACGCCGGCCTCTTTGATCGTTGGCGTTCTTGTGGCTCTTTTGGTGGCGATCCTGTTGTGGATTGGGTGGTACGAAGACACCGCATCGGTGAGTTCAGAGGACAACGGCCACCCGGAGGCGGATGTGACGGCTTCTGGCCTGATGGCCACGACGTCGATTGGTGACGAACCGATGTCTGCGGCACCTGAGATTGCAACGGCGCATCACGCGGCGGATACGCGCGAAGTGCGCTCTGCGGCGGCGGCGACCTCTGAGCGGGCGATGCCTGTGGCGGATGAGCCTGCCGAGGTGGTCGAAGAGTTGGCAGAGCCGGTTGCGGAGGTTGTGGCTGACCCAGTTGCGCAGGCCGTGGTTGTTGACGTCGCGGATGATCTCAAAGAGATCAAAGGCGTGGGACCGAAGATCGAGGTGCAGCTGCATGAGCGCGGCATCGTGACCTTCGCCCAAGTTGCGGCCCTGAGTGCCACCGAGATCGAAGATCTTGGCGCAGCGCTGAAAGGCACCTCGGCGGCGCAGTTGAGCAAATGGGCCGAACAGGCCAAAATCCTTGCCGCAGGCGGCGAGACAGAGTTTTCAAAACGCGTCCAAAAGGGCGACGTCTACTAAGGAAGAAAAATGGCCCCCGATAAGGACCAAGCATTGGCGAAGAAGGCACGGATGGTCTCCGTGGTGATCGCTGTGACGATGCTGGTGTGGCTCGGGGCGCAATGGTTGGGTGGGAAACTCGCAATGCAGACGCGTTTCGTGTTTCTCCTCGACCTTGCAGCGCTCGCGGCATTTGTCTGGGCGTTTGTGGTGATTTATCAGATCTGGCGCGACCGGCGTCAGCAGGACTGAAGGGACGAGAGCTATGCTCAAGGATCAGGATCGGATCTTTACCAACCTCTACGGCATGAATGACCGTAGCCTTGCGGGTGCGCAAAAGCGCGGCCACTGGGATGGCACGGCTGGCATCATGGCCAATGGCCGGGATTGGATCATCGACCAGATGAAGGCCTCTGGCCTGCGGGGTCGTGGCGGTGCGGGCTTTCCGACCGGTTTGAAATGGTCGTTTATGCCGAAAGAGACCGATGGGCGTCCGGCCTATCTGGTCATCAACGCCGATGAATCCGAACCCGCGACCTGTAAAGACCGCGAGATCATGCGTCACGACCCGCACACGCTGATCGAAGGTGCGCTGATCGCTGGTTTCGCCATGGGGGCTTGTGCCGCTTACATCTACATTCGCGGTGAATATATCCGCGAAAAAGAGGCGCTTCAGGCGGCGATTGACGAGGCGTATGATGCCGGTCTGATCGGGCGCAACGCCTGCAAATCCGGCTATGATTTCGACGTCTATCTGCACCACGGGGCAGGGGCCTATATTTGCGGTGAAGAAACCGCCTTGCTCGAAAGCCTTGAGGGCAAAAAGGGCATGCCGCGGATGAAACCGCCGTTCCCGGCGGGTGCGGGTCTTTATGGTTGCCCGACCACGGTGAACAACGTGGAATCCATCGCAGTTGTCCCGACTATTCTGCGGCGTGGCGCGGAGTGGTTCTCGTCCTTTGGGCGTCCGAACAACGTCGGCACCAAATTGTTTGCCCTCACCGGCCACGTCAACACGCCTTGCGTGTTCGAGGACTCCATGTCCATGCCGGTGCGTGAATTGATCGAACGTCACGGCGGCGGCATTCGCGGCGGCTGGGACAATCTCAAAGCCATCATTCCGGGTGGGGCGTCTTGCCCGATCTTGCCAAAAGAGGCACTGGAAGATGCGATCATGGATTTCGACTGGATGCGGGAGAACAAATCCTCCTTCGGCACCGGCTGTATGATCATCATGGACAACTCCGTCGATGTGGTCAAAGCCGTGTGGCGTCTGGCGTCGTTCTTTAAACACGAAAGCTGTGGCCAATGTACGCCGTGCCGCGAAGGCACCGGTTGGATGATGCGCGTCATGGATCGTTTGGTCACGGGCGATGCGGAGATCGAAGAGATCGACATGTTGCTTGATGTGACCAAACAGGTCGAAGGCCACACCATCTGTGCGCTGGGTGACGCTGCCGCCTGGCCGATCCAAGGCCTCATTCGCCACTACCGCGAAGAGATCGAAGATCGCATCAAAGCCAAGAAAACCGGGCGCATGGGCGCCATGGCGGCTGAGTAATTCCGGACTGAAGGGCAACTATGAACAGCACCCATCATATCGCAGAACTCAACGTTGGACGCCTCCTCGCGTCCACCGATGATCCGCGCGTGGCGGAGTTCATGGGCGCGCTGGACCGGATCAACGGGCTTGGCAAACGCATGCCGGGGTTCGTGTGGATGATGGAGGGCTCGGGCGAACCGGGCACTGGCAACACCGAAAACGCCATTGGCGGAGACGCGCAATTCGTTTCCAACCTGACCGTGTGGGAAGATGTCCAGTCTTTGGAAAACTTCGTCTTTAATACGGTCCACAAACAGTTTTATGACCGCCGTCAAGAGTGGTTTGAGATCATGGGCAAGCAGCATTTTGTGATGTGGTTTGTCGAGAAAGGGCATCAGCCCACATTGGATGAGGCGCTCGAACGCCTTGCCTACAAAGACACACATGGGGACAGCGATCACGCCTTTGGCTGGTCGTATCTGACGGAGGCCACGCTTTTCAAAACGAAAAGCTGTCGGCCCATAGCTGCGGAGTAACCCTATGACATCTTTCAAACATATCGCCCTTGCACTGGTCCTTCTTTCGGGACCTGTCGCCGCCGCCGATTTGCCACCTCTGCGGGAGGTCAAAGAGATCGACCAAAACATGCTTTGGGCCGGGCTCGCCATTGAGGTTGCGGATGAATGCCCGACCCTTGACGTGAAGAAAATGAAAGGCCTGTCCTTTCTGTGGGGGCTGAAAAACAAAGCCTCTGCCTTGGGGTATTCGGACGATGAAATTCGCGCCTATGTCGATAGCGATGCCGAAGAGGCGCGCATTCGCAAACTGGGTACGGCCTATATCCGGGCCTCCGGCTTTGATCCCAAGACACCGGAGGGGCTTTGTGCTTTTGGCGCGGCGGAGATCGCACGCGGCTCGATCATCGGCTCTTTCTTGAAGGATAAATCATGAGCGCGCGTTTGACATATAGCGCCGCTGTGGTCGCGATGACGTTTTTGGCCGCGCCCGCTATGGCGCAGGGAAAGCTGATCACCGAGGACGCCGTGATCAAAGAGATCATGGTTCAGTCGCTGATTTCGACCCGTTTGATTTCAGAGTGTGACACGATTGCGCCGCGCAAGACGCAGCTTAAAAAACAGACGGCTGACATGGTCGCCTATATCGACGAGACCGGGTATGGCTCGGCTCAAATCATTTTGCTGCGTGACGAATCCTATCTCGCGCAGCTGGCACAAGCGGCGGACGACATGTTGTCGGCGCGCGGTGTCGATCCTAACAATACGAAGGCGCTCTGTGCCTTTGGAACAGCTGAGATTGCCGACAAGACAGCGCTTGGCAAACTCATGAAAAACAGGTGATTAGAACATGGCAGATACGCGCAAAATCATCATTGACGGGACCGAGATCGAGGTCGATCCGCGCCTGACACTGCTTCAGGCCTGCGAACAGGCTGGTGTCGAAGTGCCGCGGTTTTGCTACCACGAACGGCTCTCTATTGCGGGCAACTGCCGCATGTGTCTGGTCGAAGTGGTCGGCGGCCCGCCGAAACCGGCCGCAAGTTGCGCGATGCAGGTCAAAGATTTGCGTCCGGGGCCGGAGGGCGCGCCGCCCGTGGTGAAAACCAATTCGCCGATGGTCAAAAAGGCCCGCGAAGGCGTGATGGAATTCCTGTTGATCAACCACCCGCTTGATTGTCCGATTTGCGACCAAGGCGGCGAATGCGATTTGCAGGACCAAGCCATGGCCTATGGCGTCGATTTCTCGCGCTACCGCGAACCGAAACGCGCGACCGAAGATTTGGATCTCGGTCCGCTTGTCGCGACCACAATGACCCGCTGTATTTCCTGCACCCGCTGCGTGCGCTTCACGACCGAGGTCGCGGGCATCACCCAGATGGGCCAAACCGGGCGCGGCGAAGATGCCGAAATCACCTCTTATCTGAATGAAACGCTGGTTTCGAACCTTCAGGGCAACATCATTGATCTGTGCCCGGTCGGCGCGCTGACCTCGAAACCTTACGCCTTCACTGCCCGTCCGTGGGAATTGACCAAGACCGAAACCGTCGACGTGATGGATGCGCTTGGCTCCAACATCCGGGTGGACACCAAAGGCCGCGAAGTGATGCGCATCCTGCCGCGCAATCATGATGGCGTGAATGAAGAGTGGATTTCCGACAAGACCCGTTTCGTCTGGGACGGTCTGCGTCGTCAGCGTTTGGACACGCCGTACATCCGTGAAAACGGCAAGCTGCGCAAAGCCACCTGGGCTGAGGCGCTCTCCGCCGCTGCCGCGGGTCTCAAGGGTAAAAAAGTCACCGCTTTGGTGGGCGATTTGGCCCCGGTTGAGGCGGTTTTCGCGCTCAAACAGATGATTGAAGGCCTCGGTGGGTCGATTGAATGCCGCATTGATGGCGCGAAACTGCCGAGCGGCAATCGCTCTGCCTATGCTGGCACCGCGACGATCGCTGACATTGATGATGCGAAATTCATCCAACTCATCGGCACCAACCCGCGCGACGAAGCGCCGGTGCTGAACGCGCGTCTGCGCCGTGCTTGGGCCAATGGGGCCAATATCGGTCTGGTTGGCGAAGCCGTTGATCTCACCTATAAATATGCCCATGTCGGCACGGATCGTGCGGCTTTGGATCGTCTTTTGAACAAAGAATACGGCGCGGTTCTTGATCAGCCCTCGCTGGTCATCGTCGGCCAAGGCGCGATCAATGAAGCCGATGGCGAGGCGGTTTTGGCCGCCGCGATGAAACTCGCAGAAGCGACCAAATCCAAGCTGATGATCCTGCACACCGCTGCCTCGCGCGTCGGTGCGATGGATGTCAATGCCACAACCGAGGGCGGCCTTGCGGCGGCACTTGATGGGGCAGAAGCGATCTACAATTTGGGCGCGGATGAGGTCGAAGTCGGCGAGGGCGCGTTTGTGATTTACCAAGGCTCACATGGCGACCGTGGTGCACACCGCGCTGACGTGATCCTGCCGGGCGCGGCCTACACCGAAGAAAACGGCGTGTTCGTGAACACCGAAGGCCGTCCGCAGCTTGCGCTGCGCGCCGCTTTCCCTCCGGGCGAGGCGAAAGAAAACTGGGCGATCATCCGGGCACTCTCGGCAGACGTCGGGGCCAAATTGGGCTACGACTCACTGGCGCAGTTGCGCAATGCTTTGATCGCTGAGGTGCCGCATTTGGCCGGGATCGACGAGGTGGCTGACAATGCATGGTCGCCTTTGGCCGCCAAAAAACTTGGCACCGCGACGTTCCGCAATGCGGTCAAAGATTTCTACCTGACCAACCCGATCGCACGGGCCTCTGCTTTGATGGCGGAATTGTCGGCGCAGGCGAAAGCCCGCAAAGACACGGCGATGGCTGCGGAATAATGAGTGCACCCGCCGCATATCCCACCGCCGTTCAGGCGCTGGCGCTGGCTGCGCTCATCCCGCTTGCGGGCTGTGCGATGGCGGCACCCGCGACCCCGAACGCACAGGTGGGTCGTGCGGCACAGGCACGTGACTATCTTGGCGTGGAGACCCGTCTTTTGGACGGTGATCTGGTCAATTTCCTTGTGTCCTTTCGGGGCAATGAGGGCGAAAAAAGTGTGGTGGCTTATGCAGAATGCGCCGCCGCGCAATATACGCTGATCCGTGGTTTCGGATTTGCACGACATGTGCGCACGAATGTCGCACAAGAGGCTGGAATTTGGCGCGCGGATGCTGTTTACACCATCTCGCCAGCGCTCCCCGATGGTGTAAGCAAACTCGACGCTGAGGTCGTGGTGGCAAACTGTCGGGAAAATAGAATACCGATGGTGTGAGAGGCTAAGACATGGTCGAATTTTTCACGACAACAAATCTGGGCATTGCGCTCCTGGTCCTCGGACAATGTCTGTTGGTCTTGGTGCCTTTGTTCGTTGCGCTCGCCTTCTTGATGTATGGCGACCGTAAAATCTGGGCGGCTGTCCAGATGCGCAAGGGCCCCAATATCGTGGGCGTCTTTGGTTTGTTGCAGTCCTTTGCGGACTTTATCAAATACATCGTGAAAGAGGTGGTTGTGCCTGCGGGGGCAGACAAATTTGTCTTTTACCTCGCGCCGATGATCACCTTTGTCACCGCCTGTATCGCCTGGGTTGCGATCCCATGGAATGACGGTTGGGTGATTGCCGATTTGAACGTCGCAATCCTTTATATCTTCGCCATTTCTTCGCTTGAGGTTTACGGCGTGATCATGGGGGGCTGGGCGTCGAACTCGAAATACCCCTTCTTGGGCGCACTGCGCTCTGCGGCTCAGATGATTTCCTATGAGGTCTCCATCGGTTTGATCATCATCGGCGTGGTGATCTCTACCGGCTCGATGAATTTTGGTGACATCGTGGCCGCGCAAGACGGGGCCGGGATTTTGTCTTGGTACTGGTTGCCGCATTTCCCGATGGTGGTGTTGTTCTTCGTGTCCGCCTTGGCCGAAACCAACCGCCCGCCGTTCGATTTGCCCGAAGCGGAATCGGAACTCGTGGCTGGTTATCAGGTTGAATATTCCTCCACGCCGTTCCTGTTGTTCATGATGGGCGAATTGATGGCCGTGGTGCTGATGTGCGCTCTCGTGTCGATCTTGTTCTTCGGGGGCTGGAACTCTCCGGTTGAATTCTTGCCCGACGGTATCCTTTGGCTCGTTGGCAAGATGCTGTTCTTCTTCTTCATCTTCTCGATGGTCAAAGCCATCGTGCCGCGTTACCGCTATGACCAGTTGATGCGCATTGGTTGGAAAGTCTTCCTGCCGCTGTCGCTGTTCTGGGTCGTTCTGGTGGCATTCCTCGCAAAATTCGAAGTCTTCGGTGGGTTCTATGCCCGCTGGGCGATTGGAGGCTGATCATGGCTCAAACCGACACTCCGTTCGATTACAGCCGCGCTGTGAAATACTTCCTGATGACCGACATCATTGCCGGTTTCAAAATCGGGTTGCGGTATTTCTTTGCGCCGAAAGCGACGATCAACTACCCGCATGAAAAGGGGCCTCTGAGCCCGCGCTTCCGGGGTGAACATGCGTTGCGTCGCTATCCGAATGGCGAAGAGCGTTGCATCGCTTGTAAACTGTGCGAAGCGATCTGCCCGGCGCAGGCGATCACCATTGATGCCGAACCGCGTGAGGATGGCTCGCGCCGCACCACGCGTTACGACATCGACATGACGAAATGCATCTACTGCGGGTTCTGCCAAGAAGCCTGTCCGGTCGATGCCATCGTCGAAGGTCCGAATTTCGAATTCGCCACCGAGACCCGCGAAGAGCTGTTTTACGACAAAGAAAAACTGCTTGAAAACGGCGCGGTGTGGGAAGCGGAAATTGCTCGTAACCTCGAACTCGATGCGCCTTACCGATGAACACAGACGTGTCGCATATGGACGCCTACGCCAAAGGCAAATCTTTCACCGAGGCCACAAACCCCGGCATGGAAGAGGCTTTGGCTGCGCGCTACGATGCGCTCCTTCCGGGGCTGTCGCGTGATCTGGTCGAGATGAACGGCCGGATCTACCCGCGTGGCGTTTTGGATGAAAAGACACGGGAACTTTTGACCATTTCTGCCCTCACCGCTTTGGGGGGGCAGACGGCACCTCAGTTGAAAATTCATGTGGCTGCGGCCCGTAAATTGGGCCTGTCGCGCGAAGAAATCTGTGAGGCGATATATCAAATGTCGCTCTACGGTGGCATGCCCGCAATGTTTAATGCGCTCAACGCTGCCATGAATGTCTTTGAGACAGAGGAGGCGGTATGACCGATTTTACCAAGCTTTTCGCGGAGATGATGGCGCAGAGCCAAAAGATGGCCGCGTCTTTCAATCCGGCGTTGGAAAATTTCCAAATGCCCGCGTTAGACAAATTGTTTCCGACAATGACCAAAGAGCAAATGGACATGTTTTGGGGCAATGCGTTCAACAAGGACGGTTTGGATGCCAAAACCCGTTTGCTCGTCGTGCTCGCCGGGCAAACCGTTTTAGGGGCTCAGGCCGAAGCGCCGTTTAAAATGACGGTCCGCCACGCCCTTGAGGCTGGGGCCACGCAAAAGGAGATCGCGGAAGTGATCTATCAAATGTCGATGTTGGGCGGTGTGCCCGCAATGTCAAAGGCACTGGAGTTGGCGCAGGCCGTCTTCTCCGAGACGCAGGAGGGCAGTGAATGACTGTCGTAGATTTCGCTTTTTACACCTTCGCCATCGTGATGTTGGTGGCCGGGCTTTTCACTGTGGTTTCCAAAAACCCAGTGCATTCCGTGCTTTGGCTGATCCTGACGTTTTTGTCCGCCTCCGGGCTTTTCGTGCTCTTGGGCGCGGAATTTGTCGCGATGTTGTTGATCATCGTTTATGTCGGCGCCGTCATGGTTCTGTTCCTCTTCGTGGTGATGATGTTGGACGTGGACTTTGCCGAGTTGAAAGCCGGGATGGCGAAATACCTGCCCTTCGCTTTGCTGATCGGTGTGGTGTTGCTGTTGCAGATGGGCCTTGCCTTTGGCGATTGGACCACCTCCGAGGGTGCGCAAGCATTGCGCCAGTCGGTGACCCCGGACGCGGCCGAGATCCACAACACCGCCGCTTTGGGCCTGTTGATGTATGACCAATATCTGATGTTGTTCCAACTTGCGGGTCTGGTGCTTTTGGTCTCGATGATCGGTGCCATCGTATTGACGCTGCGCCACCGCTCAGATGTCAAACGCCAAAACGTGTTGCAACAGATGTACCGCGATCCGGGCAAAGCCATGGAACTCAAGGACGTCAAACCGGGGCAGGGGCTTTAAATCCTGCCTGACGAAATTACGAGGGGCGCGGCCGTGTGTTGCGTGCCCCGAACCAAAGGCCGCGAATGCGGCGTGAGAGAAAGAACTGAGGGACGGCATGGTCGGACTTGAACATTACCTGACAGTCGCAGCGGCGCTGTTTGTCATCGGCATTTTCGGGCTCTTTTTGAACCGAAAGAACGTCATCATCATTTTGATGTCCATCGAGATGATCCTGCTGTCGGTCAATATCAACCTTGTCGCTTTCTCCTCGTATCTCGGGGATTTGACGGGGCAGATTTTCACGATGTTAGTGCTCACCGTTGCCGCTGCTGAAGCGGCGATCGGGTTGGCCATTCTTGTGAGCTTCTTCCGCAACCGCGGCACGATCGACGTCGAAGACGTCAACGTGATGAAAGGGTAAAGGCCATGGAAACGATCATCCTTTTTGCGCCTCTCGTGGGCGCGATCATCGCGGGCTTTGGCTGGCGTGTGATTGGCGAAAAGAGCGCGCAATATCTGACCACGGGTCTTTTGTTCTTGGCGGCTTTGCTGTCTTGGGTCGTGTTTCTCGGTCATGACGGGCAAACGCATCACATCACGATCCTGCGTTGGATCGAAAGCGGGGCGTTGTCTGTTGATTGGGGCATCCGCGTCGATCGTCTCACCGCGATCATGTTGATTGTGGTCAACACGGTCTCCGCCCTCGTGCACCTCTATTCCTTTGGCTACATGGCCCATGACGAGAATTTCAAAGACAGTGAGCCCTACCGCGCCCGGTTCTTTGCCTATCTCTCGTTCTTCACCTTCGCCATGTTGATGCTGGTGACCGCTGACAACCTTGCCCAAATGTTCTTTGGCTGGGAAGGCGTGGGTCTCGCCTCTTACCTGTTGATCGGCTTCTATTTCAAAAAGCCCTCTGCCGGTGCCGCGTCGATGAAAGCCTTTATTGTCAACCGCGTGGGTGACTTTGGCTTCTCTCTTGGCATCTTTGGTCTGTTCTTTCTCACCGACAGCATTCGTTTGGATGATGTCTTTGCAGCCGGTCCGATGTTGGCCCAAACGCAATTGCATTTCCTCTGGACCGAATGGAACGCGGCCAACCTGATTGGTTTCTTGTTGTTCGTCGGCGCGATGGGCAAATCGGCGCAGTTGTTCTTGCACACATGGTTGCCGGACGCGATGGAAGGCCCGACGCCTGTGTCCGCCCTCATCCACGCCGCGACGATGGTCACCGCCGGTGTGTTCCTGGTCTGCCGCATGTCGCCGATCTTTGAATACGCACCGCAAGCGCAGATGTTCATCATCTACATCGGGGCCAGCACGGCGTTCTTCGCCGCCACCGTTGGCCTTGTGCAAAATGACATCAAACGCGTGATCGCCTATTCGACCTGTTCGCAGCTCGGCTACATGTTCGTGGCCGCGGGTGTCGGCGCTTACGGTCCGGCAATGTTCCACCTTTTGACGCACGCTTTCTTTAAAGCGATGTTGTTCTTGTCGGCGGGCTCGGTGATCCACGCGATGCACCATGAACAAGACATGCGCAACTATGGTGGCCTTCGTAAAAAGATCCCGTTCACCTTCTGGATGATGATCATCGGCACGCTGGCAATCACCGGCGTTGGCATTCCGCTCACACATTTCGGGTTCGCGGGCTTCCTCTCGAAAGACGCCATCATCGAAAGCGCCTACGCCTCCGGGGTTGGTTATGCCTTCTGGATGCTGGTCATCGCGGCCTTGTTCACCTCCTTCTACTCGTGGCGCCTGATTTTCATGACCTTCTACGGCAAAGCCCGTGGCGATCATCATGCCCATGATCATGCGCATGAAAGCCCGCTTGTCATGCTGGTGCCGCTTGGCGTCTTGGCGCTTGGTGCGGTGTTCGGCGGGATGATCTGGTACAACAGCTTCTTTGGCGATCATGAGAAATTCACCGAATTCTTCGGTCTTCCCATGCATCATGAAGAGGTCATGGCCGAGGGCGAAGCCGCGCCGGCACATGGCGAAGCGGCGACCACGACCCACGCGGATGCGAATGGCGATGCGATGGTTGCGGCTGAGGCCGGTCACGGCGATATGGCGATGGCTCCGCAAGGCGCGATCTTTGTGGGCCCTGAGAACACCGTGCTTGATGACGCGCACCACGCGCCGACTTGGGTCAAGATCTCGCCCTTTATCGCCATGCTCATCGGGTTCATCACCGCTTGGATCTTCTACATCAAAAGCCCGAGCCTGCCGAAACGTCTGGCCGACAGCCAACCCGTCGCTTACCAGTTCTTGTTGAACAAATGGTATTTTGACGAGATCTATGACGCGATCATCGTGCGTCCGCTTTTGGCGCTGGGTCGGTTCTTTTGGAAACGCGGCGACGAGGACACCATCGACGGTGCGATCAACGGCGTCGCCATGGGCATCGTGCCCTTCTTCACCCGCCTTGCTGGCCGGGCGCAGTCGGGCTTTATCTTTACCTATGCATTTAGCATGGTCTTGGGGATTGTGATCTTGATTACCTGGATGTCGATCAACGGAGGGACACACTAATGGATAACGTCCTTTCCTTTGTCACCTTCCTGCCCACTGTGGCGGCTCTTGTTCTGGCTCTGTTTCTGCGGGGCGATGATGCGGTGGCGCAACTCAATGCCAAACGTCTTGCCTTGTTTGCGACCGTCATCACCTTTGTGATCTCGCTCTTTATTCTCTTTGGCTTTGATGCCTCGGACACTGGGTTCCAGATGGTCGAAGAACACAGCTGGATCATGGGGATGAAGTACAAAATGGGCGTCGACGGGATTTCGGTTCTGTTCGTCATGCTCACCACCGCTTTGATGCCTTTGGCGATCTGGTCCGCGTGGGACGTCAAGCTGCGCGTCAAAGAATACATGATCGCGTTTCTGTTGTTGGAAACGCTCATGCTCGGCGTGTTCTGTGCGCTCGACCTGATGCTGTTCTACCTGTTCTTTGAGGGCGGTCTGATCCCGATGTTCTTGATCATCGGGATCTGGGGCGGCAAAAACCGCATCTATGCGGCGTTCAAATTCTTCCTCTACACCTTCTTGGGGTCCGTCCTGATGTTGGTGGCGATGGTCGCGATGTATATCGACGCAGGCACCACCGACATCGTGCAGTTGCTGGCCCATGATTTCTCCTCCGAGACGATCAAGGTGCTGGGCTTTAACATCGTCGGTGGGTTCCAAACCCTTGCCTTCTTGGCCTTCTTCGCCTCATTCGCGGTGAAAATGCCGATGTGGCCGGTGCACACCTGGTTGCCCGATGCCCACGTTCAGGCACCGACGGCGGGTTCCGTGGTTCTGGCCGCGATCCTTTTGAAAATGGGTGGTTACGGCTTCCTGCGGTTCTCGATCCCGATGTTCCCGGTGGCCTCCGCCAACTTGGCTGATTTCGTCATGGTCCTCTCGGTGATCGCCATTGTCTACGCCTCGCTCGTCGCCCTTGTGCAAGAGGACATGAAGAAACTCATCGCGTATTCTTCGGTCGCGCATATGGGCTATGTCACGGCCGGTATCTTCTCGCTGAACCAACAAGGCCTTGATGGCGCGATCTTCCAAATGATCTCGCACGGCTTTGTTTCCGGCGCGCTCTTCCTTTGCGTTGGCGTGATCTACGACCGGATGCACACCCGCGACATCGACGCCTTTGGCGGTCTGGTGAACCGGATGCCCGCCTATGCGCTGGTGTTCATGTTCTTCACCATGGCCAACGTCGGCTTGCCGGGCACGTCGGGCTTTGTCGGGGAATTCCTCACCCTCGTCGGGATGTATCAGGCCAACACCTGGATCGCTTTGGTCGCGACCTCGGGCGTGATCTTCTCCGCCGCTTACGCGCTTTGGCTTTACCGCCGCGTGGTCTTGGGCGATCTGATCAAAGAAAGCCTCAAGGCGATCACCGATCTGAGCGCGCGTGAAAAGTGGATCTTTGCGCCGCTGATCGCCATGACCCTTCTCTTGGGTGTCTACCCCTCGTTGGTGACCGATATCATCAGCCCGTCGGTTGCCGCCCTCATCGACAATTATCACGCAGCTCTGCCGACCGATCTGGTCGTCGAAGCGGCAAGCCACTAAGGGATCAGGACCATGACCTCCAACGATTTCTCCATCGTCCTCCCGGAAATCTTGCTTGCCATTTACGGCATGCTCGCGCTCCTCTTCGCGGTCTACACCGGCAAGGACAAACTCGCAGGCGCGATCACTTGGGTGACGGCTGCGGTGTTTGTCGTCGTCGCTTTGCTCATCGGTTTGGGTGGCGGCGGGTCAGTGGATGCTTTCCACGGCCTGTTTATTGATGATGCCTTCTCGCGCTTTGGCAAGGTTGGCATTCTTTTGGCCGGGGCCGCCGTTCTGGTGATGTCCTACGACTTCCTCGACAAACGCGGTTTCGCCAAGTTCGAATACCCGATCCTCGTGTTGTTCTCCACGATCGGCATGATGGTGATGGTCTCAGCTGGCGATTTGATGTCGCTCTATCTGGGCTTGGAGCTGATGTCGCTGTCCTTGTATGTCATCGCGTCTTTCCGCCGTGACAGCGTGAAATCGACCGAGGCCGGTTTGAAATATTTCGTGCTGGGTTCGCTCTCATCCGGGCTTTTGCTCTACGGCTCGTCTTTGGTTTACGGCTTTGCGGGCACCACCTCTTTCGCCGGTATCCTCTCGGTCGTCTCCGTTGACGCGCCGATCGGGGTGCTGTTTGGCCTTGTCTTCATCATGACGGGTCTGGCGTTCAAAGTCTCCGCCGTGCCGTTCCACATGTGGACCCCGGACGTCTATGAAGGCGCGCCGACGCCGACCACCGCGTTTTTCGCCACCGCGCCGAAATTGGCCGCGATGGGGCTTTTTGCCCGCGTGTTGCATGACGCCTTTGGAGGCATCACCGGCGACTGGCAACAGGTGCTTGCGGTGATCGCCGTGGCCTCCATGTTCCTCGGTGCGATTGCCGGGATCGGTCAAACCAATATCAAACGCCTGATGGCCTATTCGTCGATCTCCCACATGGGCTTTGCCCTCATGGGCTTGGCTGCGGGCAATGCCGAGGGCGTGCAATCGGCGCTGATCTACATGGCGATCTATGTCACGATGAACATCGGCACCTTCGCCTTTATCATGACGATGGAACGCGATGGTCAGCCGGTCACTGACATCGCCTCTCTGAACCTGTACTGGCGCAATTCCCCGGCCAAGGCTCTGGCTTTGCTGGTTCTGATGTTCTCGCTCGCGGGTGTGCCGCCGATGCTTGGATTCTTCGGGAAACTGGCCGTGCTTCAGGCCGCTTGGGGCGCGGGTTTGGTCTATCTTGCTGTCTTCGGTGTGATCGCCTCCGTGATCGGCGCATTCTACTACCTGCGCATCGTTTACTACATGTACTTTGGCGCTGAGACCGATCCTTTGGACAAAGTCTCTTCGCCGGTGACTTTTGCGCTTTTGACCCTCTCCGCGCTGATCATGTTGGTCGGGATCGTCAATATGTTTGGCGTCGATGGCATGGCAGCGCTCGCGGCCGAAGCCCTTGTCAAATAATCTGCACCAATGGCCCGAAGGGGTAGGGCGCAGCGTCCTGCCCTCGGTGGACAGCACCATGTCGGAGGCCGCGCGTGTCGCGGCCTCTTCCACATTCGCGCAATGGATATTGGCCCTCTCGCAAACCGCCGCCCACGGTCGGCGCGGTCGGGCTTGGGCGATGCCTGAGGGCAATTTTGCCGCCACCTTGTTGATGTTCCCAACAGAGCGGCCGGAATTGGTGGCGCTGCGCTCCTTTGTGGCCTCGCTTGCGCTCTATGACGCGTTTGTCGCCGCCACCGGGCGGACCGATCCGTTCTCTCTGAAATGGCCCAATGACGTCTTGCTCAATGGCGGCAAGGTCGCGGGTATCCTTTTGGAACGCGGGCCTGCGCATTTGGCCATTGGCATTGGCGTCAACCTTGTTGCAGCTCCGGTTCCGGCACAGCTTGAGGAGGGGGCCGTGGCCCCGGTCTCTTTGGCCGATGAAACCGGGGCGCTGGTTGCGCCCGAAGAATTCCTGGACTTGCTCGCTCCGGCCTACGCCCATTGGGAGGCGCAATTTGTCACCTATGGTTTCGCGCCGATCCGCACGGCATGGCTCGCGCGGGCTGCGCGTTTGGGCCAACCGATCCGCGCCCGTACCATGCGCGAAGAACATCATGGCACGTTTGAAACCGTGGATGCCTTTGGCAATCTTGTGCTTGCCACATCCTCTGGAAAACTCACCATCCCCGCCGCTGAGGTTTATTTTTAAATGCTTCTTTGTATCGACACCGGCAACACCAACACTGTCTTTTCCATCTGGAATGGCACGGATTTCATCGCCACATGGCGCACCTCGACCGAACATCAACGCACAGCTGATCAATATTACGTCTGGCTCTCGTCCTTGATGAATTTTCAAAAGATCGAAGCCAATATCACCGAGGTGATCATCTCCTCCACCGTGCCGCGGGTGGTGTTTAATCTGCGGGTTCTGGCCAATCGCTACTTTGACTGTCGTCCGCTTGTGGTCGGCAAACCCGAATGTCTCTTGCCCCACATGCCGCGTGTGGATGAGGGGACGACGGTCGGCCCCGATCGTTTGGTCAATACTGCTGCGGCGTTTGACACATTCGGCGGCGATTTGATTGTCGTTGATTTCGGCACCGCCACCACCTTTGATGTCGTGGCCGAAGATGGGGCTTATGTCGGCGGCGTGATCTCTCCGGGGGTCAACACCTCGCTTGAATCTCTGCACCTCAAAGCCGCAGCCTTGCCGCATGTGGACGTGACCATGCCGGATAAGGTGATCGGCACCAACACCGTCGCCTGTATGCAATCTGGGGTGTTTTGGGGCTATGTCGGTCTCGTGCGCGAGACCTGCAACCGGATCAAGGACGAATATGCCCGCCCGATGCAAGTCATCGCCACCGGAGGCCTTGCGCCTTTGTTCAATCAGGGCCACAAACTCTTTGACGCATTTGACGAATTCCTGACCATTCGCGGCCTCGTGGTCATTCACCAATATAATAAGGATCAGGGCAACATATGAGCGATAGACTTCTTTACCTCCCGTTAGGCGGCGCCGGTGAAATCGGCATGAATTGCTATGTTTACGGCTACGGCCCGGCGGGCAGCGAACGCTATATTGTCGTCGATCTCGGCGTGACGTTCCCCTCAATGGATGGCACTCCCGGTGTCGATCTTATCTTTGCCGATATTGCTTGGCTGGTGGAGCGCAAGGACCGCATTGACGCGATTTTCATCACCCATGCGCACGAAGATCATGTCGGCGCGGTTGGCCATCTTTGGCCCCGTCTCGGCGCGCCGATCTATGCGCGTGCCTTCACCGCCCACCTGGCGCGGCTGAAATTCGAAGAGCACGGTCATGATGAGTTGCAAATCAAAACCGTCTCGAAATGGCCGGACACGACCACCGTCGGGGCCTTTACGGTCGGCTTCCTGCCGATCTCGCATTCGATCCCCGAAAGCTCGGCCTTGGTCATCGACACGCCTGCGGGCCGGATCATCCATACCGGCGATTTCAAACTTGATGAGACGCCTGTTGTGGGCGAGGCCTTTGATCGTGCGCTGTGGGAAGAGGTGTCCAAAGACGGCGTCAAAGCCATGGTTTGCGATTCCACCAATGTGTTTTCGCCCAATCCGGGCCGCTCCGAATCCGAAGTCATCGGCCCGCTCACAGAGCTGATTGCGGGTCTTGACGGCATGGTCGCCGCCACCACATTTGCCTCCAACATCGCTCGGGTCAAAACCTTGGCCGTGGCGGGCGCGAAAGCGGGGCGTTCGGTTGTGCTTTTGGGCCGCGCGATGCGCCGGATGATCACTGCGGCAATCGAAACCGGGATTATTTCCGATTTCCCTGCCACGGTGTCACCCGAGAACGCCACCGACATTCCGCGTGAAAACCTGATGCTCTTGACCACTGGGTCGCAGGGCGAACATCGTGCGGCCACCGCACAATTGTCGCGCGGCAAATACCTTGGCCTGAAATTCGCCGCCGGGGACACGATGATTTTCTCGTCGAAAACCATTCCCGGTAATGAGGTTTCTGTCGGGCGGATCGTCAACGCGTTTTCTGAAATGGATGTCAACGTGATCTCCGATCAGGATGGTTTGTTCCACGTCTCCGGCCACGCCAACCGCCCTGATCTGGCGACCCTGCATGACGTTGTCAAACCGCAGGTCGTGATCCCGATGCACGGCGAGCACCGTCACCTGCGCGAACATGCGAAACTTGCGGAATCCAACGGGTTTAAAGCCGTGATTGCGCCCAATGGCGTCTGTCTTGATCTCGCGGGCAATGCGCCGCGCGTGGTCGAATATGTCGAAACCGGGCGGACCTATCTTGATGGCTCGATCCAGATCGGTGCAATGGATGGCATCGTGCGTGACCGTATTCGCATGGCGCTCAATGGGTTGATCGTGGCCACAGTGATCATTGAGGACAACGAGCCTTTGGGGGATTGTTGGTGCGAAGTGCGTGGCCTGCCTGAGGTCGGTCGGTCGCGTGCGCCACTTGTGGATGTGTTGGAAGAGGATGTGAACCAATTCCTGATGCGGGCCAAACCCAAGACGCTTTCGGATGACAGCAAACTCGAAGAAGAGATGCGCCGCATCATTCGCAAATCGACCCATGAAGAGACCGGCAAAAAGCCAGAGGTCCAAATCGTGATCTCTCGCCTGTCCAACTGAACATGCGTCAAAGACTGTGGCTGCATATTGGTCATGGGAAAACCGGCACCTCCGCCCTTCAATCCGCTCTTTTGGCGGGGGAAGGGGCGCAGGCCGGGTATTTCTATCCATCGACGGGGCGAAACCCCGATGGGGTGCACAATCTCTTGTTTCCGCTCAAAGGAGACACATATAATGCGCCACAGATGCAGGCACTGATGGCGTCAGTTGCAGAGATTGAGGCGCACTCCAGCGGGCGCCCGGTTATCCTCTCGTCGGAAACGCTTTGCGCCGCGCCTATGGCAAAAGTGACCGCTCTACACGCGTTGTTTGATCCGTTCGATACGCGGATTGTCTATTATATCCGTCCGCAAGTTCCCTTGGTCGAGAGTGCCTTTCGGCAGTTTCAGCGCGCCCGACTTTCACCGCGACACACAGCGATCCGCGATGTCGCCGCCTATTTTAAGGCGCGACAAGACGGGTTTGATTTTGAAAAGAATCTTGCGCCTTGGGAGGCTGTTTTTGGAACGGCGGCAATATCTGTGCGCCTTTATGACCGCCGCACTGGATCGTTTCATTGGGGCCGCTCTCGCGCGCACCATCCGCGCCGAGTATTGCGAGAGCAATGCGCGGATTGCGGCTCGGTACCTGAATGCGCAGCAGGCCGGGTATCTTGCCGAGGGATAAAAGGTTTTGCGACGTAAAAGAAAAAACCCGCGCTTTGGCGCGGGTTTTTTTATCGTGTCATGGTCCGTGTTTACGCCTTAGCTAGCACTGCGCTCGTCAAAGCTCAAGGCGATGAAAGAGGGCAGGTGATCGCCCAGGCCCACAACCTTTTTATCATCGTCGCGACGGCCACGGCTACGCGAATTGCTGCTGCGGTCCCGGTTGTCAGATGATTTGCTGTCAGAGGCGGCCTGCGACGAACGCGAAGACTCGCGTTGCTCACGAGGTTCACGCGGCGCGCGCGGCTCTCTGGCACGCGGTGCTGGCTTTTCCTCTACGGCGGCTTCAGGGGACTCCTGTACGGGGCTCTCAGGGGCCTTCGCCTCTGTCGCCTCAACCGCAGTCTCCGGCTTGTCGGCTTTGCGGCTTCTGCTGCTGCGCGAGCGGGTGCGTTTCGGTTTGTCCTCAGATTTGGCCTCTGCCGGGGCTTGGTCCGGCGTCGTGGTCTCCGCCTCGGCAACGGTTCCCAGAGGATTGTCCAAACGCGGGATCTCTTTGCCGATGAGGCGCTCGACATCCGCGAAATTCTTTTCGTCGCGCGGCTCACAGAGCATGATCGTCTTCCCATCGCGGCCCGCACGTCCGGTGCGCCCGATCCGGTGGACATAGTCTTCGGCGTGGCTTGGCACGTCAAAGTTAAACACATGGGTCACGGAGGGCACATCCAAACCGCGCGCGGCGACATCGGAGGCCACGAGGATTTTCAATTTGCCACCGCGAAAGCCCTCAAGCGTTGCATTGCGCTGACTTTGCTCCAGATCGCCATGGATCGGAGCCGCGTCATAGCCATATTTTTTCAGCGATTGCGAAACGATGTCGACATCGGTTTTACGGTTGCAAAACACGATCGCATTGTCGAGTTTTTCACCCTCAAGGTCGATCAGCGTGCGCAAAAGTTGACGCTTTTCCGAGGAGGCCCGGTCGCGGCGCGAGCCTTTGAACATCACCACATGCTGTTCGATGTTCTCGCCAGAGCTGGCCTGGCGTGCCACTTCGATGCGGGCCGGGGCCGACAGGAAGGTGTTGGTGATCCGCTCGATTTCCGGCGCCATTGTGGCCGAGAAAAATAGGGTTTGGCGCGTGAACGGGGTGAGGCCAAAGATGCGTTCAATGTCGGGGATGAACCCCATGTCGAGCATTCGGTCGGCCTCGTCCACCACCATGACTTTGACGTCAGAGAGGATCAATTTGCCGCGTTCGAAATGATCAAGCAACCGACCCGGAGTAGCAATCAAAACATCGACGCCCTTGTCGATCAGGATGTCTTGTTCTTTGAACGACACGCCACCGATCAACAGAGCTTTGGTCAGCTTCATGTATTTGGTATAGGTGTCGAAGTTTTCCGCCACCTGTGCCGCCAATTCGCGGGTCGGGCAGAGCACGAGCGAGCGCGGCATCCGGGCGCGGGCCCGGCCACGGCTCAACAGCGTGATCATTGGGAGTACGAAAGAGGCGGTTTTGCCCGTCCCGGTCTGGGCGATGCCCAAGACATCTCGGCCCTCAAGGGCGGGGGGAATCGCACCGGCCTGAATCGGGGTCGGAGATTCGTAACCAGCGTCCTCGACGGCTTTGAGTACTTTGGGAGCAAGGTTTAAGTCGGAAAATTTGGTCAAGTCGTGCCTTTCGCGATGTTGCGGCTGTTTTTTCGGCCGCAAATCCCGCGCGGCCCGTTCGGCCATATTGCCGAGACGTCTGTGGGACGCCTCATACGCTTCAATCACGAAAAGGTCAAGGAATGCTGCGATTTGCTCGCGGATTGAACCTGTGAAACGCTTGGGGTGTCTGGCACAGTGGAGCCAGAGGAAACCAAGAAGGAGATGCACAATGATTAAAAAGCATGGATCTGCGAAATGGAGTGGCGATCTGAAAGAGGGAAAGGGGCTTGTGTCGACGCAAAGCGGCGTGCTCTCCGATGCGCGCTATGGTTTCAACACCCGCTTTGAGGACGGCGCAGGCACCAATCCCGAAGAGTTGATCGGCGCGGCGCATGCGGGCTGTTTCTCGATGGCGCTGTCGGGGCAATTGGCGGAACGCGGCCTTATCGCCGATCAGATCGAAACCACCTCCACTATTCATCTGTCGATGGAGGGGGGGCCGAAGATTGTGAAGGCTCATTTGACGGTCTCCATCCGAGCTGAGGGTGACAAGGCTCTGATTGAAGAGGCGGCAAAGGCGGCTGAAACCGGCTGTCCGGTGTCCAAGGTTTTGGACTGTGAGATCAGTATGGACCTGACGATCGCATAAAGCGGGCTTTGCAGAAGAATGTTCGATTATGAAAAGAAAAGACTGACCGCATCACTGTGGTCAGCCTTTTTGGTTCGATTTGTATAATTTTAAACAACCGTCAGACCATCATTTCCTTGGTCGCGGACAGGGTCAGCGTGGGGTAATCGCGCACGATCCGGTCGATGTCCCATTGCAGACGCGTTAAGAACACGGGGTCGCCATCATGGTCATAAGAGATGTGTTGCTTGTTGGTGTTGATGAATTTGTCCATCTCCGCCTTTGGCCCGGTGACCCAACGCGCCGAGGTGAATTGTGACACATCAAAGCGCACGGGAAGCCCGTACTCCAACTCGATGCGGCTGGCCAAAACCTCAAACTGCAAGGCCCCGACCACACCGACGATAAAGCCCGAGCCGATGGCGGGTTTGAACACTTTCGCCGCCCCCTCTTCGGCAAATTGCATCAAGGCTTTTTCCAAATGCTTGGCTTTCATCGGGTCGCCAGCGCGCACGGTTTGCAACAGCTCAGGCGCAAAGCTCGGGATGCCGGTGACGCGGATGTCTTCGCCCTCGGTCAACGTGTCGCCGATGCGCAATTGGCCGTGGTTCGGGATGCCCATGATGTCGCCGGCCCAGGCTTCTTCGGCCAATTCGCGGTCGGAGGCCAAAAACAGCACCGGGTTCGAGATCGCCATCGGCTTTTTCGTGCGCACATGGGTCAATTTCATACCGCGTTTGAAATGTCCCGACGCCAAGCGCACAAAGGCCACGCGGTCGCGGTGTTTCGGGTCCATATTGGCCTGCACCTTGAACACATAGCCCATGACCTTGGTCTCATCCGGGCTGATCGGGCGCGGGCTGGCCTTTTGCACCTGAGGTTCGGGGCCAAATTTGGCGATCCCGGACATCAATTCTTGCACGCCAAAGGAGTTGATCGCGGAGCCAAACCAAATCGGTGTCATGGTGCCGTCCAAAAACGCCTGACGGTCAAAAGCGGGCAATAATGCGCGCGCCATTTCCAACTCTTCTTTGAGCTGTTCCAACAGATGCGCAGGCACATGTTCGGCCAGTTTCGGATCGTCCAAGCCGTTGATTTTGATGCTGCCCGAGATCTTGTTGCGGTCCGCGCGGTCCATCAATTCAAGACGATCATTGATCACATCGTAACAGCCCACAAAGTCGCGGCCCACACCAATGGGCCAGCTTGCCGGGGTCACGTCAATCGCCAGGTTCTCTTGGATTTCATCAATAATATCAAAAGTGTCCCGGCTTTCACGGTCCATTTTGTTACAGAAGGTCAGGATCGGCAGGTCGCGCATCCGGCAGACTTCAAACAGCTTGCGCGTCTGACTTTCAACACCCTTCGCCCCATCAATCACCATCACAGCCGCATCCACCGCCGTCAGCGTGCGATAGGTGTCTTCGGAAAAATCCGAGTGGCCGGGCGTGTCAACAAGATTGAAGCGATGACCGTCAAAATCAAAGGACATGGCCGAGGCGGACACGGAAATCCCGCGGTCCTTTTCCATCTGCATAAAGTCCGACCGGGTCCGCCGTGCTTCGCCTTTGGCCCGGACTTGACCGGCCATCTGGATCGCGCCCCCGTACAACAGGAACTTCTCCGTCAACGTCGTTTTACCGGCGTCCGGGTGAGAAATAATGGCGAAGGTGCGCCGGCGCGCAATTTCGTCAGGCAAAACAAGGGCGGTGTGTGTGGCGTTTGACATGGCTGCGGATATAGCGGGGCAGGGGCGAGGCGGCAATGGGGATATGTCGTCTGTCGCCTCTCAAATCTTGGCGAGCCGGTTCTCCGTCAGGCCAAGCGGTGATCCCGCGCGCAACGTCATGACCCAAACGAAAAACGCCCCCATTCGGGAGCGCCTTTTGTCTTCATTCCAGTCTAAATACTCAATTCGCCGAAGCGGAGCGCAAAAGATCTGCCGCAACAGCGGGCTCCAACATACCATCGTGCAATTCAAACGCGCGTGGTGTTTCAGCGAAAGCATGGCTGGTGCTGATCCGGGCCTGAATGTCTGTGGGTAAGGACGAGCGCACATGACCATCGACAAACATGCTCTCGGCGGCGATGCCTTCGGCGTAGATGATTTCATGACTGTCAAACAACAGTTGGAAATAATCCACAAACCCGCCCTCAGATTGGATCACATTGACGCCATTGACCAAAAGCTTTGCTTTAACAAGGACTTCGGCTCGTCCTGCGCGGGCATGGTCGCGGCGTTGATAGATGAAAATCCGGTGGTTGGGTGAGACGATCAGGTCATGTTCATTGTTCAACGCGCCCTGTTTGATGACGATTGGGGCGAAAGCTCCGGTGGCGCGGACGGTTTGTTGACCGATCCAACGAACGTCTTGGGGGCCGTGGTCGCGGGTCAAAACCCGGTCTCCAACCGCCAGCTCTTCAATCGGCTTTTGCAACCCATTGGCCAAGGTGATCCGAGTGCCACGGGTAAAGGCAACACAGGCGACTTCTGCCAGACGCGCCCGAGTGCTGTCGCGGTCGATCTTGACCAGCACATATTCGATTTCAGGAACAATTGGGGCAAAGGGCAACAGATAGGTGTCTTCGATCAGGCCCGTTGTATCGGTTTCAATCAGAATCAGCGCCTCAACGGTCGCACCTGATCCGCCCATAAACGTTGCCACGCAATCGAGGTGAAGCTCGGCGCCAGTGCGACCCAATTGGGAATTGGCGGCGATGTTCAAACCCGATTCATCCGCGACAATGGACAGGCGCGCGCGCTTGGTAGGCTTTTTCAGGCAATAGGCATCGGCCAGTTCAATTTCGTCAGCATGCCCAATGGGATCGCCAAGGTTGATCCCATTTGTGACGCAAAAATCGGCGGCGCGATACACCGGGAGCGTGTGCACAGGGCCGGTCGGAGCCACGTGGTTTTGTGTCTTGCCTCTCGTCTGCGTGTTCATCATTACCCCCGACCACAGTCTTTGACAGATTTACGGATAGAAAGCTCCACATTTGGCCCGCGTAACAGGCCCATATCGAATCCGCTCTGGTCCAACACCATCCAGCAAGAAGTATGTCTGGAAACGCCTTGTTTGTACACTGTTCTACTCCGCATCCTCGTTACTCCAATACTCAACAACACGGGTTCAAGGTATTTGGAAACAGTGGCAGGAATTTGTCAGGACTGGTTCAATGTGTGGGAATTTGGGCGAAAATCGTGCCATTTTGGTGAGAAGCTGATCGCAAATCAATCGGTTGCGCGTGGAGTTTGAGCATGACGAAAAACACACTCTTTCGTGCCTGCACTGCGGTTTAAGAGAGCAATGAAAGGTGACATCAGGCGGGGGCAGCCCTAAAACACCTTAACACGCGACGAAACCAATGCGACGATCACGAAGGGAAGATAAAGATGGATCTTGGGATCAGTGGAAAGCGGGCCTTGGTCTGTGCCTCCTCCAAAGGGCTTGGTCTGGGCTGTGCTCGTGCCTTGGCCGAGGCGGGGGTGGATTTGGTGATGAATGCGCGCGGGCGCGAGGCGCTTGAATTGGCCGCCGCGGCAATCCGCACAGAGTTCGGCGTTTCGGTCACCACGGTCGCTGCCGATGTGACCTCTGAAGAGGGCCGTGCCGCTGTGCTCAAGGCGGCAGGGGAGGTCGATATTCTTGTCACCAATGCGGGCGGCCCACCGCCGGGGATGTGGACCGATTGGGAGCGCGAAGATTTCATAAAGGCATTGGACTCCAATATGTTGACGCCGATTGCGTTGATCAAATCCTTGGTGCCGGGGATGATCGACCGGGGCTGGGGCCGGGTGGTCAATATCACCTCGGTTTCCGTCAAAGCACCGATTGCGGTGCTGGGCCTGTCCAATGCCGCCCGCACCGGCTTGACCGGCTATGTTGCGGGGACATCGCGGCAAGTTGCGGCCAAGGGCGTCATCATGAACAACCTCTTGCCGGGGCTGCATGCCACTGATCGCACGGTGTCCTTGGACAAAGCCGCCTCGGATGCCTCAGGCAAACCCGCAGCCGAGATCCGTGCGGAAAAAGAAGCGGCCATTCCCGCAGGACGCTACGGTACGGCGGAGGAATTCGGGGCCACCTGCGCGTTCATGTGTTCGCAATTTGCGGGCTTTATGGTCGGCCAAAACATCCTCCTGGATGGCGGGGCCACGACAACCACGATGTGACCCGCTTCGCCGCCCGCACTCTGGGCGGCGGGCATCACGGCTTTGGCATTTGTGGCGTTTTCACTTGCGCTTCACCGTGAGCCAAGAACTCTAGGCGCACGACAATAGGGGAGACCAGCATGAGCCACGCAGATGTTCAGGACTATTACGGCAAGGTGCTTCAGGGCAGTTCGGATTTGAAAACCAACGCCTGTTGTACGGCGGGGGACATGCCCGACACGCTCAAAAAGGCGCTGTCCAACATTCATGACGATGTGCTCACGCGCTATTATGGTTGCGGTCTGATCGCCCCGGATGTGCTTGAAGGCACACGGGTTTTGGATCTCGGCTGTGGCGCCGGGCGCGATGTCTATGCGCTGGCTCAGATGGTGGGCGAGGCCGGGTTTGTCGCCGGTGTTGATATGACCGAAGAACAATTGGCCGTGGCCCGTGCCCATCAGGACTATCACGCCAAGGCCTTTGGCTATGCCGCCTCAAACGTGGCGTTTTATGAGGGCTATATCGAAAAACTTGATGCTTTGCCGCTGGACGCGGGGTCTTTTGACATCATCGTTTCCAATTGCGTGTTGAACCTTGCGATGGATAAACCCGCCGTGTTGCGTGAGGCCTATCGGTTGTTGAAACCGGGCGGGGAGATGTATTTTTCCGACGTTTATGCCGACCGTCGCGTGCCTGAGGCGCTGCGGGCCGATCCGGTGTTGTATGGCGAATGCCTCTCCGGCGCGCTCTATTGGACTGATTTCGAACATATGGCGCGGGCTGCCGGGTTTGCCGATCCGCGCCGGGTCTCCCATCGGGCTTTGACGGTGGAAAATGCGGAATTGGAGGCGAAAGTTGCGCCTATTCAATTCATGTCCGCCACCTACCGCCTGTTCAAACTCGACTTGGAGCCGGAGTGCGAGGACTATGGTCAGGCGGTGATCTACAAAGGCACTGTGCCCGGTGCGCCACACGGCTTTGCGTTGGATGCGGGGCATGTGATGGGCACAGGGCGGGTGTTTCCGGTCTGTGGCAACACGTTCAAAATGCTCAAAGACACGCGATTTGCGCCACATTTCGACTTTATTGGCGATTTTTCAACCCATTTTGGCCTGTTTGCGGGTTGTGGCGGGACCAGTCCGTTTGACAGTTTGGCCGCAAGCGATGCGGAGGCCCCCGCGTCCTCCTGTTGCTAAGGCGGGTTTGGGCTGATAGAGAATCTTAGAATTTTCGTCAGACAAACCCAACATGCGCAATTGACCCTGTGACTGATCCCGTGACCACCCCCCGGTTAGAAATCCGCAACATCACCCGCACCTTTGAGGGGCGCGAGGTGGTGTCTGACGTGTCGCTCAGGGTTATGCCGGGGCAGGTGACCTGTCTTTTGGGCCCCTCTGGGTGCGGCAAATCGACGACGCTGCGGATCATCGCGGGGGTCGATATGCAGAATACGGGCGAAATTTATGTCGATGGGAACTTGGTCTGTGACACCCGGTTTCGAGTGCCGCCCGAGCGGCGTTCGATCGGTTTGATGTTCCAAGACTTTGCACTTTTCCCGCATTTGTCGGTCAAAGACAACATCGCCTTTGGGTTAAAAGGCGACAAATCGAGCAAAAGAGCGCGGGTGCGTGAATTGCTTGAAAAGGTCGATCTTTTGCGCGCGATCGACAAATACCCACATGAATTATCGGGGGGCGAACAGCAACGGATCGCCTTGGCGCGGGCGCTGGCGCCACGCCCGTCGATCATGTTGATGGATGAGCCGTTTTCCGGCCTTGATGAGCGCCTCAAAGACGAGATCCGCGACAGCACTCTGGATGTTCTCAAGGCCGAAAACACCGCGGTGCTTCTGGTCACCCACGAGCCACATGAGGCGATGCGGATGGCCGATGAAATCGCCCTGATGCGGGACGGCAAGATCGTCCAGCAAGGCGCGCCCTATAATATTTACAACGCTCCGGTCGACCGTCAGGCCGCCGCGTTTTTTAGCGACATCAATGTGATCCACGGCAAGGTGCGCAATATGGCCGTGACCACCGCCTTTGGCGAATTCCTGTGTCCACCGCGCCCGGATGGCACAGAGGTCGAGATCGTCATTCGGCCACAACACCTGCGCATCGACTTTGATCGCGACGGGCGCGGCCCCAATCCCACGCCACAAGACGGCGCACCCGCGCGCGCCATTGTCGAACGTGCTCGGTTCATGGGGCGGGAGAGCCTTGTGGAATTTCGGATGGATTTTGACGGCTCGATGTTGAAAGCCACGGTGCCCTCGGTGTTTTTGCCCAAACCGGGCACGCCGATGTGGCTGATGATGCGCCGGGATCGGTGTTTCGTCTTCCCGGTCGCCTCCTAATATTTGGTTAACATTTGGCCTTTTGCAGGGCGATAAACACTGCAAGCGTTTTCCCCGGCTCATCGACGAACCGCGCGCCGGTGTCGATCACCCGTTCAATCCGATCCACCCGAAACACCCGAAAATCCTGCCGCGTTTCACACCACGCCGACAGGGTCCAAACCCGGCCCCAATATTCAAGCTGAAGCGGGCGGATGACGCGGGTGCTGGTCTGATCGTCAAGGGCATTGTAGGTGATCCGCAGCCGCTTTTTCTCCCGCACCGCCTCACGCAATCCGGGCATATGGCGAAATCCGGCGGCGGCATCGGCAAAGGGAAACACGGCAAAGCCCCAACCCGCACTGGGCGGGCCGGAGTTTTCGGGCAATACGGCGTCGATCTTGGCCGCAAGGCTTTGGGCGTTTTGCGCCAGTTCCGGGTCGGTCGCCTCGCTCAAAATCGCCACTGCCAAATGCAGCGCCTCCAATTCTCCCATGCTCAGGTTCATCGGCGGCAAGGTGATCGGAGAGGTGACCATGTAGCCCACACCGCGCTCGCCTTCGACAGGCACACCCGAGGCGCGCAGCGTGGCCATGTCGCGCCAAATCGTGCGTTCAGAGACCTCAAGTTTTGCGGCCAATTCATGGCCTTTGTGGAGCTGTCCGTCGCGTAGAATTTGAATGAGATCAAACAGGCGGTCGCTGCGCCGGATACCGGTTTGTTTGCGGCCGCCTGCCATGTTTATGCCGCCTCAGGCGAGGAGATGCGCGCAAGGGTGATCGGCGCGTGGCCCATGATCACCGTGTCACGGTCCACCAGCGCCATGAACGCCTGTGCCTCAGATGCGGCCATAAAACCGGCATCCGCCGCCTTGGCAGCCGCCTCATTGGCCCAGACATAGTGTTCATGCCAAAGCCCGCCTGCATCTTTGTACAGGGTGCGGGCGCGAAAGCCCTCGCACCGATCCAGATAGGCGTCCAGGCCCTTGGCCACCGTTGTGAGAGCGGTGTCGCTCACCCCGGCAAGGGTGCGGAAGGTAACAGTTTCAATGATTTGAATATCAGACATGATGTCTCCGATTCGAGTTTCAACACCGTCACCATGGGCTGTTTCAACTGACATAAACCTGTCAGTAGCGTTTTTCCACCCCCGCCCACCGCGCCAATGTTGTGCATCGGGGGGGAATCCGTCGTTTTGGCCTTTTCCTCGGCCGCAGAGCTGCCTAATCCTAATCCTCGCGAGATTTGATCACCGGGCGCATCGCCCGCACCGATGGAGAACCACATGCTCAACAATATCGGCCTTCCCGGCCTCCTGCTTATCGCTGTCGTCGTTTTGGTCCTGTTTGGCCGAGGCAAGATTTCCGGCCTGATGGGCGAAGTCGGCAAAGGCATCACGTCTTTCAAAAAAGGCGTCTCTGAAGGCACCAAAGAGATCGAAGACGAGGCCGCACAGGTCGCCAAGGACGTCACGCCCGAAGAAGAAAAAGACAAGGTCTAAGCCCTGTCTTTGGGCGAGACCTGTCTCGCCTTCGCCGGATCTGGGTCGCGCGTGTGCGTCAGGACGATCCGCTTCTTTTGGGTTTTTGTGAAAAAGGCGTGTGCGCATGAGTGCTATCGTGATGCCGTCCATTCCGCTCTTCTTTGACATGGGCATGTCAGAACTTTTGGTCATCGGGGTCGTGGCGTTGATCGTCGTCGGCCCAAAGGACCTGCCGGGGATGTTCCGAACGCTCGGACGGTTCACGGCGCGGGCCAAATCCATGGCGCGGGAATTTTCACGCGCCATGGAGAGCGCTGCCGATGAGACTGGGCTCAAAGAGGCTTCGGACGCCTTCAAAGGCGCGACAAACCCAAAGAAATTCGGGTTGGACAAGCTCAATGAGGCGGCATCGACCTTTGAAAAATGGGACCCGATGAAGGCCTCCGATGGCAAGGCTGCGCCGAAAACGACGGCGTTGCAAAAGGATGAGCTGAGCCCCGAACGGGCCGATATGGCCAAGAAAATCTCGGAGAATGCGGCAAAGAAAGCGACCGAACGCAAAGCGGCTGAGGCGGCTGAGGCAAAGGCTGTTGCGGTTCCCGTGACCGCGGCTGCGGTGAAGACACCGGCAACGAAGACACCGGCAACGAAGACGCCCGCCGCAAAGAAACCCGCCGCGAAGAAACCAACAGCTAAGGCGACGGCGGCCAAAGGGACGGCTAAGCCAACTGCGGCCAAACCCGCAACAGCAAAAAAGCCAGCGGCCTCCAAAGCCGCCCCTAAAAAAGCCGCGGCCAAAACCGCCAAGCCGGCCAAGACGACCGCATCGAATGAGGGCGAGGCATGAGCCACACTGACAGCGATATCGAAGACAGCTCCGCACCGTTGATCGAACATCTGGCCGAGTTGCGCACCCGGTTGATCCGGGCCGCTTTGGCCTTTGTCGTTGGCATGGTGATCTGTTTTGCCGTGGCCAGTCCGATCCTTGATTTCCTGCTGATCCCGATCGAAAAATCCATGCGCGCCTTGGGCAATCCGAACCCGGTGATGCAATACACAGCACCACAGGAATATTTCTTTACCCTGATCCGTATCTCCATGGTTGGCGGGCTGGCGCTGTCTTTCCCGGTGATCGCCTATCAGCTTTGGCGCTTTGTCGCGCCGGGGCTGTATCGCAATGAAAAGAATGCGTTTTTGCCTTTTCTCATCGCCTCCCCGGTGTTGTTCCTCATGGGCGCAGCCTTCGCGCAATATGTGGTTGTGCCGCTGGCGATGACGTTCTTTTTGGGCTTTGCCGATCTGCCCTCCTTTGTTGGCGCGCTTGTGGCCAATGGTGGCGATGTGGCGACCGCGACCAAGGACACAGGCATCGACATCGTCTTCAACGGTAAGGTGAATGAGAGCCTTGATATCACGTTGAAAATGATCGTGGCCTTTGGGCTGTGTTTTCAGCTTCCGGTGCTGTTGACCCTGATGGGCAAGGCCGGATTGGCCACGGCGCACGGCCTGCGTTCGACCCGCAAATATGCGGTTGTGGGCATTTTGACCGTTGCCGCCTTGGTCACGCCGCCGGATGTGACGACGCAATTGATCTTGTTCGTCGTGGTCTACGGCCTTTACGAAATCTCCATCTTCCTCGTCGCCCGTGTTGAAAAGAAACGCACCGAAGAGTTGCGCGCCGCAGGCGTGTTGGGTGAGGACGAAGATCTGTTCGGCGAGTTTGACGACGATAAATAAATGAGGTTTCCATGAGCAAAAAGACCCTCAAACGGATTGCTGAGGCCTTGGAGCGCATGGCCCCCGCGCCCTTGGCCGCCCCGGATTTCGAAACGGCCGATGCCTATGTTTGGCACACAGAACCGGACGCGTTGATGCCGGTTCAAAACGTGTCGCGGGTCGATTTGTCGCTGCTCGTCGGCGTGGATCGGTCGCGTGACACTTTGCTTGAGAACACCCGCCAATTCGCGCGCGGCCTATCGGCCAACAACGCGCTGTTGTGGGGCGCACGGGGGATGGGGAAATCGTCCTTGGTGAAGTCGGTTCATGCGGCTGTGGTGGCTGGTGGATTGGACCTTAAAATCGTCGAAATGCAGCGCGAAGATCTTGGCTCTGTCTCGCGGTTGCTGGCGCTTTTGCGCGGTTCTGAGCATCGGTTTTTGCTGTTTTGTGACGATCTGTCCTTTAGTCATGATGATGAGCATTACAAATCGCTCAAAGCCGTGTTGGATGGTGGCATTGAGGGCCGCCCGGACAATGTGTTGTTCTATGCCACCTCTAATCGCCGCCACCTGATGCCGCGCGATATGATTGAAAACGAACGCTCTTCGGCCATCAACCCCTCAGAGGCCGTGGAGGAAAAGGTCTCGCTTTCGGATCGCTTTGGTCTCTGGCTGGGCTTCCATCCCTGTTCGCAGGATGAATATTTGACGATGATCCGGGGCTATTGCGATGCCTATGGGGTCGAGATTGACGACGATACGCTGCGCGCAGAGGCCGTTGAATGGCAAGCCACGCGCGGCGCGCGCTCTGGTCGGGTGGCGTGGCAGTATTTCACCGATTTGGCCGGGCGCACAGGCGTTGCGCTTGGGTAAGCGAGCCTTTACCTCTCGGGAACAGGCATGTGGCATCGGTGCTGCCGTTTGGGCCTAAGCGAAACGGGCCGCGCCTCTCTCTGCGCGGCCTGTTTGGTTTATGCACGGTGAGAAACGCTCACCCGGTCAGTTCAGATAGGGCGTCGGATCAACGGTTTGCGTGCCCTTAAAGACCATGAATTGCAATGCGTTAAACTCGTTGGCTGTCACCTTGGCGATGGTTTGACCGCGTTTGACGCTGTCGCCTTTTTTCACCGAAATACTGTCGATAAAGCTATAGGCGGTTTGAAGGCCATCGCCGTGATCGACCACCATGATTTTCACCCCATCGGCGTTGGTCGAGATCAATTTGACCGTGCCGTCCTTGGCCGCTTTTACGGGCGTGCCTGCGGGGGCGGAAAACAGGATGAATTTCGATTTGGTCTTGTCGTAATCACGAATGATCGCACCGGAAACCGGTTTGGCCATTTCGGATGTCGAGGTCTGGGTCGCGCCAAGGTCCGCTGCCGGTTTGGTGACCGCAGGGGCCGGTTTGGCCAAGTCTGGATCGGGCAGGGGGGCTGCGGCCGAAGGCGGCGTGGGGGTGGCCGACCCTTTGCCGGGTTCGGTCGTGGTGGCGGCTGCGGAGACGCCATCAGAGGTTTTGACCGGGATCAAAAGGTAGCGGCCCTCCGTGACGGCAAGGTCTGAGCCAAGCCCATTCCAATCGGCCAACGCGCGCACCGACACGCCATATTTGCGGGCGATGGAATAGGCGGTTTCGCCGCGCTGAACTTGGTGCCGGATCGGTTCCATACCAGCCACCGGTTCGGAGGGGGTGCTCTGCGCAATCGGCGTGGGGGATGTTTTGGTTTCGGCATCGGTGATGGCCTCATCTGCCAAAGCCGCAATGTCGATGCGCTCGCCCGTGGCGATGGTGCCGGTTGGGGTCACGGCGGACTGGCCTTCGCCGACACGGCGGGGCAGGGCGATCACTTCGCCGGGGCGCAGGGTGACGTCGTCGCTGATGCCGTTGTAGCGGGCCAGTTCAGCGGCGGACAGGCCAACACGCGCGGCCACAGAGGCCATAGTGTCGCCGCGTTTGGCCACGACCACTTGGTAATTCGGATAGGAAATCACGCCCTGCGCATTTGGCACAGGTTTGGCGGCTGTTCTGGCCTCATTGGCGGCGGGTGCCGTCGAAAAGGCATCGGTGATGCCGCGCATATCAAAATCGAGCGGTTTGTCACAGGCTGTGAGCGCCAAAAGCGCTGATCCCAGCAAAATCGCCCGCATGCCGTTTTGCGCCTGTCCACGCATCTGTACCATAGATGAAATCGTCATGGCTCTGTCCTCAAATCCTTGGGCTTTGCCCTCTGTTGGAGATTGGCCCCCTGGCCGCCCCTGTCACCCCCTCTTGATCGGAGGGCTCGTTCACTGTTGGCCTCATTACTCTTGGCCCATCCCCTCGACGAGGGGCACAAAGCGCACAGAGCGGAGTTCTTCATAGTCAAACCCCGTTTCGGTGCGTGTCACTTTGATAAGGCTTTGGACCGTGTCCGACTGCCCCACCGGTAAAACCATGATACCGCCTGTTTTGAGCTGCGCCAAGAGCGGGCCGGGAGGGTCCTCTGCGGCGGCGGTCACAAGAATGCGATCAAACGGTGCCTGGTCAGGCAAGCCATGGCTGCCATCAATGGCCATTGCGGTGATGTTGACGATGCCGAGGCTGTCAAACACCACCTGAGCTTCGCGCACAAGGCGCAGGTAGCGATCCACGGTATAAACGCGGCGGGCCAGTTGGCTGAGGATCGCGGCTTGATAGCCGGAGCCTGTGCCCACTTCCAACACCTTGTCGCGCGGTTGCACATTGAGCGCTTGCGTCATCAGGCCAACCACGGAGGGTTGCGAAATCGTTTGGCCGCAGGCGATGGGCAGCGGCATGTCCTCATAGGCACGGGTCGCAAACAGGCCTTTGACAAAGCCGCCGCGGTCGATTTTTTCCATGGCCTGAAGCGTGCGCCCATCGGTCACCCCCTTGGATCGGAGGGTGTAGAGGAACTGCATTTGCGCTTCGGGGTTCATGGTCATCAGAGGCTTTTTTCCAAGGCCGCGAGGTCGTTGAGCATGTCATGTGCGGTCAGATCGGCACGCATCGGCGTGATCGAAATATGGCCGGACAAATTGGCCGTCACATCAGTGCCGGGGCCGGTGTCGACCGATTGTTCGGACCCACGGACCCACAAAAACCGCCGCCCGGTGGGGGAGACTTGGCCTTCGATGCCAAAACCCGGCGTGTTGCGGCGACCTTGGCGGCAAATGGTGATGCCTTTGGTCTCAGCGGCGGGCAGGGGTGGAAAATTCACGTTGTAAAACAAAGAGTAATCGTCGCCCGTCCCCCAGGGTGCCTGGGTCAGCAATGTGGTGACAACATCGGCGCCATGCAGAGCCGCACTTTCAAACATATCCTCAAGACTGGCATTTTTTGGCCCAAAGAATTGCGACAGGGCGATGGCTTTCACACCTTGCAATGCCGCCTCCATCGCGCCGCCAATCGTGCCGGAGTACATCACGTTTTCGCCCGCATTGTTGCCCCGGTTGACGCCAGAGAGCACCAAATCCGGCCGTTCGGGCAAGATGTCATGCAGCCCGGCCAAAACGCAATCGGCAGGCGAGCCTTCGGCGGCCCAGCGGCGCGGGGCAAGTTCGGTGATCATCGTTGGATGGGAATAGGAAATGCAATGCGCGACGCCGGATTGTTCAAACGCGGGCGCGACGACCCAGACCTCGCCTTCGGGACCGGCAACCGTATGGGCGATGGCCTCAAGCGTTTTGAGGCCCGGCGCATTGATGCCGTCATCGTTGGTGATCAGGATGCGCATGGAGGGGCCCTTTGGTCTGAATGGCACTTGTCTTCCGTTCCTCCTTAAAGCAGGCTCGGAATCGCGGCAAGGTCAGTGGCCCGCCGCAGCCCTGATATTTATGGCGTTTCGGCAAAAACCTGATTTTAAAAGGGGCCGTGGTACGCTTTTTGTAAATTGGAGAGAGTATGTCTTTAGCTGCCCCGCGTCCCGTGCTTGATGCCATCGCCGTGACCGCCACCGACATGGCGCGCTCTGTGGCGTTTTATCGCCTATTGGGGTTTGATTTCGAGGGCGTTGAGACCAACATCGACCACGTTGAACCCAACACAGCGCCGGGGTCGGTGCGATTGATGATCGACGCGGCCAGCTTGTCGGAAACCCTGATCGGGGAAAAACCACGACCTGCGAACCATTCAGCCTTTGCCATGCTCTGCGCCACCCCGTCCGAGGTGGACCGGGTGGCGGGTGAGATTGCAAGCGCCGGGTTCTCGGTGGTGGACGCCCCTTGGGACGCGTTTTGGGGCCAACGCTACGCCACGGTGGCGGACCCGGATGGCTACAAAATCGACCTGTTCGCGCCTTTGTAATCCGTGGCCGTCATCAGAGGCGTTAGAGTAGCCCGATCTCTTTGAGCAAACGCGGGGCTTCGTCGCGCGGATGGGTCAGTGGAGCTTTGTCTTCGCCGGGGAAAAACCGCGCGCGGGTGCCGGTCGGCATTGGGCGCGGCGACAGCACATGAATGCGAGGCGCTTTTTCGACATGTGCGACCTCGGCCTGCCAGCTTTTGGCCATAGCGATTTGCGCGGCTTTCGAGGCCCCGTACGCGCCAAAGAATTTCTCGCCCGCATGCGGATCATCGAAAAACAGCACGTCGGCGGGGGTGGGGGCCATGTTCAAGAGTGGTGAAATCATCGGCATCAACTTGCCCGTGGCGGTCACATTGGTGCCGATGGTGCGATCAAAGTCTTTGGGGTCGATGTGATCGGCGGGCGACAGCAGTTGCGCGTAAATCGCCGTGTGCGCCCAAAGGTCAAGATGCCCCCAGCGGTCATAAATCCCACGGCACAGATGCGCCATCGCGTCCGGGTTGGTCACATCCATCGGCGCCAATGTGGCGTCGCCGCCTTTGGCTTTGATCCGGTCGTCCAACTCTTCGAGCGCGCCCGTGGTCTTGGCCACGGCGACGATGTGATAGGTCGGTGCCAGCGCTTCGGCGAGGAAAAAGCCAAGGCCGCGCGATGCGCCGGTGATGAGGGCGACTTTTGTGTGGTCTGTCATGGTTGCTTCCCAATCATCAGGGCCGGTTTGAAGGCCAATTTGGACCGATGTGTGCGGGGAAATTGCGGCGCGGTCAAGGGGCGGTCAGCTCGGCGCGCGCAAGTGTCCCACTGGCCTCATAAAGCGCAAGAAGATCGTCAAAGGACATATCTGCGATGCCAGTCAGTGTGACGCTGGGCCGTGCGGAGCCATCGCCAAAGCTCAGCGTCAGGGCGCTGTCTTGGGCGGCCAGAGGAGACAGATCATTGGCCAAACCGGCCAGCGTGTCCTCGGGCAGGGCACCACCGTCAAGATGTTGAAGATAGGCGTAAAACACCGGATGCGGCACCTCGGCCCACAGCGCGACCACCAAGGCATCGTCGGCCCCGCGAATGGGCAGGGTGAGCGTGGCGCGCAGATACCGGGCCTCATCCAAACGGCAGAGCTCGGAGGCCAATTGATCCGCGCCCTCTTTGACAAAGGCCAGATCGCCTCGCGGCGCATGGGGCCACTCAGACGGATGATCAAAGCCAATGTCAATCACCCCGCCTTTGGCCATAAGAGCGCGCCAGCGGGGATCAAGATCGAGGATAGAGGCCACTTATTCGGCTGCCGTTTTGAGTTTGAACCCTTTGTCGATCATATCGGAGGGCACCACCGGGTATTCGCCGGAGAAACAGGCATCGCAATAGCGCGGGGCGGCGGCGTCGCGACCTTCGGCCACGCCCGCAGCGCGATATAAGCCATCGAGCGAGATGAATTGCAAACTGTCGACGCCCAAATGCACGCGCATTTGTTCGACCGACATGTAAGCCGCCAGCAATTTGTCGCGATCCGGCGTGTCGACGCCGTAGAAACAGGGCCACATGGTCGGGGGCGAGGCGATGCGGAAATGGACTTCGGCGGCCCCTGCGTCCAACAGCATGTCTTTGATCTTTTGCGAGGTTGTGCCGCGCACCACAGAGTCATCGACCAGAATGATCCGTTTGTCGCGGATCAGCGCCCGGTTGACGTTCAGTTTCAGGCGCACACCCATGTTGCGGATCTGCTCTGAGGGCTCAATAAACGTCCGCCCCATATATTGGTTGCGGATGATGCCCATGCCGTAGGGAATGCCGGATTGGAACGCATAGCCGATGGCGGCGGGCGTACCGGAGTCGGGCACCGGACAGACCAGATCGGCCTCCACGGGGGCTTCAATCGCCAATTCCACACCAATCTGACGGCGGGTCTCATAGACGGAACGCCCCTCTAAGATGCTGTCGGGACGGGAAAAATACACATGCTCAAAGATGCAGAACCGCGAGGGCTTTGGCTCAAACGGTTTTGAACTTTGGACTTTGCCATCCGAGATCACGACCATTTCGCCGGGCTCAATCTCACGGACAAATTCCGCACCGATGATGTCAAGCGCACAGGTTTCAGACGAGAGCACATAGCCTTTGTCGCCCACTTTGCCCAACACCAGCGGACGAACCCCACGCGGATCGCGCACGCCGATCAGTTTGGTGCGGGTCATGGCGACGACGGAAAAGGCACCTTCAACCCGGCGCAACGCGTCTTTCATCCGCTCAGGGATGTTGCGTTGTAACGAGCGGGCCATCAGGTGAATGATGCATTCCGAATCCGAACTGGATTGGAAAATCGAGCCACGTTCAATCAACTCGCGGCGCAGGGCGACGGCATTGGTGATATTGCCGTTGTGGGCAATCGCGGCCCCGCCCATGGCGAATTCGCCAAAGAACGGCTGCACGTCACGGATTGCGGTGTTGCCTTTGGAGCCTGCTGTGGAATAGCGAACATGGCCGATCCCGATCGGACCGGGCAGGGTTTCCATCACCTTTTGCGAGGTGAAATTGTCACGGACATAGCCAAAGCGGCGTGCCGACTGAAACCCGGCCTCGTTGTCATAGGTGACGATCCCGCCGGCTTCTTGGCCGCGATGCTGAAGCGCATGCAGGCCAAGGGCGATAAAAGAGGCGGCATCGGCAACGCCAACGGCGCCAAAGACGCCACATTCCTCTTTGAGTTTGTCATCGTCAAAAGGGTGAGCGGGGGGCATTTCGAGCATCTCGGTCAAGCTCCGAATCCTACGCTGTGCGGTTCGTCCCACCCTTTAAGACCTAACAGCCCCAGTGTCACGAAAGGATCACAAAAGATTTCATCACTTCTTGTGCTCCAGTCGTGAGACCGGCGGGGTATACGGCTTTCAAGGTAGGGGTTCATGAAAAGGGCGGCTGCCTCTGATTGGCGCCGCCCGAAGGGATGGTGATTTACTCGGTACAGGTCGAGACCAAGGACTGATAGCGCGAGGTGATCCAATCGGGTGCATCCTCGGGCAGGCTCTCGTCCAGTTTGTCTTGCGAGCGGGCAAAGACTTTGACGGTACGAGAGTTTTCCAAAACGTCAATCGGATCGCCGGTGGAGACGCGGTCAAAGATCACCAAAGCGATGGCGACCAAAATGATGCCGCGGATCACACCGAACAGAAACCCAAGCCCCTGATCAACACCCCCCAAGGCGGAACGTTGAACGGCGGAGGAAAACAGCGGCGTAAAGATCGACACGACGATCAACGCCACGGCGAAGACCGCGAAAAATCCGGTGATCACCGAGAGTTCGCAAGATCCAGAGATGTAATCGCCCAGATAGGGCACTTCTTTGACCAAAGGCACGGCCTTGGGGGCAAACATATAGCCAAGGATCGCGGCGACGATCCATCCGGCAATCGCCATGCCTTCGCGCACAAATCCGCGTGAATAGGCCAGGATCGCCGATACGACGATGACCAATGCGACGATGCCGTCGATGATTGTAAAGCCTTCCATGGCGCCTCTCTTTTGAACTCTGAGCGCGTTAGCCCGCGCCAAAAACCTCTCCGACAAACCCCACCAGATCGCTCATCTGCCGGACGTCCATGCCGCTTTTTTCTCCAGCCTTGGAACGGGCCGGGGCGATGGCCGATGAAAAACCAAGTTTTTTGGCTTCTTTCAACCTGTTTTCGGTCTGACCAACGGGTCGCAAGCTGCCAGAGAGCGAAAGTTCCCCGAAAACCACACAATCTTTTGGCAAAGCCTGATCTTCACGGGCCGAAATCAACGCCGCCGCCACCGCCAGATCGGCGGCAGGTTCCGACACTTTCATTCCGCCCGCCACGTTCAGATAAACGTCCAGCCCGGCAAAGGGAATACCACATCGGCTTTCCAACACGGCCAGGATCATCGCCAAACGCGATCCGTCCCAGCCGACCACCGTGCGACGGGCTTGGGCGTGGGGCGAGGGGGCGACAAGCGCCTGAAACTCGACCAGCACCGGCCGCGTGCCTTCAATCCCGGCAAACACCACCGATCCGGGGGCTGGTTGATCGCGTTCGGATAGAAAGAGCGCGGAGGGGTTGGTCACTTCGCGCAAGCCATCGCCGGTCATTTCAAACACGCCAATCTCATGCGCCGGGCCAAAACGGTTTTTGACCGCGCGCAACAGGCGGAAATGGTGACCACGTTCGCCTTCGAAATACAAAACCGTGTCGACCATATGCTCGACCACACGCGGCCCGGCGAGTTGTCCGTCTTTGGTGACATGGCCGACCAAAACCACCGACACACCGCGCGATTTGGCGAAGGTCACCAATTCATGCGCCGCCGCACGCACCTGCGACACCGATCCCGGTGCGCTTTCGACATTGTCGGCCCACATGGTCTGGATCGAGTCGATGATCACCAGATCGGGCATTTCCGCCTCAAGCGTCGTCAAGATGTCGCGCAGGTTGGTTTCGGCCCCGAGCCGCACCGGCGCATTGCCAAGGCCCAACCGTTGCGCCCGCATCCGCACTTGGGCGGCGGATTCCTCGCCGGAAATATAGATGACCTTCAGTCCCGCCATGGCAAATTTCGCCGCCGCCTGAAGCAACAGTGTCGATTTGCCGATGCCCGGATCACCGCCGACCAAGATGGCCGAAGACGGCACCAAGCCTCCGCCCAAAACCCGGTCGAATTCGGTCAAGCCGCAGGAGGTGCGTTTCGGCGGGGCTTCTTTGTCGGACAGGGCGGAGAGTGGAATTTCCTTGCCGCGCAGCCCGCCCAGCGTCTTTTTCGCCGGACCCGAGGCCGATAGGGGCTTTTCCTCGGAAATGGAGTTCCATTCGCCACAGCCGTCACAGCGCCCGGACCATTTGGTCGTCACTGCCGCGCAATTGGAACAGACGAAATTCTTTTGTGCCTTGGCCATTTTGGCGCTCCCTGCTCGTTCTTGCTTCGTTCTAATCTTTCAAGGGCGCGCTGCGCAAGTCTTCGGCCTTTGCCGTGGTGAAAATACTCAAAGCCAGACTGAGCAACACGCAAAACGTGAACAGGTATAGTCCCCACCCGACCTCAAGTCGGCCAACGCCCATGCCTTTGGCCAGAGTGATATAGATCGCGATCAAAAACACATCCGCCATCGCCAACCGCCCAAGGTGAAACAACCAGGGCTTGATCCGAGCGGGCAGGCGGCCAGACTTGAGACCCTCAAGGGCAAGGACCTTGGCGATGGGGGCGATCAGGGCGAAGAACACGACCACGAGGGCGAGAAAAATATCTTTGTGCCACAGCCCGCCAATGCCAGAGAGGACCGAAATATCGGACAGGCCAAACAGCGGCAGTAGCCCGGCGCGCATCAGAGGCGCGATCCAGGAGATCGGAAACAGGATCAAAAGCGAAAGATTGAGAAGGCGCGGGACTGTCATATCATCGAAGTGGCAGTGTCACGGCGCGATTGCAAGAGTGCTGATCTGCCCCGGGCCACGCCCCATGACGGCTACATGACGGCTAATTGGTCCGATCTGGCGTGCTCATCGCAGATTTGGGCATGGACACCACCTTGCCGTCGTCGTCGGCCATGTCGAGATCGTCCAACTCATAGCCAAGTCCCGGCAGCACCTCTTTGAGATCACGCTCAAGACGGTCCATGTGACGGTTCGCCTCGCGTTCACTGGCTTCGATGTCACGTTGCCAGCGTTTCAATTCTTCGGTGATGGAGAGCGCCAGATCGAGCTTGTCTTGAAATGCCTCAAGGTCTTGTTGCCGTTCGGTCAAAAACACCTTGGCGCGGGTGACTTTTTCGTCGGAATAAATCTGGGCCAGATCGCGGGTGGTGTGCGACATCTGCGCCGCCAGTTCCATCACTTCCGGCTCCAAACTGGCCAGATCGGGATGAGCGCGCAGATGATGAAGGCGGGCGCGGACGCTGTCAAACTCTGAGGAGAGGGCAAAGGCGCTGTCGCGGTCGGTTGCGTGGCTGAGGCGATAGGCCTGTGCCACGTCTTGCATCGAAACGGCAAAGCTGCGGTGGCTGCGCTCAAGGTCGAGCATCCGGTTCACACCGGGCAAAAACGCACAGAGCGACAGCAATAGGATTGTCAGGCCAGTTTGCACATAGGGGCCAACTTGGACGGCCTCACCGCCGTGGATCTCTACCTGCATCCCAAGCCAAGGCCAGACCCCGGCGAAAGACAAAGCCGTGCTCACAGACGCGGCAATTGCCAGCGCGATGATCGTCCATTTTGCCATGTCTTGCAGCACATGTTGCATCAGGCGAAATCCCGTTCGCCCGTCCATTTGATCGACCATGATCAGCCCCCATCATTACCCGCCAGTTAACGAAACCGTGCGGGCAAAGAAAAATCAATGATTCATGTGGGTTAGAGGGTATTTGTTTCCGCTTTGGAAACAGTTTTGCCTAAAATGTGCAATTGTCGACACTTAGCGCAGGGTCTCGATCGGCCCATGCGGTGAGCCGGTGATGAATTGGGTGAGATACGGGTCGTTCGCCGTGTCCATGTGTGCCACGGGACCATGCCAACGCATTTTGCCGCCATGCAACATTGCCACCTTGTCGGCAATCGCGCGCACCGAGGTCATGTCATGGGTGATGGTCAGCGCGGTCGCGCCCATTTCCACCACGATCTCGCGGATCAATTCGTTGATCACCCCGGCCATGATCGGGTCCAACCCGGTGGTTGGTTCGTCAAAGAAAATAATTTCGGGATCGGCGGCAATGGCGCGGGCAAGGCCCACACGTTTTTGCATGCCGCCCGACAGTTCGGCGGGAAATTGATCGGCCACATCGGGCGACAATCCGACCCGGCGCAGTTTCTCAATCGCGATCTCACGCGCTTGGGCGCGGGGCCGTTTTAACGAGCCGCGCAACAGTCGAAAGGCAACGTTTTGCCAAACTGGAAGGCTGTCAAACAGGGCCGCGCCTTGGAACAACATGCCAAACCGGGCCAAAAACGCGTCGCGGTCGCCACTGGCGGTGACCTCTTCGCCATCGACCGTAATCGTGCCTTGATCCGGGATCACAAGGCCCAAAATGCACTTGAGCATGACCGATTTCCCAGTGCCCGATCCGCCGATGATGACACAGCTTTCGCCGCGCTCCACCGTCAGGTTGACACCGCGCAGGATCTGTTTCGATCCAAAGGATTTATGAACGTCGGTCAGCGTGATCATGCGGCAAAAAACGCCTGTGTCAAAAGGAAGTTGGCGGCCAGGATCAACACGGCGGCGGCGACGACCGAGGATTTGGTTGCTTGCCCCACGCCCTGCGCGCCCCGGCCCGAATTCATCCCGAAATAACAGCCCATCAATGTGGCGATGACGCCAAACGCAGCCCCTTTGACCAATGACGAGACGATGTCGGGCATCTCAAGGAAATCTATGGTGTTTTTGAGGTAGGTGGCGGAATTGAAGTCGAGCGACTTGACGGAGACAAACCAGCCGCCAAATACTCCGACTGTGTCGCCCACAGCCACCAAAAACGGCACGGTTAACAGCCCGGCCAAAACGCGCGGGGCGGCGAGGTATTTCATCGGATTGGTCGAGAGGGTGACCAGCGCGTCGATTTGTTCGGTGACTTTCATCGTGGCGATTTCGGCGGCAATGGACGAGGTCACCCGAGCCGCCATCATCAGCCCGACCATCACCGGGCCGAGTTCGCGCACGACCCCCAAGGCGACGATTTGTGGCACCACTTGTTCGGCCGAAAACCGTGCGCCACCGGCATAGATTTGCAACGCCAAAGCCCCCCCGGTGAACAGCGCGGTCAACCCGACAACGGGCAGGGACAGGTAGCCGACAGTCATCAAGGCGTGAAAGAATTCGCGACTGTAAAACGGCGGCGTGAGGATGTGACGGAAGGTCGAGAGCGTGAACAGCGTCAAACGGCCCACAGCGGCAAAAGCCCCAAGCACTGCCGCGCCCAAACGGGCCAGCAGGTGCAAGATTGGGTTGGCCACGCGGGGGAGGCTCATCCGATATACCGCCGCAGATAGCGTGCGCCCAAAGAGGTCAGGATTTCATAACCAATCGTGCCCGCCACATCGGCCAGATCATCGACCGTTTGATGCGGGCATAAAAGATCAAGCGATTTGGGCACGTGATCGAGGTGGGTGATGTCCACGGTGATCAAATCCATCGACACGCGGCCCACCAGAGGGCAGGGGGTGTCACCGTCAAACAGCACCGCAGCGTTGGAGATTTTCCGAGAAATACCATCGGCGTAACCGGCGGAAATCGTGGCGATCCGAGAGGGCACTTCGGCGGTCCATGTGTTGGAATAGCCGACGGTTTCATTGGGCGCGACATCGCGGGTCTGGATCACAGGACATTCCAGCCGCACCACGGGTTTGCTGTCTTCAAACGGTAAGCCGCCGTAAAGGCCGATGCCCGGACGCACCAGATCGAAATGATAGTCCGGCCCAAGCAAAATCCCACCCGTCGCTGATAAGGCACGCGGCACGGTCAAGCCCTCGGTCATCTGGCGGAAATTGGCCAATTGATGCGCGTTCATCGGATGCTGTGGCTCATCGGCACAGGCCAGATGCGACATGATCAGATCGGGGCGGGCTTTGATCACCAGATCTTTGACCGCATCCCATTCGGGCGCTTCAAGACCCAGACGGTTCATCCCGGTGTCAAGTTGAATGCCGAAGGGCGCGCCGGGGAGGGCTTCGAAATGGCGGGTGATTTGATCCAGGGAATTGAGCATCGGTACAAGATGCATATCCGCGATCATGTCGGTGTCCCCGGCCATATGACCGCCAAACACCCCGATCCACGGCGAGGGACCGATGGCGGCGCGCAGGGCCACACCTTCCTCGGCGGCGGCCACGAAAAACTTTTTCACCCCGGCCTTAACCAAAGCGCGTCCGACCTTGGCCACGCCAAGCCCGTAAGCGTCCGCTTTGATCACGGCGGCGGTTTCCACAGAGGGTGCGGTCAAACGGTCCAGCACCCGCCAATTGTCGGTCAGAGCCGTGAGATCAATATGTAAAACAGATGTAGCCATGGCGTTTTTTGACCCTCCACGCGGCTCTGTGCAAGCGCAAATCTACACGCAGGCTTAAAACGCGCGCGGGCGGGTCCGATGTCCTTATGTATTGGGTCTTAGTATTCGGGTTCGTTTTGTTGCCACGGCTGGATGAGGTTGCCAAAGCGGGTGAATTCCGCCTCAAAGCTCAGTTCCACCGTGCCAATCGGACCGTGACGTTGCTTGCCAAGGATGACTTCGGCCTTGCCGTGCAGCCGCTCCATATCCTCGACCCAGCGCGTCGTGGCCTCCATATCATGCTCTTCGGGCTTTTCGCGCTCTTTGTAATATTCGCCACGATAGACAAACATCACCACATCGGCGTCCTGCTCGATCGAGCCGGATTCACGCAAATCCGAAAGCTGTGGTCGCTTGTCGTCACGGCTCTCCACTGTCCGGCTGAGCTGGGATAGCGCGATCACCGGGATGTTCAGTTCTTTGGCGATGGCTTTGAGGCCCATGGAAATCTCACCGATCTCCTGCACCCGGTTGCCTTGGCTGCGCGCGGTGCCGCGCACCAGTTGCAGATAGTCGATGATCAACAGGTCCAACCCGTGCGTCCGTTGCAACCGCCGCGCGCGCGCCGCCAATTGCGAGATCGGAATGGCCGGGGTGTCGTCGATGTAAAGCGGGCAGGTCTCAAGTGTTTTGGCGGCTTCGACAAAGCGGCGGAACTGATCTTCGGTCATGTCACCTTGGCGGATTTTATGCGACGAAATCTCCGAGGCTTCGGCCAAGATCCGCGCCGCCAACTGTTCGGCGCTCATCTCAAGCGAATAGAACCCAACAACGCCGCCCTCGACCGCGCCGACGCGCCCATCCGGCAGCGTGCCCTTTTTATAGGCCTTGGCGATGTTAAAGGCGATGTTGGTGGCCAGCGAGGTTTTGCCCATCGACGGACGTCCAGCCAAGATGATCAAGTCGGACTTGTGCAAGCCGCCCATCTTTTTGTCGAGATCGTTGAGGTGGGTCTGAATCCCCGCCATGCCGCCACCGCGCTCATAGGCGGCATTGGCGTTGAGCACGGCTTGGGTGACGGCGGAGAGGAAGGAGGTGAACCCGGTTTCGCCCTTGCCCTGTTCGGCCAGCGTGTACAGCCGCTGTTCGGCGGCCACGATTTGCTCGCCGGGATCACGAATATCGGAACCAGAAGCGGCGGAACCGGCGATCTCGTTGCCCAGCTCAATCAACTGACGGCGTAAGAACAGATCATAGATCAACTGGGCATAGTCACGCACCGCATAGGTCGAAATGGCACTTGCCGCCAGACGCGCCAAATAGGCCGGGCCACCGAGTTCTTTGAGGCCCTCATGGTCCTCCATATAGGCTTTCAACGTCACCGGAGAGGCGAGCATATTCTTTTGAATGCGCTCCTGAGCCTTCTCGTAAATGTCTTTGTGCACCGGGTCGAAAAAATGGTCGGGCGAGATGATCGAGGCGATTTTGTCGAACACATCGTTGTTGGTCAAAAGTGCGCCCAAGAGTTGTTGCTCGGCCTCGATGTTATGGGGCACGGCCCCCGCATAGGAGGTGATCACCGACGGTGTTGCCGCGTCCGCTTTGTCGGTGCGTGCGTCCTGAAGTGTGGCGATGTCATTCATCCGGCTGGCCCTCTTTATGATCCTGCGAGTCGCGTGTTGCTCGCGGGTTTGGGTGTCATAGCCGCCTGCGCGCCGGGTTTCAAAATGTATAACGTGTGGATAACTGGCACACAGATGAACAAGGCAAGCTAACTTGGCTGTTTGCAAAGAAAAACGCCGCCCCTGAGGGCGGCGCATAAATTTCGGGCGCGGATTTCCGCCGCCTCAGGCCTTTTTATTGGCCTCTTGCCATTCGCGTGGGGCGTTGAGGAATTTCTCCACCTCTGCGAGCGTTTCGGCGTCAAAGGCACCTTGGCGTTTGGCCTCGGCCAAAACATCCCACCATGTGCACAGGCTGATCAGTTTCACGCCATGATCGCCCAGCGTCTTTTCCGTTTCCGGGAAAATCCCGTAGTAAAAAATCACCGCTGTCCAGCCGCACGTTGCGCCGGTCTCACGGATCGCATCGACAAAGGACAATTTCGAGCCGCCATCGGTGGTCAAATCTTCGACCAACAACACCCGCTCGCCCTCGCTCATCTGCCCTTCGATCCGGGCATTGCGACCGTAGCCTTTGGGTTTTTTGCGCACATAGGTCATCGGCAGGGCCAGACGTTCGGCCACCATCGCAGCAAAAGGAATGCCCGCCGTTTCGCCGCCTGCGATATTGTCAAACGCCTCAAACCCGGCTTCGCGCATCACAGACACCGACAGGAAATCCATCAAGGTCGCGCGAATGCGCGGGTAGGAAATCAGTTTGCGACAGTCGATGTAGGTCGGGCTGGGCAGGCCAGAGGCCAGTGTGAAGGGCTCGCGCGCGTTGAAATGCACGGCTTTGATTTCCAACAACATCCGCGCCGTCAAACGGGCGATTTCTGTCTCGTCAGGAAAGGAGGAGGGGATCATCTGGCGGTCTCTTTCGTCTTAGGCCTCGACGCTCCAATGGAGCGGCATTTGCGGGTCAAATACGGTCACGGGACCGTTTTCGGTGTCGATTTTATCGGGGTAGCGGACCGGATCGCCCCGGCGCAGCGTGATCGTCGCCTCATTGAGCGGCAGGCCATAGAATGTTGGCCCGTTGATCGAGGTGAAGGCTTCGAGAGCGTCCAGTTTTCCCTCTTTTTCAAACACTTCGGCGAGAATCGACATGGTGTTCGTGGCGGTGAAACAGCCCGCGCACCCACATGCGGTCTCTTTCGCGCCGTCCAGATGTGGTGCGGAATCGGTGCCCAAAAAGAACTGTTTGTCACCCGAGGTCGCCGCCTCCACCAGAGCCAGACGATGCGTCTCGCGTTTGGCCACGGGCAGGCAATAATAATGCGGTTTGATCCCGCCGACGAGGATGTGGTTGCGGTTGATCACAAGGTGATGTGTGGTGATCGTTGCGCCCAATCCCTGATCCACTGAACGGGCATAGTCCACGCCGTCCTTCGTGGTGATGTGTTCCATCACCACTTTGAGGCCGGGGGTGGTGCGGCGGATCGGGTCGAGCACGGTGTCGATGAACACTTTCTCACGGTCAAAAATATCCACGTCCGGCGTCACCACCTCGCCATGGATGCAAAGCGGCAGGCCGATCTCGGCCATTTTTTCCAACACGGCGCGCACGTTTTCGAAATTCGTGACACCCGAGGCCGAATTGGTCGTCGCCCCGGCCGGATATAATTTCACCGCCTTCACCAAACCGCTGGCATGCGCCATGGCCACATCATTTGGGTCTGTTTGCTCGGTCAAATAGAGCGTCATCAGAGGCTCAAACTGACCTTTGCGCGGGTTTGCTTTGAGGATGCGCTCGCGGTAGGCGGCTGCGTCGTCGCCGGTGACCACGGGGGGCACAAGGTTCGGCATCACGATTGCGCGGGCAAAGTGACGTGTGGTTTCGGGCAGAATGGCATTGAGCATCGCGCCATCGCGCAGATGCAAATGCCAATCGTCGGGGCGGCGGAGGGTGAGTGTATCGGTCATGCCCCTGAATTACCGCGTTCCGGCACAAAGCACCAGATGGCAGTTCGTGCTTATTTTTTAAGCGGATGGTCAGTTTTCGCGGCGATTGTGTACAATCGGGCGGCTGCGGGATTGAAGCCTGAGCGGGGCCGAGGCTAGCGTGGTGACGACTTGGAGACCCGGATGCTTGACACCTCATCTCAGACCCCGCTTCAAAGCGCTGCACCTCATATGCAGCGTGTGCGGGGGCGTGCGCTTGTGGTCATGGGCGTGAATGGGTTGAAGGATTTGCATCAATCCGGCTCCGCAAAAGCAATGTTGCCACGGGTGCACACCAAGGTGCCAGAGGTGGTTTTTCTCAATACATCCGGTGGGTTAACCGCCGGGGATCAGTTGGATTACACGCTTGAGGTTGAGGCGGGCGCGGCGCTTGTTGGCACCACACAAACCGCCGAGCGCGCCTATGCCTCTGTTGCCCATGGTGCGGATGCGGATGTCTCGGTGCGGCTCATTGCCGGGGCGGGGGCGCGGCTTGATTGGTTGCCGCAGGAAACCATCCTGTTTGAAAAGGCGCGATTGAACCGCCGCACCTGTGCGCAGATCGCCGGGGATGCACAGTTCACATGTGTCGAGTCGTTGATCTTGGGCCGTGCTGCCATGGGCGAGACGCTGCAAACGCTGCACCTGCGCGACCGTCGCGAGATCCGTCGCGCTGGTCGGCTTGAGTTTTTGGACCCGCTCGAAATCGACGCCGCCCTTTTGGCCGCGCGCGATCATGCGGTGACATTGAATGGCGCGCGCGCCGTGGCGACCATCGGAATGTTCGCGCCGGGTGCCGAAGCCTTGGCCGATCTGGTCAAACAGACGGCGCAAGAGGGCGTGAGCGCCGGGGTGTCGGGTTGGAACGGCAAACTTGTGATCCGGGCGATGGCGCCTGATGGCTATCCGCTGAGGCGCTATGTGGCGCGGGTTTTGAACCAGATCAGAGGCGTGGATTTGCCGCGCGTCTGGCAAATGTGACTTGAATTGAACGAGGGACGACCATGAACCTGACCCCGAGGGAAAAGGACAAACTTTTGATCTCTTTGGCCGCAATGGTGGCGCGTGGGCGCCTTGCGCGGGGTGTGAAACTCAATCATCCCGAGGCCATCGCCTTGATCACCGATTTCGTCGTCGAAGGCGCGCGGGACGGCAAAATGGTGTCCGAGTTGATGCAATCGGCGGCGCATGTCGTGACCAAAGACATGTGTATGGAGGGCATCGCCGAAATGATCCCCGAGGTGCAGGTCGAGGCGACTTTCCCGGATGGCACCAAATTGGTCACTGTTCATCACCCCATTCGTTAAGGAGACCGCCATGATCCCTGGAGAGTATTTCATCAAAGAGGGCGACATCGAGTTGAACGCGGGCGCTGAGGTGACGGTGCTTGAGGTTTCTAACACCGGCGATCGCCCGGTGCAGGTCGGCTCACATTACCATTTCTATGAGACCAATGAGGCGCTGTCGTTTGATCGCAACGCCGCACGCGGCAAACGGCTCGACATTGCGGCGGGCACGGCCGTGCGGTTCGAGCCGGGCCAAACCCGCGAAATTAGCCTTGTGCCGCTGTCGGGCAAGCGCGAAGTCTATGGCTTCAATCAGAAAGTGATGGGTGAATTGTGATCCGTAAGGCTCTGATATTCATTTCGTTTTGCGGACCGGCCTTGGCGGACGCGCCGAAGGTGGATTGCGACAATGCAATGACCCAAACCGATAGGAACATCTGTTCGTATCAGGACTATCAGGCCGCCGATGCTGCGCTCTATGAGGGCGGGTCGTTTCAGCCGCTGATCACGAACAGCTGTTTGGCAGATTTAACACGGCAGCGCACGGATGAGATGCGCTCTGCCTATCAGACGTACTGAGAGGGACCGAGATGCCTGCAAAAATTTCCCGCGCGACTTATGCCGATATGTTTGGCCCTACGACGGGCGACAAACTGCGTTTGGCCGACACGGATTTGATCATCGAGGTCGAACGCGACCTGACCGGGCCTTATGGCGAAGAGGTCAAATTTGGCGGCGGTAAAGTGATCCGCGATGGTATGGGCCAGTCGCAATTGTCGCGCGCTCAAGGCGCTGTTGATACGGTGATCACCAACGCCTTGATTTTGGATGTGACCGGGATTTTCAAGGCCGACATCGGTCTCAAAAGCGGACGTATTGCGGGGATCGGTAAGGCCGGGAACCCGGACACCCAACCGAATGTTGACATCATCGTCGGTCCCGGCACCGAAGTGATCGCAGGCGAAGGCCGGATCATCACGGCGGGGGGCTTTGACAGCCACATCCACTTTATTTGCCCGCAACAGATTGAAGACGCTCTACATTCCGGCCTGACCACGATGTTGGGCGGCGGCACAGGGCCTGCGCATGGCACTTTGGCAACCACCTGTACGCCCGGTCCGTGGCATATTGGCCGGATGTTGCAGGCGCTTGACGGCGTGCCGATGAACATCGCGCTGGCGGGCAAGGGGAATGCGAGCCAACCTCAGGCTTTGGTCGAAATGGTCAAGGCGGGCGCGGCTGCGCTCAAGCTGCACGAGGATTGGGGCACCACGCCCGGCGCGATTGATTGCTGTCTGTCTGTGGCCGATGACATGGACGTTCAGGTGATGATCCACACCGATACGTTGAACGAATCCGGCTTTGTCGAGAACACGGTCAAGGCGATGAAAGGCCGTACAATCCACGCCTTTCACACCGAAGGCGCGGGGGGCGGTCACGCCCCGGACATCATCAAAGTGGTGGGCGAGGAGCATGTGATCCCGTCGTCGACCAACCCGACCCGGCCCTACACGGTCAACACCTTGGAAGAACACCTCGACATGCTCATGGTGTGTCACCATCTCGACAAATCCATCCCCGAGGATGTGGCTTTTGCAGAGTCGCGCATTCGCAAAGAAACGATTGCCGCCGAAGACATCCTGCATGATATGGGCGCGTTTTCGATCATCGCCTCTGACAGTCAGGCGATGGGCCGGGTGGGCGAAGTCTTGATCCGCACATGGCAAACGGCAGATAAGATGAAGAAACAACGCGGTCGTTTGTCGGACGAGACGGGCGACAATGACAACGTTCGGGTCAAGCGCTACATCGCGAAATACACGATCAACCCGGCGATTGCCCATGGGATGAGCCGCGAAATTGGGTCGATCGAGGTCGGTAAACGCGCCGATTTGGTGATCTGGTCGCCGGCGTTCTTTGGGGTGAAACCGGAGATGGTGCTTTTGGGCGGCTCAATCGCGGTGGCGCAAATGGGCGATCCAAATGCCTCCATCCCGACACCGCAACCCGTCTATACCCGCCCGATGTTTGGCGCCATGGGGCGCGCGGTGGAACATTCCGCCGTGTTGTTCGTCTCGGCTGCGGCGCAGGCCGAGGGCATCGGCGCCTCTTTGGGGCTCCGCAAACAAACCGTGGCGGTGGAAAACACCCGCAAGATTGGCAAATCGTCGATGGTGATGAACACGGCAACGCCTAAGATCGACGTCAATCCTGAAACATACGAGGTGCGCGCCGATGGAGAGTTGTTGACCTGTGAACCTGCCTCGGAGCTGCCCATGGCGCAACGCTATTTTCTGTTTTGAACGGCCTGCTTGGGTCGATTTCAAGATCGAGACTTTAATGGTGTTCGATCACGTCAAACTCCTCGCCCGCGTGTTGCGGCAGCATGAAGGCGTCGGTCTCATCGCGCGGTTCGACGCGGATCGAGGTCACATGTTTGGTTGCGTAAAAACGATCGTCGTTGAGGATGCTGTCCGGCAGTTTGGAAATGTCAAACACTTGATACGCGGTGCGCGACACCACGACGTCATAGGAAAATCCAACAAAGCGCCCCGTATCGTTCATTTCGATAAAGCGCGCTTCCAAAGCGGTCTCGCGGGCGCGCAATTCGGCGATTTTGGCGCGCAAACTGGCCAACTCGTCGGCCGGGGATCGGGTCATGAACATCGTGTTTCTCCTTCTGGATACATCATGGTGTGGTGCGGCGGGACATCGCGCTCGGGTCAAACGCCCGAGATCGCACGGGATGTGGCAAAGGCGGCGGGCAGGTCATCACTCAGATCAACGCCGCCAAGCTCCACCTGTAAATCCATTTGGGTTTCAAGAGTTTGGGCCTCACTCAGGGCGTCGGACAATGTCACCGGATCGAGCGGCGTGTCAGCGTCGGCAAGGGCCTGTGCGACCTCTTCTTCGTGCAAACCGGCCATGGGTTGCAGATGTGCATGGGCGGTCGGGCGTAGATCGCGTGGGGCCGCACATTCGGGTGCCCCGGCCTCATCCACCTCCAATGGTGCCGAAGCACTCTGTGTGGGGACCGCGTCCTTGAGGCCAAAAGGATCGTCACTGGTGTCCATGGGCACGTCATCGCTTTGGGGGGCGCAATCGCAGCTCGCGTATGGGGTGGGATCAGAAGGCACCTCATCTAAGGAGAAACCGCTTTCGATGTCATTCACTCGAGCGCCGAGGTCCAGCATGTCGCCGATCGGATCTTCTTCATTGAGCGGTGCGCCAATGGTGCGCATTTCTGCCGTCGGAGGAGCAAGGCCCATGTCTGGTGCGGCGGCAAGGTCATGGTCCAGCTCCGGCATCGGCTCAGCCGTGCCGTCGATGTCAGTGACCTCATCCAGGCCACACAACTCTGTGCTCATGTGCGCAGTCTCGACAACATCACCTTGCGGCAGGTCCGATGCGGCGTTGTGGAGATCCGCGACCTCGGCAATCTGTGCTGTATCCACATCTGCGACCGATGCGGGGAGGTGCGCGGGCACAGCGGCGGATGTTGTTTTCGGCCAGATCAACACAACGGTTTCGGCCTGCTCGATGAGAAGGTTTGGATCGAGAAAGACCTCTTTCGGCAGCTTTCCAAGGTCAACCCGGCGCGGACGACGCTGTTCGATCACGGCATCGCGGGAGGTGCCACAGACGCGCATTCCGCCGGTCTGTGTTGCAAAGCTTCGGATCTCGTCGCAAAGCTCCGCCTCCCGCTCGCGCAGACGTTCGATGTGCGCGCGGACCTCGGCCAATTCATCTACGGCCTCTAAGGCGGGATGATCATGCGGGGACAAAGTCATGGCGTCACAACGGTTATGGGGTCAAAGGATATGGGCTTAGAACTCATGGTCTGGGTCTCCTTGGCCTCTATTTGGGGGCGAGTCGGTTAAGAAAGTCCCAATTCTTGAAGGAGAGTATGAAATGAGCGCGATGAAAGCCTTTGACGTGCTGCCCGGCGGTGGCGTCGGAGCCACAAACGCAGTCAGCGACACGGTTGCGTTAACCTATGATCAACGGTTGTTGCGGCGCAAAAAGTTGATGACCGCTGCGGGGGACACGATTTTCCTCGATTTGCCGCAGACTATTTCGTTGCAGGCTGGCGATGGTATCCGGCTTGAGGACGGGCGGATCATTGGTGTGGTGGCCGCCGAGGAGGCGCTTTTGGCGATCACGGGCGACACGGTGACGCGCTACGCGTGGCACATCGGCAACCGTCATACGCCCTGCGAAATCGCGCCGGATCGTTTGGTGATCCAACGCGATCCGGTGCTAAAGGCGATGTTGGAACAGTTGGGGGCCGAGGTGCACGACATTATTGCACCGTTTAGCCCGGAAGGCGGGGCCTATGGCCATGGTCGCACCATGGGGCATGAGCATGGGGATCATCAACATATGGGACATGAGCATGGCGGCCACAGCCATGATCACAGCCACACGCATGACCATGATCACCACCACGCGCACGCCCACGACCATTCCCACGATCACCCCCATGACTGACCAAAGCCTGCTCACCCTGACCCAATGGCTCTCACCGGCTTTTCCGCTGGGGGCGTTCGCCTATTCCCATGCGCTGGAATTGGCGATCACAGAGGGGGCGGTGAGCGATGGTGCAAGCCTTGAGACGTGGTTAACGCTGACGCTGCAAAAAGGCGGAGGACGGGTCGATGCCTGGCTGATGTCGATGGTGTTGCAGGGCGCAGATGCCGATGAAATGGCAGCCTTGGCGGAGGCTTTGGCGGGCACGCGCGAGCGCTGGCACGAGACCTCTGAACAAGGCGCGGCCTTTGCCAGAACCGTGACGCAAATGGGCGGAATAAAGGCCCCGGCGCGGGCTTTGCCTGTGGCTGTCGCGGAGGCCGCGCGCGCGCTTGATTTGCCGGTTAAAACGGTGATTTCCCTATACCTTCATAGCTTTACCTCTAATCTTGTGTCCGCCGCCGTGCGCTTTGTGCCTTTGGGGCAGGCGGCGGGGCAGACGGTGTTGTCCAATATGCACCAAGTGATCGCGCAAGTGGCCGAAGAGGCTTTGGCCGCGACGGAGGCGGGGCTAACGACCGGGGCTTTTGCCGCCGATCTGATGGCGGCGCGCCACGAAGACATGGATGTGCGTATTTTCAAGACCTGAGAGCCCATCAGAACCACGAAACGCTTTAGTGAACAGGAGACAGATAATGGCATCCCCAAACGGACCTTTGCGCGTTGGAATCGGCGGCCCTGTGGGGGCGGGTAAAACCACATTGACCGGGGCTTTGGCCAAGGCTTTGGCAGAGACCTACTCGGTCGCGGTGATCACCAATGACATCTACACCCGCGAGGATGCGGAGGCGTTGATGCGGCAACAAATCTTGCCGATGGAACGCATCCGCGGCGTGGAAACGGGGGGGTGCCCGCATACGGCGATCCGCGAAGATGCCTCGATCAACTTGGCCGCCGTGGCGGATTTGAACGCGGCGTTTCCGGATCTTGATGTGATATTGATTGAAAGCGGCGGCGACAATTTGGCCGCGACGTTTTCGCCGGAATTGGCGGATTTGACGATCTATGTGATCGACACCGCCGCCGGACAGGACATCCCACGCAAACGCGGGCCGGGGGTGACACGGTCTGATTTGTTGATCGTCAACAAGGTCGATCTTGCGCCCTATGTTGGCGTCGATCCAGTGCTTTTGGAGGCGGATACCAAACGCGCCCGTGGGGGGCGGCCCTATATCATGGCGTCATTGCGCACGGGCCAAGGCGTCACTGAGGCGGTGCGGTTTGTCGAGGAGGATGGTGGGCTGATGTGAGCGAGGAAGGCTGGACTTAACCGTCCACGCCCTCAGTCTCCTTTTCCCACGGCAATGCCACACCTTTTTCTTCCAAAGCGGATGTTGCCGTTTGCAAAGCGCGGCGGAACCGACGCGCGCCGGGGCGGGTTTTGACCACATGGCGGCACAAAAGCGCGGTTTGCATCGGACGGTTGTCCGGGGCCAGTTCCCCCAAAAGCCGACGCAGATAGCCCAAATGCTCGCGCCGCATGCGCAACGCCTGTGTCATCCGGCGTTGATCGAGAGTGCCCTGCATCGCGGCCACTAAGATCGGTGCCAAAGCCCCCATTTCCATCATTTCAAATTCCGGGTCGGCACCAAACAAGCGGCAGGGGACGCGGCTGACATGAGGTTGATGAAACAGGGCGGCGTGTATCGCGTCCATTTCTATCTTTGGATCATACAGGATAAACACCCGATCTGCACCATCAACCATATTTGGGGCAAAGCCATAGCGGGAGGTGAAATCCATCCGGCGAGTGGCCGGGAAACGATGATCCCAGGACGCCAAACGGCCATCCAGTGTGGCTTGGGGCGCAATGGCGATCACGGTCGCGCCGGGGGCAACCACGGAATAGGCGGCTGCGGCGTAACCACAGGCCCCGGCACCGTAAAACACCACCTGATCGAAATCCTCAAAAAAGCCTTCGTCGACGAGACGGTCGAAATAGCGGATGATTTCAGGCGCGCGGAACCAGACGTTTTTGGGGTCGGGGCCATGGGCGATCAGGGTGAGGGTGGACCAGCCGTGATGAGCGGCCAGCATCATCCCGTGCGGGTAGCCCAGATCGGTGCGCTCTGTTGCGCGTTCATAGGTGTCAAAACACACCAAGAGTCGAGGTTTTTCATCCAGGAACGCCGCCGAGAAATCGGAACCGAGCGGCTGATAATAGCCGAGCTCTTCGGACAGATCTTCAATCGCGTCGCACCATTCTGCGCGCGAAAAATCGGAGATGTCTTCTAAATCCGCCACGGCCTTTTGCAGGTCAGTCTCCAGATTGTCCATCGTGCGGTTCTCTCCTTGCGTCGCTGGTTTGGCCGGTTGTCTCCGCCGGTCCATTGCCTCTGCGTCATGGTCTTTTTCGCTCACCACAACGCGCCTGTCTGCCTCGCGACCCCGCCCGATTGTGCGATTGGCTGCGTGAGATCAGAAGGCGTGAATTTGGTTAACGATCTGTTATCCAAATAGGGTGTTTTGGCGGCGATCAAAAGAAATTCTCTGGGAGATCCGCGGACTGTCGCCAATGGCGAAACGATGTGCGTTCCGTCAGCGTTTTGGTGACGGCACGCTAAGAATTATGGCAAAAGAATGCGCGCAGATGCAGCGTTTTGGTTGGGGATGGGGTGGGGATTGCGACTCGCTGTGGCTGTGCGATGCTCTGCGTCGCAGGGCCGCGCTCGTGTCGCGGGTCAGCCTAAAATGATGCCAATCGTCACCGCACCCAGACCAATGGCGGAAATTATCAAGGCGATAAGATTCAGCGCCACGACTTTTTGCAGACGCGCGCGGATGTCTTCGTCGGTGCCGCCGAGTTTTTTGGCCTTCAAAGCCGCGATGATGCAATAGATCAACAGCGCCACGCCCGAAAGCGCAAGGGCTGCGCCGGTCCAAATCAACCACTCCATCTGGCTCTCCTTTATCCGTCTAAAACTCTCTTGGCTTTCGCCTAGCGGCTTCGGCGACACGAGGCAAGTCTGAGGTGGCAAAAGAGCGCCGCTTTGCATGATCCGAAGGCTTGCTTTGGGGCATCCGGGCGGGTAGGGATCAGGCTCATTTCGACATTTGCGCATCAGGAAGGTCCCGACATGATGGACGACGAATATACCCCCGGCCCCGACAGCTCTTACCGTGTCACGGCAGAGGAGCTGCGCCAGTTCATCGAACGCTTTGAGCGTCTTGAAATGGAGAAAAAGGACATTGCCGATCAACAAAAAGAGGTGATGGCCGAGGCCAAAGGCCGTGGTTACGACACCAAAGTGATGCGTAAAATCATTGCTTTGCGCAAGAAATCCTCGGATGAAATCGCCGAAGAAGAGGCCATTCTCGACATGTATAAAGAAGCGCTGGGCATGAGCTGAGGCGTGGTTTTGTGACCCGGCGCTGGGGCCAACGGCTTGTCCTGTCTCTGATCGCATTGAGTGCGGGCTTTGGGATTGGGCTTGTGGCGCTTGGCTTTACGCCGGTTCTCGCCGCGGTGTGCCCTGGCTGTTTTGGCTTTCAAACCATTGGCCCTCGTGTGTTCAGCGAGGCTCAAAGCCCGGCGGCGGATCAAGAGATATTGCGGCGTTTGGCCGTGGCCGAAGCGCGGGTGAGTGTGGCGTTTGGACCGATGGCGGTCGAAAAACGCCCGCGTATTTTCCTTTGCTACACCGAGACTTGCAACACTGTGATGGGCGGACATCAAACCCGCGCCCTGACCTATGGTGCGCAGTTGTTTTATCTTGGCCCAACCGGGCATGATACAGAAATCATCGCGCATGAATTGGCCCATGTGGCGTTGCATCGCCACATCGGTATGCGCGCGATGGGGCATTTTCCGGCCTGGGTCGATGAGGGCATCGCCACATATGTCTCGCGCGACCCGCGCTTTGATTTGAACCCATTGAGCTGTGAGCCGGGGCAGGGGGCTTTGCCTCTGACAGCGGCGGAATGGCGGCGCTCAGAGGGCGCGCGCACCGCGGTGTTTTATGGCCAAGCCGGGTGCCGTGTGGCGCAGTGGGTCCGGGCGCATCCGGTCAGCGGCCTTGAGGGGGTGATCGCGGCCCATATGCCTACGCGTTGACAACATGTCGCGCTTGGCCCCGGCTTGATCGACGGGTGCACACGATCACGATGTCAGATTAGGGTGCGATGAAATGCACGCCTTCCATGGCCTCAATCCGCTCAAGATCGTCTTCGTACAGCTCGGTCAGGCGTTCAATCAAGGCCTCGTCCCAGCCGGGAAGATCAATCTCCGCTTCAATTGCCTCTTCGTCGACGTATTTGTCCAAAAACGCCGACAAAATCCGCCGGCGCTGTACTTCGTTTTGGGGCCGATGGGTGTTGAGATAGGTGCGCAGGCGTTTCATGCCCTCGCGTTTCATGATCGTCGCCAAAATATCAAGCCCGCCTGAGATCGGCACCATCGGTCCGATCCCGGCCATGTCGCGCATGATCTGCGCCCAAGTCAGCGGCGTGTCCTCATAGGCGAAACAGGTGATCGCGGCATCGGGGCATGACTCACGGATCAGCGCAATCAAATCAGACCAGCGCAGGGTCTCTAGATCCGTGTCGTTGAGAAAACTTTCAAAGGTGACTTGCGGACCGCATTGCGCAAAGGCTTCGGGGATAAATGTCGCCGGATTGCGCAGGCCGAGAAAGAATTCGACGTCATGATCCGCAAACACATTGCGCAACCAAGGTAATTTGAAATTGGCCTTTTGGTACAAGCCGCCTTTCTCAAATATAAACACAGGCAGGCAAATCACATCCTCATAGCTCAACACCAGACGGGCACACTCATCCGTGTCGAGCATCTGGTCGAGCAGCATTTCCTGAGTCTCTGGTGTGGCGCGGTCACTTTTGACCCTGCGCATCACATCCGGCAAAACATCGCGATATCGCGCCGGATTTGGAACCGCGACACCGTGTTCCGCTAAGACCGCTTTGTTTTTCAAAAGGCCTCGCATGAGCTGCGCCCCATTGGTGCTATGTGCCCCGATATGGATGGAGATGATCATGGCTTTGGCTGCTTTCCTGTTTTGCTCTGATCCAATGTTGCTCTGCGGGTGCTGCTCTGTGGGCGCAGACGGCCTGAAGGGGGCAACATAGTCTGTCTCACGGCTCTTTGGTCGTGTTTTAGGCTGGCTCCAATATAGGCAGTTTTCTGGACAGGGAAACCGATTTCGCCTATTGCTCTCGAATGACCGACCAAATGACTCAGTTTCCACCCCGCCGCCAAGCCTGCCCGGACCCTCGTCCAGAGCCCCGGCATGGCGCGCTCACCCGTGTGTCCAAGATTTCGCCTTGGTCTGTGGGGGCTTTCGTGATCGCCGCTGTGGTGTTGATGCCGCTTATGGCGGTGGTTTGGATCGCTTTTCATCCCAGCGATAATATTTGGCCGCACCTGCTGTCGACGACCTTGCCACGCTATCTGGCGACGACGGCATGGTTGGCCTTTGGTGTGGCCGCCTTGGCGGGCTCTGTCGGCACTGGGGCGGCGTGGCTTGTCACCATGTATCGCTTCCCCGGCTCGCGGGCGCTTGAGTGGTTGTTGCTGTTGCCTTTGGCGATCCCGGCCTATGTCGGAGCCTATGCGTTGGTCGATTTCTTTGAATATGCCGGGCCGGTGCAAACGCTGATGCGCGACCTTTTTGGCTGGCAAAATGCACGCGACTATTGGGTGCCTGAGATTCGTTCATTGGGTTCGGCGATCATCGTGTTGGCCGCCGCTTTGGCGCCCTATGTGTTCCTTATGGCCCGCGCCGCTTTTCGCGAACAATCCGGCTCGGTTTACGAAACGGCCCGCGCTTTGGGGGCGGGGCCTTTTGCACGATTTTTCCGCGTCGGCTTGCCCTTGGCGCGCCCGGCCATTGCAGCGGGGATGGCGATTGTGATGATGGAAACCGTGTCGGATTACGGCACGGTGAATTATTTTTCGGTTCAGACCCTCACCACCGGCATTTTCTCCACATGGCTTGAGGGTGGCAATGCGGGTGGTGCGGCGCAAATTGCCTCTGTCGTCTTGGTGGTGGTGTTTCTTTTGGTCGGGTTAGAGAAAACCTCGCGGGGGCGAGCGCGGTTTCATTCGGGAGCGCGCCATCCACGTCCGATTTCTCAGATCCAACTGGTCGGTTGGCAGGGGCTTTTGGCCGCGCTGTTATGCGCTGTGCCGTTCTTGATCGGCTTTGCGTTGCCCGTGGCTGTTATGGGCTATCATGCGCTGGGCGAGCCGGATCAATGGTTGGCACCCGGCCTTTTGATCGCGCTCAAAAACACATTGGTCGTGGCCGGGTCTGCGGCGGTTTTGACCGTGCTTGCGGCGCTGTTCATGGTGTACGGCGTTCGGATGACCGGGCGCAAATTGCCGCGGATGATCTTGCCTTTGACCACGCTTGGCTATGCCGCCCCTGGTGCGGTTTTGGGCATCGGCATTCTGATCCCGCTTGCAGGCCTCGACAATATCATCGCCGATGCAATCCTTGCCGTGACCGGGCATGATGTCGGCCTATTGCTCACCGGCTCGGCCTTTGCCATCGTGATGGCCTATATGGTGCGGTTTTTCGCCATTGCCCAAGGGGCCACCGACGCGGCTATGGGCCGGGTCGCGCCCTCCTTGCCAATGGCTGCGCGGTCGCTGGGGCAATCTCTGGGCGGGACATTGCGCCGGGTTTACGTGCCACTGATCCGCAGCTCAGTCGGCACAGCGCTTTTGTTGGTCTTTGTCGATTGCGTCAAAGAACTCCCCGCCACGCTTTTGCTGCGCCCGTTCAACTACAACACCCTCGCCACCCGCGTGTTTGAAAAAGCCTCACTCGAACATCTCGAAGAGGCCTCGCCCGCCGCCCTTTTGGTGATCTCTGTGAGCTTGGTGGCCGTGATCTTGATGGCCCGCTCAGAAAATGCCGCCGATTTGACCTAAGGGGGCATATCCGTGAATTTTCCGTCACAAATCGCTTGCACCCGCGAAACCCAACGCTTAAATGAGCGCCGTGTGCCCCTATAGCTCAGCTGGTAGAGCAACTGATTTGTAATCAGTAGGTCCGCGGTTCGAGTCCGTGTGGGGGCACCATCTAACCCATTGAAAACGAACGAAAAATCGAATCGTAACAATCTTCACTTGATGTGATTTTCAAACGTTTTTCAAACACGCACGAGTTTTTCCGCACATTGATTCTGTTAACGCTTTGGTAACCTCGTTTGGTTAACTTTTGGGAAAGTTATTCGTTTAACCGTTCCCGAACAGAGGCTTACCGAACCGCACCCATGTTGCAGACGCTGACAAATACGCGCCCTTATGCGAAGCCGCTATCGTGTGCCCCCAATGAGGGTGAGCGGGTTGCGCTGCCAACCAAGTTGTTTGAGGGGCTGGTCTTTCTTGCGCCGTTCGTGACGCGGTCTGGTGACCAAGTTGAGAAATGGGTCCATTTGATCAACGGCCAGCTCTACGTCGTTACCAATAGCCTGATCCTTGAGTTTGCATTTGGTGAAAACACTCTCCCAAACCTGATGTTTGATCCCGACATTATCAGAACCCTTGCCGCCTTCGATGCTGCCCCTCAGGAGCTTGTGATAGGTGATAACACGTTCCTTTTCGAATGGGCCGATGGGCAGGAACTATTTATTCAGGGCGACGCCATTTCTGGGCTGACCTGCTCCCCATTTAGTCCGCTAATTTAGGTTAGCTCTGTTCAGGTTTTGGTCTTCCTT
>TARA_R110001583_G_scaffold9971_4_pt1 | contig 78706 bp, 75 predicted proteins | sample TARA_R110001583 | Tara Oceans TARA_R110001583 (sample SAMEA4398432) | marine metagenome | biome: Polar Biome; feature: [MES] marine water layer (ENVO:01000295) within the mesopelagic zone...; material: water (ENVO:00002006), including particulate matter (ENVO:01000060) such as...... | reverse complement strand
TATTAAGGCGGAAGCTACCCCAAATACAGAAATGATTTTAATCGCTGATGTGGATATTGACCTATTGCGAGAGCTTAATCAATTTGGTGCGGTACGCAATTTAAAAGATAGAAGAACAGATTTATTTGAATTAAAAAAGAAATAATTATAACTCCGTTTGTTCGGAGTCAAAAAAAAACAATATTGGATAATTTACAAATAATAGGTAGTGAAGAGTGGTGTGTTTTTAATGACTTAGGCATCCCTGCCATAAAAGCAAGGGTAGATTCTGGGGCTAAAACATCTTCTATACAAGCTGCCAATTTAAAAATAGTAATAAAAGGTGGTCATGAATGGGTAAAATTTGAGGTGAGTCCATTACAAGAAAACCGCAGTATTGCCATCGAATGCCAAGCAAGATTGGTAGACCGTCGTATGGTAAAAAGTTCTTCAGGTATTTCTGAAGAGCGTTTGGTCATAAAAACGCCTGTAACTATTGGCAATACTACTTTTGAAATAGAGCTGACGCTGGCCAATAGAGATACGATGGAGTTTCGTATGCTCTTAGGTAGAGAGGCATTGAATGAACGTTTTATAGTAAACCCTGCTTTAAACTATCAATTGCAAGATTTTGAAGAGGCGGAGGTTAATAAAATGTACGCACCATACTTTAAAGAAAAAACCGGATTAAAAATTGCCTTATTAGCTAGCAACCCAAGCTTATACAGTAATAAAAGAATTATGGAAGCTGCTGAGGCTAGAGGTCATGAAATTGATTTCTTAAATGTAGAGCAGGCGTATATGAAACTTGATGCGCATTCTCCAGAAATTAGATATCGTGGTGGGATCATTTTAAAAGATTACGATGCTATAATACCACGTATTAAGCCGTCGGTAACTTTTTATGGTTGTGCATTAATACGCCAATTCAATAATTTGGGCGCGTATTGTCAAAATTCTGCAGAAGCCATTACACAATCTAGAGATAAGTTGTTTGCGTCGCAGTTATTTTCAAAGAACGATATTCATATTCCTATTACAGGCTTTGCAAAATCGCCTATGGATACCAAAGATTTGATTAAAATGGTCAACGGTGCTCCATTAATAATTAAACTATTGGAAAGCACCCAAGGTAAAGGTGTTGTCTTGGCAGAAACTAATAAGGCTGCAGAAAGTGTTATAAACGCTTTTAAAAGTGTTAACACCAACATCTTAGTACAAGAGTTCATTAAAGAGGCTAACGGACAAGATATTCGTTGTTTCGTCGTGAACGGTAGAGTTGTAGCTAGTATGCAGCGTCAAGCTCAAAAAGGAGAATTCAGAGCGAATATTCACCAAGGCGGTATTGCATCTATAATTAAGATTACCTCAGACGAAAAGAAACTTGCCTTAAAAGCAGCTAAAGTATTGAACTTGGCCGTTGCTGGTGTCGATATTATTCGTTCAAATAAAGGCCCGTTATTGTTAGAGGTAAACTCTTCTCCAGGACTAGAAGGTATCGAAAATGCTACGGGTAAAGATATCGCCAATGCAATGATTGTAGCGATTGAAAAACGACTGAAATTCAGTAATTAAGAATTTGAGAAATAGGCTAAACCCTATTTCTCAAATTTTCTAACATCACGTCAGTGGTTTTTTGAAGGTCGAATTCAGCCTTCCAATTCCAATCTTTTTGTGCATTTGTGTCATCTATGCTACTTGGCCATGAGTTAGCTATATCTTGTCTAAAATCTGGCTTATAGTTTATTTTAAACTCAGGTATTAACGCTTTGATATTCTCAGCCATTTCTTTGGGCGTAAAACTCATTGCTGCTAAGTTATAAGATGAGCGCTCCTTAATATTTTTCGCAGGTGCTTCCATAATCTGTAAGGTGGCGCGTATGGCATCATCCATATACATCATGGGCAATTTAGTATCCTTTTCTAGAAAGCAGGTATACGAGCCTTCAGACAAGGCTTTATGGTAGATTTCGATAGCGTAATCAGTTGTACCGCCACCTGGCATTGTTTTCCAGCTAATAAGGCCTGGGTAACGAATACTTCGTACATCAACATTAAATTTGTTGAAATAATATTCACACCAGCGTTCGCCAGATTGCTTACTGATGCCATACACCGTACTCGGTTCCATTATAGTGTTTTGAGGTGTGTTTTCTTTAGGGGTATTTGGCCCAAAAACGGCTATACTTGACGGCCAGAAAACCTTTTCTATTTTTTTATCTTTTGCTAAATTCAACACGTTGAACAGTGTATTCATATTCAAATTCCATGCGCGCATAGGGAATTTTTCTGCTGTTGCACTTAACATCGCCGCCATTAGATAAATTTCGCTTATATCATAGTAAGCAATGACTTCCTCTAGATTATCGTAGTTGGTGGCATCTAATATTTCAAATGGTCCAGACTGCATTAATTCGTCGTTACCTTCTCTAATGTCACTTGCAATGACTTGGTCGTTTCCGTATTTCTCCCGGAGAGCTAAAGTTAGCTCAGTTCCAATTTGACCACAAGCTCCAATTATCAATATGTATTTTGGCATTTAAAATAGCGTTAAATGAATATTCGATAAAGATACCTTTTCTTAAAATTTGTACATTCGCTTATGCCCAAAATTATCTTTTATTTTATAGTTATTCTTTTAGCTTCCTCATGTAAGGATGCTGTTTCAGAAACCGCTAGTGTTCAAGAACCTCAATGGGAGGTTGTAACCAATGGTCTTCCTAATAAAGTGCGAGTAGATTCAAAAGCTCAAACTATACTCAATGAATGGAAAGATTTTATCGGATTAGAAAGAAGTTTTGATAAGATATATAACACTGAGAACAGAGAGGATTTCGTCCTAATTATCGATGAATTAGTTGAAAATCAGAAAAAAATGGAGGCAGGTATTTATCCCGCCGCTTTTGATATCCCACAAATAAAAGGAAGACAGAAAATATTTAAAACCTATATTTTAAAAACTAAGGGTGATTTAGAATACCGTCAAGACCCAAAAGAATCTTTGGAACAAATGATTACAGCTTTCAACGACCTAAGAAATCAATTTAATGTGGTAGTGAATAATACGCTGCCAGACGAACTACGTGCAAATGAAGAAAATTAGTGTATTAATTCTATTTATGGGTTCTGTGCTGTTTGGGCAGAGTGATGAAAAAATTGCAATAGCGAACACTTTAGATGATTGGCATGTTGCTGCTGGCGCAGCAGATTTTGAGGAGTATTTTGGTCTTATGACCGATGATGCCGTATTTATTGGAACGGATGCAACTGAAAATTGGCAGCACGAGGAGTTTATAAATTATGCTAAGCCACATTTTGATAAAGGTAGAGCTTGGAATTTTACAGCCGTTGAACGAAATATTTATGTGCATGATGAAGCTGATTTTGCATGGTTCGATGAACTTTTAGATACGCAGATGAAAATCTGCAGAGGTTCGGGTGTTTTAAAGAAAGTTAATGGAAAATGGAAAATTGCCCACTATGTTCTTTCTATTGTAGTGCCTAATGAGCATGTAGATGAACTGGTAAAGATTAAAAATGAAAAGGATAACCTTTTACTGAAACAGTTAAAAATAAAATAAAAAAAAGCGGATCCATTGGGTCCGCTTTTTATATAACCTTAATTCAAATTATTATTTTTTCTCTTCCGGTACATCTTTTCTAGAAGTTAAAGCTTGCTTGCTTAAACTTGCTAAATTAAAGTTCGGGTCCATTTGTAAAGCCTCGTCAATAGTAGCAATAGCCTGGTCAATATTAGTTTTGTCCATATTGTACTGAATAAGACCTTTTACATGCATAAAAGCGGCTTTTATTGGCACTTCATAAGGTTGTTGGCGTTCATAAAAAGCATATTTCATATCGTCAGTAGCATTTGCGATACCATATTCCACATTTTTCATAGCACCTGCATTGTCACCTAACTGTACTTTTAAGTCTGCCAATTCGTAGGCTAGATAGGCATTAGGAGCTCTAGAATTCAATATTTCGAATTGCTCCAAAGCTCTTTTTGGTTGGTTCAAAGCTTTTAATGAAATAGCCTTTACCTGAACGGCAAGGTCAGAATCAGTATCTACTTTTTCAATACCAATAGTATTAAGTGCTTGTAAATGCTGATTGTCGTTGGCGTATATGTAGGCAAGTGTATCATTTCTTTCTTTCGAGGGTGATAATACATTCAAATGAGTTAATGCGTTGATAACACCATCGACATCACCTTGCAATCGCATTTGGTCATAAAATGCTTGATAATGTTTTTGTAATTCTGTTTTTGTCTGTGAATATCCATAACTGCCAGAAAATAATATGGCAATTAATACAATTAAAACTGTCTTTTTCATCTTTTTAGCTCTATTTAAGGTGCGCTAAACTATTAAAATATTCTGTATGATCTTGTTAAGGAAAGCCTTAAATGTTCAAAAAGGAAAAAGGCGCCTCTTAGGCGCCTTTTAAAATTCATTGTTTTTTTAAACTTTAAACCAGCTCTAAAGTCTTATTTCTCTTTCTAAAAGAGTTTAAGAGTTGGGTATAAAAGCCAATACTTTTATTGTCTTTTTCAACGCAAGAATTTAAAAACTTACTTAAACTATTAAAAAGTAGATTAGTGTATATTGTTGGTAGATAGGTATTCACCGTTTTCGGGTCATATAGACTATCATCTTGTATGACCTCCATCTTTATTCTATGACGGTGATAATCTATTGTTACATTAGTAGCATTATAATATTTTTTTAATAATGCGACATGTAATTGTTCGTACTTTTTAGAACCGTTCGGATTCTTACAACTTAGGGAGATGAGCTTCTCTAATTCAACTAAAACCCGCTCCCTTAATTTTGCTTTCTTCATAACGTTTTGGATTTATATTGTGATACAAAGGTATGTCATACATCGATAAGTACCTGAAAATCAATTGTATATTAACTATTTTATGTCCAATATGTTGTGAAAATGAATGTAAGTGTTGTAAAGAGTTAATTTACTGATGTAAGAAAATCATAATTATTAATAAGAAAAGGGCTACAAGTTTCTATTAATTTGTATGTTTTGTTGTTTTCCGATTTATATTTTGGTGGTGTTAACCCTCTTTTCAATGCTTCCTTAGTGTAATATTTTTCTTTGGTTGGGTGTTGTGGATTTACAGCATTAAGAATCGCATTCCAATGGTTATGATGAATAATGGACTTTATTATTCCTATACAATCATCTAAATGAATTAGGTTGACGGGTGCATTGCCTCCTTTAAGATTTTCCCTGCCTGATAGCATAGTAGTCGGATGCCTATTCGGTCCAATTAATCCTCCAAAACGAATAATGGTAGTTTGTACGTGTTCATCATTTCGAAATAGATTTTCACACTCCAATAATTGAACCCCAGATGCCGTATTAGGTGCTGGTTTGGTTTTTTCGGTAACTGTACCTTCAGCTTCCCCATAAACAGCTGTGCTACTTGCAAAAATAACCTGCTTTACACTAGATTTTTTTATGGCATCATACAACAGCTTTATTTTTTCGATATAACTTTCCTTTGGGCCCTTACCTCTTAAGCCAGGAGGAATATTAATAATAAGTATGGATGCCGTATTTAGAAACTCCGAGATAGGCCCTTTAATACCATCTTCTGAAATTGAAATTTTAAAAGGTTGAATCCCTTTTGTTTTCAATATTTTTAATTTTTCTTCTGAAGTGGTTGTTCCACTAATATGATTTCCATCTTTTAATAACGCTTCGGCAAGTGGAAGTCCTAACCATCCACAACCTATAATTCCTATGTTTTTAGTCAAATTGTACTTTTTGAATGGTTAAAATGGCATCGTTAAGTATAAAAGGCATGGGTATTTCATTCTCTTTTCTTTGAGGTATGGTGAATAAAGCATTGCTCAATAAATCATTCGACGCCTCATATACTGTTAATTCTAATTTTGCATCGAAAGGAATCTCTAGGTTTAGTTCTGTATAAACAATATCACTGATGTAATGGGTTATCAGTTTTCCGTTCCCTCTATTTTTTAAATAGTACTCAGATAGTTCAATGCCATTAACATCAGCTTTTAAAATTTCCACCTCATTAGTAAAAACTTCTAAACGATTAATAGCTCTATTAGGTGTAACACAAACCCTTAGATGTCTAATAGTACCCATAACCGTATCTAATTGTATATCGATGTTTGGCGTTGGTACTTCCTTTAAGGGCGCCATATTGATAAAGGTGAAATTAGAGCCATATTTACTGCTAATCGTGTTCTTGGTTAATGTACTATCTACATAATTTTCATCTGTAATATATTGATTTGTCCAATCAGATAGAACATTTTCATACGTTGCCCACATCGCTTTTTCTTCATCAACATTTAAGACATACAGTAAGCTGGTAGGTTTCGGATTTTCTTTTGTGAAATTAGATTGCATATGAGCAGACACCATAAAACCAGCGAACAGTAAAAAGCTAAAAAATGCTAAAGCTGCTTTCTGTCGGTATTTTGTAATAAGCGGTAATAATAAAAAGAAAATTAAAGTAGTTAGCAGCGTAGTGGCAACCATCATCTTTAGTCCTAGACCAACAGGAAACATTTTAACGAATGGTGATAAAATGAATAGGGCAGGTATTCCGAGAAAAACCAATAAAAACGGATTCGGATTCTTCTGATTGATGTGCACATAAAGAGCTACTAAAAAACTATACAGTGGAACAATAAAAAATGCTGCACCCTTAAGATAGACTGCTAATAAACCGCAAATTATGAGCCATAAAAAAAGAGGAGCCACTAATAAATTAGCTGTTTTTACCACTTTAAACCTATGGTATGCGTAGAAACAAACGCCAATTGAGAAAAGGGTAAATGCAATAATATAGGCATGACCATTATAGGTGAAACCATGTAATATATCTTTATAACTTGGATAAAGCCATTTAAGAATCGACCAACTATAAAAGCCGACGATACCATTGATGACAAGGGAGAATAATACAGGAATAAATCCTTTTAAAATATCCTTACCATTCAAAACTTTCTTTTTAAAGCCTGATATCAATAGAATAATAAAAAGGATAACTGCTAGAATTAGCATGGGCATAATCCATGTAAAAGGATAGGAGACCATTCTAAAAAATGGCACGTTAAAATATACATTGTCGTTCAAGCTTTTTAAATTACCTAAATCAATAGCACTAAAATGTGTCATTAAGGGCATTAGATAACTGCCTTGGTGTGCTAATGTATTTCTATCTAACCGTTCGTAATTATCATTTGCGGTATGATAATCGAAATGATCATCTATAAAAGCAAAATTGAATCCTTCAACATCACCATCTTCTCGAAATACAGTTAAATCGGTATCGTTCGGTAACATTTTATAGATGCTATAGGCCAACGAATTTGCTACCGGAAATTCGGGATTCGCAGTAATAAATTCTGAAATTAATCGACTATTACCCCTGTTGGTTTCCATGAGCATATAGCTAGGGCCACCACTACCTCGAGCCTCAAAATTTAAAACAAGGCCAACATCTTTTAACCACTCATGTTTATCAACAAACAAATCAGCACCGTTTAAACCTAGTTCTTCAGCATCGGAAATAAGAATTATAATATCGTTTTTAGGAGTTGGATTTGTTTTCAGAAAAGCTCTTACTCCTTCTAATATGGTAGCAACGCCACTACCTGCATCACTTGCTCCTAGTGACGAATGCGGATTACTATCGTAATGACTTAATAATAACAATGCCTTGCCAGATTCGCTTCCTTTAATACGTGCGAGTATGTTTTCCGCTTTGCTTAAATTTCCCCAATCGCCAGATGTATACCCTTCTTGTAACGATGTTTCAAGTCCTAATTTTTCAAGTTCTTTTGTTATATATGAACGTACTTTAGCGTGTGCAGGAAAGCCAACTCCATGTGGTTCTTTTGAAATTTCTTTTACATGCACTAAAGCTCTATCTGTAGAAAATTCAGTTTCTATAACGGCCGTATCTGAATTGTATTGAGGTAAAAGGGAACGAAAGCTCCAGTAAATTGAAAGAATTATTATGAGTAATGTTAGTATGGTTGGTGTTCTTTTCATCATTATGATATTCTTTTATAAAGTCATAAATTATTAAAAATAAGCTACCTACATCGACTTTTTGTAGCAAATGTGGTATTTTTTAGTATCTTTAGTAATCAACCTTTAAACAAACTAGTATGGGAATCAAAAGCTTTCAAGGTGTTCGAAAGATATTTAAAAAACAATTCGATGCCCCAATTTTGGTAGCCGATTACATGACGACTAAGTTAATCACTTTTTCGCCAGATGAGTCTATTTTGGCTGTAATGGAAAAATTTGCCAAACATCATATTTCTGGTGGACCCGTATTAGATAATAATGGCTTTTTAGTAGGCATCATTTCTGAGGCAGATTGTATGAAGCAAATTTCAGAAAGTCGCTATTTTAATCAGCCGATTCTAGATAAGAATGTTGAAAATTTCATGACCAAATCTGTTGAGACAATCCCACACGATATTTCGATTTTTGATGCTGCAGGTATATTTGCACAACATAATAGGAGAAGATTACCAGTAATGAAAAATGGAATTTTAGTAGGGCAAATTAGTAGAAAAGATATTGTTATCGCTGCGTTAAAATTAAGTGGGCATAACTGGAAATAGGCCTCTTAGCCCCCGAATGAGGAACTATAATATTAAAAATGCTTTCTATTTGGAAAGCATTTTTTTGTTTTAGCCATTAGGAGAATTATTCTCGTTTCACAATCATATAAAAATCATTGTCTAAAGGAAGATAACCAAGGTCATAAAGAAAGTAATAAGTAGTTCCTTTTTTTGTGGTGTAAAGATTGGTAACATAATCAAAATCGAAACCTTTATCTATCAAACGGGTTCTCGTTGTTTTAGTTTTACCATCCGTGAGTTTGTAACTATCTAAAACCCTATAATTTTTTCGAAGTCTATTGTTGATATTTCGAATGAGATTCTTACTATCAGGGTTCACTTTATTGTTATAGGCATTACGACAATAATCATTACAGAATTTTTTATCGATTCTACCTATAACTTCTTTTCCGCATTCTAAACATTGCTTTTTCATTTATTGCCTGTGATAATTAAACTTCACCTCATTTGAAGTGCCATTTTCTTCGCCTACCTCAACATACATGTTTATCTCTTTATCTGATATTCGTTCAATGGTAAAGTCATCGAAATAAAAACGGTCTTCTATTACCTTTACTAATTTGAAATCGATTGTTTCTTCTTTTTCTTCCCAACCACTTAAGTCGGCATTAAAGTGTTTTAGTTGAAGAATTAATGTGCTGTCTATTTCTAGAATATGCCCAAATTCATAAAAACTTATTGCACCATCTGCCACTAACCGAAATGAAAACATCATAACACCACCTAATGGCGGACTCCATATTTCTTCAGCAACACCACCAAAAGCTTCTCCTTTCCAATGCCCGGCTAACCACTCTATATTTTTGAGATTGGCGTCTGGGCTTGTCATTCCCTCTTCAAAAGGCAATGTATTTTGAGCGTGTAATAAGCAACTGGCGCTAATGAAGAATAGCAGTATTAGTTTCATATTGAGGTATTTCTACCAATATACAAATTAAACGTTTACAAACGGCTCTATCTACTTTTCGTAAAACTCTATAGGTAAGTCATCTGGGTGGGCAATAAATGTGAATCGCTTTTGAGTGAATTCGTCAACCCGTATTGGCTCAGCAATTACATTATATGATTTACAATGGGCAATGATGTTGTCTAAATCATCTACCTCAAAGGCTAAATGTCTCAGTCCGCACGATTCTGGTTTCGATGGTCGTTTTGGTGGATTAGGGAACGAAAACAATTCAATGATGTACTCACCATTTAGGGACAAATCAAGCTTGTGTGATTTGCGTTCTTCGCGGTATACTTCTCTAATAACTTCCAAGTTTAATACATCGATATAAAATCGTTTTGAGACTTCATAATTTGAACTTATGATGGCTATATGGTGTACTTTGTTCATTATTTGTTTGAAGATTAGAGAACTAGACGAAGGCTTTTTATAGTAGGTTTTGTTAGTGTTTGTTGTTTCCGCCCGAGTAAAAATTCCGTTAGAGTAGCCCATTTTTTTATTGAGATCGTTGGTGTAAATTCCATTCAATTGGTTGTCTTATTGTGCTACAATCTAAATCCGGTTTATGGAATGGATTGTTAAGAAAATTTTCGGCAATTTGAAGGAAACAGGGGTTAGCCAAATCATGACTTTCATCTGGAAAAACGACTCCATAACCATTTTTCAAATACCTTAAAGCTTCGATGGAATTACTAATGGGATTGACCGGGTCTAAACTGCCCGAAACCATCAACGTTGGAATATCTGAAATCACGGGTTGGTTTTCAAGAACCTCAGCCCTAAATGGATGCCAATCGGATAGAGAGTTAAACCCTTCAAAGGTCATAATGTCAAATCCTAGTTCAGATTTTCCCTGAGCATTAATTATTTCAAGACTATCGATAAAGGGCAGTTCTTCATAGGCCATGACCGAATTATTCATGGGCCAATTAACAATATTGTAATTGAATTCGATACGCTGCAAAACTTCGTTAATGGGTTTCGAATTACCTTTCTCCATAGCTTCAATAATTTCGGGTATACCTGCTATTGACTGGCGACTGTAAAGTGACTGGTGTAATATTAGTAAAGCATCTCGACGGTTCAGAACAAAAGGTTGTGAATCGTAGTCTAAGTGCAAAGGTTCTGACTTTAACTTTTTTAGGATATTTAATAAACGATTTTTAAGGTTGGGATAGCGGCTATTACATTTCTCACTTTGTTCACAACGCCTGAGAACTTCAAAAAGAGATTTTTCAAAATGAATAACCGTTTCTCCTAATAATTGAGATTCTGGAGCAAAAACGCCTACAAAGATTGAGCTACGAACACTGTTTGGAAAGTCGCGCATGATAGTCAACCCCAACCTTGAACCGTAGGAAGCTCCTAATAGATTCCATTGTGCATATCCCAAATCTTTACGTAAGGCCTCAAAATCCGCAGCATTTTCTTGGCTATTATAGCCTGCCAAATCGACCCCTTTTTTATTGAGTACTTTGCTACATTGATTAAAGATTGAGTCCAAGGCTTTCAATTCTTCTTTAGCACTTAAGTCTTGTCTTACGACAGCAATAATAGCTTTACCTATATTACTACAGTCTGCATCGGACGACGCACCTGTTCCACGTTGATCCATAAGTACAATATCCCTATTGTTCCTAAAAGGATGATTTTTCCAATTCTCTTCCATGATTAAGGTAGGAACACCTGGTCCACCCTGTAAATATAAAATAGGTGCTTTTAACGAATCGGCTTTTTTTGCCTTAAGAACTTTATATGCTAATTTAAGAGTTCGAGAATCAGGATTTAGTCGGTTTTCAGGAACTATTAGGATGCCATCTATAACTTCATTTGGAGAAGTTGTATTACATGAATGAAAGAAAATCGCCAAAATCAAAACAGTCCATAAACGTATACTCATATATTGATTTTAAAGTGACTATTAGAAATTCCGTTAAAACTCGACATATTGGATATTGTAATTTAATAAAATGCTTTTTACAATAAACGCTAACAAAGGGATATCATCATTGATGACATCCTGCTTATATGACTAAGTTATGAATTAGTAGAAAAATAATGCATTTACAGACTTTAAACAATCCTTTATTCTAACTTTTCAAATTACTACATACCGAACTAAAACATCCCGTAATAAAACGGGTATCACTTAACAATCTTAAGCTTATACTTTTGTAAAAGTCCCTCAAGATTATCTTTTGAGAAAACTGCTCCGGCCATTCTATTATTTTCAGGATCTATACTATAATTGAAAGCACTACTAAAATTTGCCCTTTCAAGATTTGTTCTCGAAAAAATAGTGCGATCTAAATCGCAAGAGTCAAAGTTTGCTTTACTAAGGTTACAATCTGAAAATTCTGCCTCGTTCAGTTTGCATGATGCAAAGAACTGCCCTACAAGTTTTAATTCATTAAAAAGCGCATAACTAAGGTTACAGTCAAAAAACGAGATGTCCATTAAAAAGGAATTACACGTATTAAAGGCCACTCCCATAAGTTTACAATGTGAAAACTTCACCTCTTTAAATGTTGTATTTACAATATTTGTATTGCTTAAATTACATTCTATAAATTCACATTCCATGAATATCTGGTTATCCAAATATCCTTCAGAAAAATCACAAGCTTCAAAAACACAGTTTTCATATTCCGCTCTTGGCAAACGAGTTTTTGTAAAATTTTCGCCTTTATAAGTAGTGTCAATAATTAGATTGTTCAATACGTCATATCTATTTTAATTATTTGGAAATATAATAGCCGGAATTTCTAAACTCCTAAACAAATTATTGTATTGTGCCATTTCAGTATTTATGATGGCATTATGCTCTGTTTTAAAAACGGTCCATTCTGATATTAAATCTTGTAATCTAGTTTTGGCACCAGAAGTAACTTTTGGTTCAGCTACATCAATGTAACCTCTTAAATTTAGCAATTGAGAATTTAACTTATTTTCAAAATTAATGACATCTTGAAAAGTTTTTTGATTGGGTTGAATCAGGTTTTCTTCCCAAGTAGTAATTCGTTTTACTAATGAATCTCCTTGTTTTAAAAGAACTTCTGCTTTTTCATTCTCTTTTAGAAGTTTGGCGTATTCTTTCAATTGTGCTTTTGCCGAACGCATTGAATTAACTGAATTATGAATATCTACAACCGTTGTTTCAATGGTTTTCATCATGCTTTGCTGCGCTGCATAATCTTCCGTACTACCCTTAACTTTCGGATTAGCTAAAATCGTTACCGAAGTTTCAGTAGTATTATTACCTAAAGTTAATTTTAGGGTATAATCTCCTGGAGCAACAGTTGAACCATCAAGACCGCCAAGGACAAAAACCTTATCAACTGCAGGGAGGTTGTCTCTTTTAAAATTCCATGTAAATCGGTTATATCCTTTTTTAGAGGGTAATACTTCTGGTTTTGAAGGTCCGCCAGGCCAAGATTTGAAACCTTTGTCTTTTTGGTTTGTAACTGTTCTTATTACTGCACCGTTTTCTAGAACTTCTAATTTCAGTTCGGTACTATCTTGTTTTTCACTTAAATAGTAATCGAACGTTACTCCGCTTTTAGGATTACTACCAAGTCCCGGTTTAGGTTTGTCACTAGAACCACCAATGAATAAATAGGTGTCCTTTGGTTTGAAAATAGCAATCTTTTCCTTAGTAGTTGAAATATTTTGTATCGCTGCAAGGTCATCCAAAATCCAAAAAGCTCTACCTGCGGTAGCTGCAACCAAATCATTATCTTGAATGGTTAAATCATTTATAGGTGTCAATGGTAGATTTAATTGTAAAGGCTGCCAATGTAGTCCGTCATCTAAAGAGATAAAAAGACCTGTTTCTGTACCTGCATAAAGTAATCCCTTTACTTTTCTGTCCTCACGAACAACACGGGTAAAGCTGTTGTCACCCGTTATTCCATTGGTAATCTTCGTCCAAGTGGTGCCATAGTCTGTCGTTTTAAAAATATAATTATCAAAATCCATCGACTTGTATCGCATCAGCACAATATAGGCCGTTGCTGGGTCATGAGGTGATACTTCAATACTATTAATAATGCCTTCATTAATACCAGTTGGTGTGACATTCTTCCAAGAATTTCCACCGTCTTTTGTCACATGCACCAAGCCATCATCGCTGCCTGACCAAAGAACACCTTCTTCATGTGGTGATTCGGTAAGGTAGGTAAGAGTGTTATATATTTCACCACCTGCAGCTTCGTTGGTAAATGGCCCACCACCCAGACCATGTTTATCCTTTTCGTTTCGTGTTAAATCTGGACTAATAGCTTTCCAGCTATGACCTTCATCCGTTGATTTGAAAACAACATTACCACCATGGTAGATTGTTTTTCTGTCATGTGGTGATGTAATAATCGGAGCATTCCAGTTGTATCGATATTTTGCATTTTCGGGCGAGATACTCAAACCAAGTTCTGGATATTCTTTAATAGGTTTAGATTCTTTTGTTCTAGCATCCCACTTATCAATATTACCTTGGTATGTGCCACCATAAATAAGTTGCGGATTATCTGGGTCAAAAGCTAAAAAAGCGCTTTCTCCACCAGCTACTGCATACCAATCTTTCCAATCGATACCTCCATCGTTAGTTCTTGAAGCTATGGCAACTGTAGAATTATCTTGCTGACCACCATAAACATTGTAAGGCACTAAATTATCTGTAATAACCCTGTAAAATTGTGCTGTGTTTTGATTTTCTTGGGTGCTCCAGCTTTTACCGCCATTGTTTGATACGTTAGACCCGCCATCATTAGAATTAATCATACGCTGGTTGTTCAAAGGGTCTATCCATAAATCGTGATTATCACCATGTGGAGTAGATAGTGGAGAAAAAGATTTACCACCATCAATAGATTTTGTTACAGGCGCATTGAGTACGTATACAATATTCTCATTTTGTGTATCCGCAAAAATCTCCATGTAATACCACGAACGGGTAATGTTGATGCGGTCTTTATTGATCAGCGTCCACTTCTTACCCGCGTCATCAGATCTATAAACACCTCCTTTTTCACCTTCAGCCTCAATTACAGCAAATACCCGCTCAGGATTTGCCCGTGACACTGAAACACCGATTTTTCCCATTTCTTTCGGAAGTCCTTCGGTTAATTGTTCCCAAGTATCTCCACCATCCGCTGATTTATAGATGCCAGAATTTTTACCACCAGATTCCATCGTCCAAGGAAAACGTCTATGTTGCCACATAGCAGCATATAGTATCGTAGGGTTAGTCATATCCATAGATAGGGCAGAGGCACCTGTGATATTGTCTATAAAAAGAACATTCTCCCACGTTTCGCCACCATCAATAGTTTTATAAATACCACGTTGAGATGAAGGGCCATATTGTGCTCCTTGGGCAGAAATAAGAATAATATTAGGATTGGTTGGGTGTATAATAACATCAGATATATGTCTGGTTTCACCTAACCCCATATGTTTCCAAGTTTTACCTGCATCGGTAGATTTGTATACACCATCACCCATTGAAGTCATTACTCCTCTTGCGGCATGCTCGCCCATACCTGCAATAACAATATTGGGATTGCTTTCAGATACTGAAATGGCGCCTACGGTCGCAGTTTTTAAAAATCCGTCAGAAATATTATTCCATGTAATTCCGTCATCCGTAGTTTTCCAAATTCCGCCACCTACGGTTCCCATGTAATAGGTCATTGGTTCACCTACTACACCGGTTGATGCAACACTTCTACCACCCCTAAACGGACCAATATTTCGCCATTTTAATCCTTGAAAAAGTGAATCCTCTAGTTTGATCGTTGGTTCTGTGACCTTATTTTTTCTACGTTGCGATTGTAGTGCTAAAGGAGAAATAAGGAGTAATAAAAGTAAAAGTTTGATGGTTCTCATAATGTGGTTGGTTTCTGGTCTTTTTATCTGGAAATTTTATTCTTGCCCTCCGTTGCGTTCTGGAGTTCTTGGTGTTGGCCATTCTCCTTTTTCGCCAGATCTAGGGTTAATGCCTAAAACAGCTTTTTCACGTGATGTTTTTTCAGGATCTTCACACGCCATATAGGTAAGAATTGCGGTAAGAATCGCATTGTTGCGAACATCATCAAAAACTATTTTATCATACGTATCCAAGTTGGTATGCCACGTATAGTTCCAGTAATCCCAACTTAAGGAACTTAATGAAAAGGCTGGTGCACCGGCTGCAACAAAGGACGCATAATCAGAACCGCCACGACCTGGTGCACTTGGGAACGTAGTTTCAATTTCATTTTTATACCCTTCAGGTACAGCCTCTAACCAACGACCTAAATAATCGTATGCATGAAGAAAGCCTTGACCTGAAAGATTAACTACACGGCCAGTACCATTATCTTGATTGAAAACAGCTTGTACACCTGCAATAATTTCCGGATGGTCTTGAACAAAAGAGCTAGAGCCGTTCAAACCCTGTTCTTCACTTCCCCAATGTCCAATTAATATGGTTCGTTTTGGGTTAGGATATACTTTTTTAAGAATACGGGCTGCTTCTAACATGGTGATAGTTCCTGTTCCATTATCGGTAGCACCTGTCGCTCCATCCCAAGAATCGATATGTGCTGAAAGAATTACATATTCATCTGGGAATTCTGTTCCTGGTATGGTTGCAATGGTATTGAAGGCCGGAACCCTACCTAAGTCTTTTGATTCCGCTACTATTTTTATCTGCGGATTAGCTCCATGCTCAACCATACGGTATAACATGCCGTAATCTTCTAAGGATATATCTACTGCCGGAATTTTTTCGGTACCTGCACTGAATATTTTATTTGCCCCAAAACCTTCTGACCATCTAGATTGTGCGATACCAACTGCACCTGCTTTTTCGAAAGCAGCATTGATATTTCTACTCGTATAGCCTGTGTTACTAATATTCTGTCTCCAAATTTTTTCTAATGAATCTCGTTCGGACTTCATTTTTTCAAAAGAAACTTTCGTAGCATATTCTTCCCAGTTTTCATCTGGTCGGCCAGTAGGCTGTAACATACTTACCATTACAATTTTACCTTTTACAGAAGGAAGCCATTTTACAAAGGCCAACGAATCAGCGAAGCTTGGTAACGTGATTAAAGAAGCCGTAACTCCTTTTTTATTGGTACTAGGGTTCCATGCTAATTGTGTGGCATGTAATGAAGCAATTCTAGGTGATACCATATCTACATGGGTGATGCCACGTTGCCAACCTTTCCAAGTTCCCCATTGTTGATTTTCTGCAGAAATGCCCCATTTTTTATAGGTATTTATGGCCCAATCATGAGCAGTTTTCATTTCAGGGGTTCCTACTAATCTTGGTCCGTTGAGGTCCATTAATTCGTAGGCGAGTTGTTCAAGCTGTGAATTTCCATTGCCTTCTTTTTCAATGGCCTCAATAATATCTCTTTGGGTTTGTGCGGTAACAATAGTGCTGCATAGTAATAGTGTAACAGCTAAAACAGATAGTAGATTTTTCATTAGAATATGTTCTTTAGTTTGATTTAACTAAAATAGTGATAATAACAGGTAAGTTGGTACTTAGAAATCCTTAGATTTTTGTAAAAATTCTACCAAATTCTTATTAATCAGATAATCCCATCCGGCTTCGCCACTTTCTCTTTTAAATTCAGGGATATCTTTAGGGTAAGGTTTTAGAACGTGGCTTTCTAGTTTTAAATGTGTGGTATTATTTTTATCAGTCAACTCAAAGATTGACAGGCCTTCGCCGTTATATTCTTCAAACTTCCACGTGTAAGAGATTTTTTTAAAGGGAATTACCTCGGTGATTTTCCAAATGTGTGTAAAAGTTCGCTCCCCACTTTGTACTTTAAATTTGGTTTCAAAGCCTTCTTCAGGTTTAAAATCTGGTATATTTTCAAAGTACCATTTACGCATTTGTGTAACGTTAGTCAATGACTCCCATACTTTATCCACTGTGGTGTCTAGACTTATTTCAATTCGTATGGGTCCTTGATTATCCATCTAGTCGAGTTCTTTATCCAACGCTAATATAGTTTTCAATAAGACATTAGCTCCGTTCGCCATATCGGAAGCGGAAGTAAATTCTTTCGGAGAATGACTAATGCCACCTTTGCTTGGAACGAATATCATTCCTGTAGGCGCAATTAATGCCATGTCTTGAGCATCATGACCGGCACCACTCGGCATAGACTTATAACTTAGCCCCAACGAATTGATGCTTTTTTCTATCTCTTGTTGAATTGTTGAATCCATTATGGCTGGATCAGCCGTTGTATCTAAAGCAGAAAAGGTAATTTCGACACCCGATGTTTTACTAATATTTAAAGCTCGTTTTTCAATTTCTTGATATACCTTTTCAATAACTTCGGATGAAAGGTCACGTATTTCCAAACTAGTAACCACCTTACCCGGAATCACATTTGGCGCACCCGGTTCAGCAGATATTCTACCTACCGTGGCAACTTGAGCGCCTTCAAAACTAGTAGCTACTTCGTTTACGGTGATGATAAATTTTGCTGCGGCCAATAAAGCATCTTGTCTGGCATTCATTGGTGTTGTACCTGCATGATTAGCAAAACCATTGAATTCAACATTCCACCATTTTAAACCTACGATACCTTCTACAATGCCAATGTCAAGATTCTCTTTTTCTAGTATGCCGCCTTGCTCAATATGCAGTTCTAAAAAAGCAGCTACCTCACCTTTTTTACGAGCGACTTCTGCAAGTCTAGTGGTGTCACCACCTAATCGCATCATACCTTCGCCAATGGTATACCCTGTGGAATTTTTAACGGAAAAGGCAGTTTTTTTCAAATGACCTGCAATTGCTCTGCTACCTACAACACCACCTTCTTCATTTGAAAAAATTATGATTTCTAATGGATGCTTTGTTTTAACGTTGTTTTCATCAAGAACTTTAAGAACTTCTAAGGAAGCCATGGAGCCTACGCAGCCATCATAGTTTCCGCCATGCGGAACGCGGTCTATATGTGACCCAAAAGAAATAGGCTTTTTTGTTTTGTTTGTTCCTTTTCTAATACCAATTACATTTCCGGCGAAATCGATATGGGTTTCTATACCCATTTCTTTTAATTGGGAAATAACCCATTGTTGCGCGGCAACATCCGCATCACTAAAAGCTACTCGCTCTGTTTCTCCATTTTCTTGAATACCGAATTGAGCAAGGTCCATGATTCGTTTTTCCAATCGGTCTTGGTTAACGGTTAGTTGCGCATGAAGAGCAAACATTGGACAAATGAGTAAAACTATAAGCAGTAGGCTTTTGTGATTTTTCATAGTATTCTAGTTGGTGCTCAATTCATTTCTATTGTATATAGATAATTCGATTTGTAAGTTTTGCTACTATACTTTTATCCGATAAAGTCTATTTTTCTATGTGAACCATCGCAAAAAGGTTTGTTTTCTGATACACCACAACGACAAAATCCGGTTGTGCCTTCTTTGGTGACAATCTCGCCTGATGCCAATTGTATTTCTAAGTTTCCTTTAATTTTTAAAGGTCCATTTTTTGCTACTATAATTTCAGTTGCACTAGATTCAGTTACTTCTCTTTCTTCCATTATTTCGTTTTTTATGTAATAGGTTAATGCCCCAGAAGGGCATTCATTAATTTGTGATTTTAAAGTTGATGTAGTTGTGGTCTCTGGAGTGATCCACGGTTTTCCGTTTGGATTGTAAACATCCGGAAGCATGTGAATACAAACTTTGGCATGGATACATTTTTTTGGTTTCCAAACAACGATTAATTCACCGTTCGAATATTCTTTAGTTATTTCTTTTTCCATGATTACTTATCCGATGTTAATACTTTTTATAACCAGTTTTTTTCCTATCAGGATGTCTTTTTAAATATAAAGCTAAAAAAGACACATCGGAATCTATGTTGAATCTTCTCGTTCGATATCTCTTAAATCTTTAACAACAAGTGCCGAACCAATTCCTATACTTTTCTTAAGTGTAAGTACTTCGTATGCATCAAATATATTTTATCCTTGGCCTTAATATAATCCATACGGACGGTAAATCGATCAATTAATACTTCATGTCTTTTTTCTGATTTGTTATCCATCAAATTCAAACCCCTCGTGGTTAAAATTTTAGAAGTTTTAAGGTAGTAAAAAAAATGTGTCTATAGATGAATTAGGTGTAAACGAATTTTTATACTAGGTTGTGTGGCCCATAGTTTGTTATCCATCTTTCAAATAATGATTTTTTAAAGAACTGAAAATCAGCATGTAAATTAGTAAGTTGCCAAAAAAAAGCAATTACTAAATAATCTTCTTATATAAGTTTTACGTTGAAATTTTTAATTCTTGACAAGAATTAAATCCTTTACTTAGTTTATTCTAACCAATCTAATGAAGCAATTTTTTGGCAGCCAACCAAAATCTTTTGGAAGTTGGGTTTGGTATAACTGACATATCTGGAATCTCCATAACTGGGTTGACCATAAGTTCAATATATTCATAAGCTTCATTAGGAATATTACCTTCGAGATAAGCCATACTCCAAGTATCAAATTCTCTTGTATAGATATTGCTACTCGAAAGAAGGTCAACTGCGGAATGTCGTTTGTCTACCTTAATTCTTTCAAATAACGCTAAGACGGCTTCAAGTTCACCTTCCAGATATTGCACAAAAATTCCTCGATGATATAAAAGACAGCCTGTTATATCATTGTTTTCATTGAAAACCCTTGCATGTTCAAGCATTTCATCAATCTGAGCCTGCAACAGAAGAGTATTGGCAATAGATTTATATACAAGATTGTACATTTGGTAATACTTTATAGAGCCGTATAATATATTTGCTTTAGTAATACTAAAAATTAGAACTTAGAATATATCAAATTTAGACGAGAAACTACACTTGAAAGGTCTTAAATTTCTTACATTTTATACAATAAAAATGACACTTCACACAATTGTATACTCCAGATCGATAGATAGTTTCTAGATTAAAACAAAAATCACTGATCATGCAATAAAAATCCTCCAAAAAGGAACTTTTTTTAATAAAAAACTCAAGAACTCATGAATTCACTTATATACTATATCGCAACTGCAGCCATAATATTTACCATAAGCGTTATTATTTTTATTCTAACTGGGATTATTAAAAATCGATATAATAATTAAATTCGATACAGGCTTTCTACAATTTGATGTCGACGTGATAATATCAAATAAAAAGTTTAAACAGGGGATAAGTATACCCTTACTTAATATAGGACTAATATTTTGTCATGTATATTTTAAGTAAAAAATTTAGTATATATAAATACGGAATCTTATAGCTTTCAAGTTGTTTTTACATTCTCTTAGTAATGTATATTCATTAAAATTAAACACTTAACCTCTTATTAAAGTATAATTTGAGGAATGATATTTGTACGGCAAACATTAAAGCAAAAATTACTACTGAATATATCATTCTTTTAGAGAAAATGAGATTGGAGAACTTGGCAACCATAGTGTTATAGGGAAGATCACTAATATTTATGTTAGGCAGCCAACTGGTTTCTGTCGTACCAAAAAATAAAGGATACGCCAAAGTTCCTATAATTAAAGCAAAAAGGCCTATCCACACTGGTTTAGAAATTAATGGTCTATAAGGTGTAACGTTGCTATTCGCTATCACTTCTACTTTAGACATAATATTGGACGTAAAATCTATCGAAGGGGTTTCAAGAGATGTCTCTTTCATTATTTTATCGATAAGATGTTCCAGTTTTTTATCTTCCGTTTCGTTCATAATTTTCTATTATTTCTGGTTCTAACTTATCTCTTAAAATACCTGTTAGCTTTTTTCGACTTCTAAATAATTTCACCTTAACATTGTTGGCTGTTAAATCAACAATTTTTGCAATTTCTTCCAACGATAAACCTTCAAAATAAAATAACGTCAATAATGCGATATCATTACTCGGAAGTAATTGTAAGCATTCTTGAATAGCTTGTTTACGCTCTTTTTTTTCCATCATATCCAAAGCGTTATCAATTGTTTCGACTTGATTATCGTTATATTCATCTAGGGCAAAGACATGTTGTTCACGCTTATTTTTTTTCAACCTATCCAAACATGTATGATAAGTTATTTTGTAAATCCATGTCGAAAATTTTGATTCGCCTTTGAATTTATTTAATGAACGGAACACCTTTATAAAAGTATCTTGCGACACCTCTTCGGCCTCTTCCCTATGTTTTAACATGCGTAACGCAAGAGTAAATACTAAATCTTTATAACGGTCCACCAAAAAGCTAAACGATTGTGGATCGCCTGCCAAAATAGCATCAATTAGTGGTTGGTCGTTTGTCTCCATTTGTATATAAGACGATACTTAATTAGTTCAGGTTACAACAATAGACGAAAATATTTTGGTCGAAAGTGTAACCTCGGTTTCGAAGATGTCGTCATAAGCTATGAACCTGATTAAATTAATCAATTAAAAAACAGCAATTATGGACCCAGAAATTATTATCCCAATAGTATTCTTCGGATCAATCTTCGGAATATTTTATTTGTATATCTCAAGTAGAAACCGAGAGCGCTTGGCTCTTATTGAAAAAGGGGCAGATGCCAGTATTTTTGCTAGAGGCGAAGGTAAATCACCTATCTGGAAAGTTATGATCCTCAACATTTCCTTGTTGCTTATGGGAATTGGTATTGGAATTTTCGTCGCAACGTTAATAGACCATTACTCCTCTCTTGAGGAAGAAGCAATTTATCCGGCAACAATTTTCTTAATGGCAGGTATAGGTTTATTCGTAGGTTTTAAGATGACCAGCGCTATGGATAAAGATCGGTAGAAAATAATAAGTAATTAATCATCAAACCACTTTTGTCGATTATGACAAGAGTGGTTTTTAATTTTTAAAACATGAAAAGAGTACCCTATTTGTAGTATGTGATATTCTATCGCTTAATTCTTAAACTCTTGCTTATAGACAAAACTTAGAATCTAATATTGACAGTTTATTGATAAAAAAATATCCTCCAAATGAACCTGGGCAGCTTTTCTGGTTTCTAAAAACGGGAATATCATTTATAATAAAGCATTTGGGCTTGCAAATCTGGAATTAAATTTTCCTATGCAAAAAGAAAATGTTTTTGAAATTGGTTCTATCACAAAACAGTTCACTGCAATTTCAATTTTATTGCTTATGGAAAGAGGTGGATATCAAATTATAATTATTCAAAAATTGATGAGAATAAAATTTTTGTAAGAAATTTATTATACTTGTGTAAGTAATAATTCTCAATGATAGCCGTTATGGTTTAGATTATTATCAATATAATATTTAAATTAATCTCTCATTTACATACAATGAATACAGCTATAAATACTAAAATCTCCCGTTTTCCAATTGTATCATACGAAGAAGCTACTCCTGAAGTGAAAGCTATTTACGATGACACCAAAAAAACACTTCAAATACCATTCGTTTTAAATTGGTTTAAATGTCAGGGAAACAATGCTACATTACTTGCAGGAAATTGGGGAAAACTTAAGTCTACATTGATGCTTGGGGATGTACCTAACGTGCTAAAGCAGCTCATCATTTATAATGTTTCAAAAAATCGAAACTGTGAATATTGTGCCCATGCCCACGGTATCTTTGCCGATAGTATGAGTAGTATGATTAGTAATAACGAAAATTTTAGAGTTACTGAAAATCTTGATTCACCCATTATACCTGAAAGCTATCGTAAAGCTATTAAAATTGTAACAAAGGCAGCACTTAATCACGCTCAGGTTTCTGACAAGGATTTTGAAGATCTGCAAGAGGCAGGATTTGATGACCTTGAAATTCAGGAATTAATGGCTCAAGCCGATTTAGTGAATATGCTCAATACGATTGCAGATGTATCTGGAATAAAAATTGATAATGAATTAATGGAGGCCAACGCCTAAATTCCGTCGTCAACATTATATGGATTTAAGGGCTAGTAAATACAGGATTACCTATGAGGCTTTTTCAAAATTTTCTGGACATATCAGTAAGTCTCGAAGTATTGAAGAGCTTGCGGGAATAGTCAATAGAAATATCAAATATCTTTTTGTTTCTAAATTATTGCGTATTACCATAATGGTTGATGAAAAGCCAAATATATTCTTATTTCAAAATAGGGGTTTCGTCATTTCCAAGTTTAAGAAGAATATTCTGGACTATGAACATCGTTTGTTAAAAAATCAAGTTCCTTTTTGTGAGGAAATTACAAGTGATTTCCTCATAAATACTGTAGAGCAAAATTTGGCTAAACCAAAATTATGGGGTTGGTATTTCAACTATAACAAAATAGAGGTCTGTGCTTCAGTAATTTCTGACGAAATAAAGACGTTTAACAATACTGATGTTGAAGTCCTTCATCTATTGATAGATAATTTTGTCACTAAATACCAGCAGTTATTACTTGAAAAAAAACTAAAGAAGAATAATAAAAGTTTAGTAAAAGCCGTAAAATTAATTGAGAGTAAAAATAAGCAAGTACGTATAATTGTAGAAAATCAGAAAAAAACTATTGACCAAAGAACGAGCGAGATTAGAAAAAAGAATAATAAATTGTTAGAAATCTCACGTTTAAATGCGCATAATGTTCGCGAACCGCTCAGTCGAATTTTAGGTTTAATAGATATCGCAGAGCATTTTGAAGCTCATGAATTAAAGGAGAATATTTTGAATCCGTTGATTATATCTGCTAATGAACTGGACGATACACTTAAGAATATAGTAGAAAAAAGTGCCGGCGAAATAAATGGGCTGGCCGTTGAATAACTTACGCTAACTATGATTGCAATTCCTAAAAATGAACTATGTATATTTCTGGTAGATGATCAGGAAATTACAAATTTTATCAATAAAAAATTAATTGACGTTACTGGTATGTGCAATAAAGTTTATGACTTTCTAGAACCAGCAAAAGCTTTAGATCATTTAGAGCAACATCAACCCAATTTGATTTTCTTAGATTTGAACATGCCCAAAATTAGCGGCTGGGATTTTCTTGAAAAAATGGAAAACTATAATACAAGCGCTGATGTGGTGATTGTCACATCTAGCACTAGTGTTTTGGATAAGGAGAAAGCGAAAACATTTAGTCGGGTCAAAGACTATTATATTAAACCACTTAAAATAGATGCAGTTCGAGAACTTATCTCAAAATATCAGTAAATTGCTTTAGGTTTTACATCCACATCCAAAATATGTAATGCTCAAACCTTATATTTTAGAACTAATACCGTTTACTTTTTCTGTAGTATTCCACGTATAACCAATTACAAATTTAGAAATGGTCTATTCATAATCGTTATTAGAATTGTATTTATTGGTGACAACTTTACCGACTTTTTAATCGAATAGTAACCACTTAGGTTTTACTTGTTTTTAAAAAATGGGCAATTCACGTCCAAAATCAAACTTTATTTATTGTTGTAAAAAGGTGAGTAGTTACCTTATTGTCAATATTTTAATTATTTACAAACGACTGTAAACGATTACAAACGATAGTAAGTGTTTAGAAACCGAATATAGTTTGGAAGCTGTTTTAAGTTTGCAGTGTCGAGTCAATAAGGCTTGGTATTATGAACTGTTTAACGATAAAAAATATTTAAGATGAACGCACTAAAAAACAAAGTACAATTGATTGGAAATTTGGGTCAAGACCCTGAAATCGTAAACTTAGAAGGTGGTACTAAATTGGCAAAGTTTTCAATAGCCACAACCGATAGTTTCAAAAATGCAAAAGGTGAAAAAGTAGATGATACCCAATGGCATAATATTGTTGCCTGGGGAAAAACGGCTGAGATTGTAGAGAATTATTTGACTAAAGGAAAGCAAGTCGCAATAGAAGGAAAACTAACGCATCGCTCTTATGAAACTAAAGAAGGTGAAAAAAGATATATTACAGAGATTAGGTGTAATGAACTTTTGATGCTGGGGAAGTAAATTAAACGTCTTCACGAGGAGGCACAAAGAAATGATCTGCTGTTTCGGGACACGAATGCAGCAGATTGCTTCGTGCTTCGCAATGACGTCATGACGAGGAGGTACTACAAAATGATTTTCTGATTTGGGTCATGAATATAACAGTTTGCTTTACATGCTCACAAAGACGCTTTCAAACACTATTTTTGCACAATATGACAATAACAGAACAGGACCTTCTACCATTATTAAAAAAACATTTCGGTTACGATACCTTTAAACCGAATCAATTGGCAATAATTGAAGATGCATTAAGTAAAAAAGATGTGTTGGCTATTATGCCAACAGGTGGTGGAAAATCACTCTGTTATCAATTAACGGCATTGGCTCTTGAAGGTACTGCAATCGTGATATCTCCGTTAATTGCATTAATGAAGGATCAGGTCGATGTGCTACAGGCCAATGGTATTGCTGCGGCTTATTTCAATAGTTCCCAATCGCAGGAAACTCAGCAAGAGATTCTGCAACAGTTAGAAAAAGGAGAATTGAAGCTTTTTTATGTAGCCCCAGAAAGCTTAGGTTTTTTTAATACTATTTTAGAGAATTTAAAGATTAGTTTATTTGCTGTGGATGAGGCGCATTGTATCTCTTCATGGGGTCACGATTTTAGACCAGCATATACCCAGTTGGGGAATTTGAAGAAACGATTTCCGAATATTCCGGTAATGGCACTCACGGCAACAGCAGATAAAACTACTCAAGATGATATTATAGACCAATTGAAAATTTCATCTGCAGAACGACATTTGGCTTCTTTCAACAGGCCTAATTTATACTTAGATGTTAAACCTGCTCAAGACCGAATCAAACACATTCTCGATTTTTTAGATGACCGCCCCAATGAAAGCGGTATTATCTATTGTTTAAGTCGAAAAAGTACAGAAGCTATAGCTCAAAAATTACAAAAGGCCGGTTACAAGGCTAAAGCATATCATGCGGGTATGTCGTCAGAAGAAAGGTCTACAGTACAAGAAGAATTTATTACTGATAAGGTTCCCATCATTGCAGCAACAATTGCCTTTGGTATGGGCATCGATAAAAGTAATGTGCGTTGGGTGATTCATTATAATCTTCCTAAAAACATTGAAGGTTATTATCAAGAGATTGGTCGTGGCGGTCGTGACGGACTCCCTGCTCATGCCTTATTGTTTTACAGCTTTGCCGATGTGGCTCTGCTACGTAGATTTATCACACAAAGTGAAAATGCAGATGTAGAATATGCCAAGTTAGAACGGATGCAGCAATTTGCAGAGGCGTTAAGCTGTCGCCGTATTGCATTGCTAAACTACTTTGGTGAACAAGTTACCAAGGGTTGTGGTAATTGCGATATTTGTGCGAGTCCGCCAGCATATTTTGATGCTACATTGTTAGCTCAAAAAGTATGCTCTGGTGTTGCCAGGTTAAAGGAAAGAGAACCTATGGGTATGGTTATCGATGTTTTAAGAGGAGCGCAGAATGCGCAAGTATTGGAGCGAGGATATCAAAATATTAAAACCTATGGGGCTGTTAAAGATGTTTCGTGGTTAGACTTGCAACAGTATGTCATTCAGTTATTGAATCAAGGAGTTTTAGATATCAATTTTAGGGAAGGAGCACGATTGGGGTTAACCGATTTGGCAAAAGAGGTACTTTTTTCTAATAAGAAAATTCAGTTAGCGGTATTACAAAAAGAGGCTGAGAAGAAAAAACCTACGGCTAAATCACGAATTAAGAAAACGGACCTATTTGAAAAGCTTCGCGTTTTAAGGCAACAAATAGCAGAAGAGCAAGGTGTACCAGCTTATGTTGTTTTTGGAGACGCAAGTTTAAAAGATATGGAAGCTAAAAAGCCTAAGAATCAGAAAGAATTCATGGAGGTATCTGGCGTAGGGCAAGCTAAATTAGAGAAATACGCTGATGTATTTATAAAGGAGATTGCTAAATTTTCTCCAGCTAAAAAATCAAAAAAGGCAACTCATGAGCAAACGTTCGATTTGTTTTCTGACGGATTATCGGTATCTGAAATAGCAACCTCAAGAAACCTTTCTGAGAATACTATTTACGGTCATTTAATGAAGAAACACGCTGAAGGTATAGAACTAGATTTGAATCAATTCGTTAGCGCTGATGAAATATCGAAAATAGAGAATGCAAAATCAGAATTGACAGATGCTAATGGTCTAAAAGACTATTTTGAATATTTTGAAGAACAAATGCCGTATTGGAAAATTAAATTAGGGTTGTACTTATTAGATTCTTAATTGCAATTCAATCAATCCGTCTTCATATTCAAAAGTCATTAATCATCTATTGACGAAAAAAGCATTTGTTTAAACTTCCAACCCGTAGTATCATCTACAGGGCCTTGAGTTTGTTTCATTAGAATACCTATTACTTTTTCTTTTGGGTCAGCAAAATACTGTGTATTAAAGTAACCTCCCCATTCAAAGGTGCCCTCACTACCAAGTCCGCCTGAGACTTCGCCTTTTTCATTGACTACAGAGAATGCGAGTCCGTGGTGTTTAGGGCCATCCCATATCTCGCCAATTTGATTTCCAAAAATACTTCTTACCGTTGTTCTGCTTAAAAGTCGCACTCCATTCAGCTCTCCTTCGTTCAAATACATTTGTAGAAAAGTGGCGTAATCTTTTGCTGTACTCGATAGACCTGCTCCACCTGAAAAGAATGATTTTGCTCCTTTTTTAGGATAATCTGTGTCGTAAAATGTAATTGGATAGTTTACCCATTTTCCATTCTCCTTTTTTTGAACAGTAACCAATCTATCATGTTTTTCTGATGGAAGGTAGAACCAAGTATCTTGCATATTCAGTGGCTCAAAGATTCTTGTTTTAAGAAATTCGTCAAACGGCATACCAGATACAAGCTCTATAAAATATCCTAGTACATCTAAGCCTTCGCTATAGGTAAATGCTTCACCAGGTTCATGATGCAAAGGTAGCGTTGCCAGTTTTTTCACACTTTCAGCAATGGTGATATTATTTGTTGTAAAAAGGTCAGTAATACCCGCTTTTGAATACATTTTCTTAAAACGTTCATCTCCATCAATTACTCCGTAACCAATACCAGAAGTATGTGTTATTAAATCTCTTATAGTAATTTGGTTTTCGGCTGGCTTTGTCGTGTATGTTGAGTCTGCTTCATTGAATGTATCTAGAATTTGTGCCTCACCAAATTCTGGTATATACTTAGAAATATTATCATCTAACTGAAATTTACCTTCTTCCCAAAGCATCATAACTGCTGTTGAGGTAATTGCCTTCGTTTGGGATGCAATTCTAAAAATAGCATCTTTTTGTAATTGTTTTTTCTTTTCCGTATTGGCCATTCCATAAGATTTATGAAATACAATTTTTCCATTTCGTGCTATTAGAGCAACTGCGCCAGGTAAATTTCCATTGTCAATTTCTTCCGCAATCATGGCGTCTATTTTTGAAAGACGGTCTGTTGAAATTCCAACATCTTTTGCGTTACCTTCTGTCAATATCAGAGATTTTTGAAGCGAGGGAGTTTGGGCAACAGAAATGAGGGTAAATAGTGCGAAATAAAATATAATCAACCTTTTCATTAGTTTGGTTTTCAGATGGAGGACTAATGTACTGAAAGTTTGGTCAAACTTCAATAGTAAATGCAATTGAGGGAGTGAATTAAGTATGGATACTATTAGCTTATTTAGAAATTAATAGTAACACCCATCTGACCTGGACCAAAATTAAGATTCCAACTTACCAATTTTTGTTGGCTATTGAATTTCTCATCATATTTCTTGTCTAAATATCGGTCTATTGATTCTACAGTAGCTATACTAATTGCAAAAGCAAAAACCATATCGCTTAACCAATGTTGACCATCCCAAACACGTGAAACACCAGGAATAGCACCCAAAGTGTAAATACCAGCTTTTAACCATGGGTTTTTGAATTGCTTGCCAATTGCGTAAGCATTTGTAAAGGCTAATATTGCGTGTCCTGAAGGAAAGGAATGAAAGTTTCTACTAGAATTAAAAGGGTCAAATGTATCCTTACCTAAATCAGCAATTGGTCTTGCTCTACCTACAAAAGATTTAAGCACTTGCTGTAAAAACCCGGCAGAGGTTGCTGAAGAAATCAATAGTACTCCTGTACGACGTAATTTTTCATTTTTAGTTACGAGTCCTGCAATGTAAACTCCCGAAGTAGCTAAGTAATTATTTTCAGGACTTCCATAGAATTCTCCATAATCTCGAATGAATTTGGGGACACCCTCTTTATTGTTTCTAATAAATCTTGAGGTGTTATCATCTGCCAGATATACCAAGCCTGTACCACCAACAACAGCCCCAAATTGAGCCAATTGCTTACCTTGCCAATGTAAAGGCCTCGTATAAGAATACCCTACTCCTTTAAACATATTACCTACATCATAAGTAAACATATTCCAACGTGTCTGAGTTGAATCTTTGCTTTTATCTTGCGCATGTAGCGTTGAGCAACAGATTAAACCTAAGAAGATTACTATCTTTTTCATGTTGTAAATTTAAACTTTGGTTATCTCAAAAAAGAGTCGTTATCGATTAATTTTAATTGTTATAGGATTTGAACTAGTCTAAAAATATAGTTTTTGGGCCAAACGAAATGTATTAGCATGAGCTTCTACAATAATTTTAATGTCTGGAGAATAACCACCGCCCATACTACATTGCAACGGAATTTTATATTTTTTACATAATTCAAGAACATATTCATCTCGAAGTTTACAGCCTGCCAGTGTCAGGCCGAGAGTACCTAACTTATCACTTTCTAGAACATCAACGCCACTTAAGTAAAAAATGAAATCTGGTTGAACTGTATCTATTATTATGGGTAAATTTTCCTTTAGAATTGAGAGATATGTTTCATCATTGGTTCCTTTAGGCAACGGAATGTCTAAGTCTGATTTTTCTTTTTTAAAGGGATAGTTTCCTTCGCCATGCATTGAAAAAGTAAAGACTGAATCATTATTCTGAAAGATTTCTGCTGTGCCATTTCCTTGGTGAACATCTAAATCTATAATGAGTACCTTTTTTGCTAAACCTTTGTCCAATACGTATTTTGCACCTATAGCTTGGTCATTCAGCATACAGAAAGCCTCCCCATGATTACTATAGGCATGGTGGGTTCCGCCAGCAATATTCATTGAAATTCCGTACTCCAAAGCAAAATCACATCCCTTTAACGTACCATCTACAATAATTCGTTCTCGTTCTACCAAATCTTCAGATATCGGAAAGCCAATTTTACGAGCCATTTTCGCTGAAATCATCATATTCAACAAATCGTAGAAATATTCAGGATCATGAACAGCGACAATATGTTTGTCATTCGGAATTTTAGGTTCAAAAAAATTAGCTTCTGTGCAAGTACCTTCATATATCAATTGCTGTGGCAGAAGCTCATATTTCATCATGGGAAAACGATGGCCTTCTGGCAATGGATGTTTGTATATGGGGTGATAGGCTATTTTAAGCATATTACAAATATAATCGCTCTACTTGTTACCTAAGGTTTAAAGAATACTATGTTTAAAATTTTTGTTGCCTATGAAATTACATTATTTACTTAGTCTCAGATAATTCTAACAATAACTCCTAGTCATATGATAGGATAAATAGGAATTTATTTATGCGGACTAGTATGATCTTTTATCTTTGCGACTTTTTAGGATAATTATATTGTTTAAATAACTATTTGCATTGAAAAGAAGAAGCGACCTAAATAAAAAAATTAATCGAAAAGCTCGTATTTCGAAGTATGTGATTTATAAGGAAACCCTTGTAGATTTCAGAGAGCAGTTTTGGTCGTTTCTTGGAGCTTTTATTGGTGTTCTGCTTATTGCATTATTACAATCATATTATCTACCGCAACTTGAGAATGTCCTTCTAATAGGGTCTTTCGGAGCTTCTAGTGTGCTTATTTATGGCGCTGTTGAAAGTCCGTTGGCACAACCTAGAAACTTTATAGGGGGGCAGTTAATCTCAGCTTTTATTGGTGTTTCAATTTACAAGTTAGTACCTGACCTTATTTGGGTTGCTGCTCCGTTGGCAGTTTCCATATCTATAGTTGTTATGCAAATGACGAAAACGTTGCATCCTCCCGGTGGCGCTACTGCGCTTATTGCGGTCATCGGCACAGAAAAAATTAAATCATTAGGCTATTTCTATGTTGTCTCACCAGTATTAATGGGTACTATAATACTTTTTGTTACGGCATTGATTTTCAACAATATATCTAAGCATAGAAAGTATCCTATTAATAGCAGATTAACAAGGAGTGTAAAACGCAAGGTACTGAAGTTAAATAGGGGTTAAAATACAAATTTGACTTTCAAGAATATATCAAATTATATTTGCTATTTGTGCAGCTTTAATTGAATTCGCTTTCTAGGTACATCAACATCTAAAACTTTCACTATTATTTGTTGATGTAAATGAACATGTTCGTTAACGTCTTTTACAAAAGCATCAGAAAGATTAGATACGTGAATAAGCCCGCTTTCTTTTATTCCAATATCTACAAAACACCCAAAGTTTGTGATGTTGTTTACAATACCGGGCAATAATTGACCGATATGTAAATCGGTTATTGATTTAATGTTTTGGTCAAAAGTAAACACCTTAGCTTTTTCTCGGCGGTCTAATCCTGGTTTCTCTAGTTCTGAACGTATATCTTCTAGCGTAGGTAAACCTACATTTTCGGTACAATATTTTTTTAATTCTATCTCTTTAAGTAACGACTTATTGCCAATTAAAGATATTATTTCGGTTCCCTTATCCTTAGCCATCTGCTTAACTATGGCATAACTTTCTGGGTGTACTGCGGAGTCATCAAGCGGGTTTTTAGCATCTTTAATGCGAAGGAACGCGGCTCCTTGTTCAAAAGCTTTACTTCCAAGGCGAGGAACAGCCATAATTTCTTTTCTACTTTTGAATGCTCCGTTTTCTTTTCTTTGGGTAACAATATTTTCTGCTAATTTTGGTCCAATACCCGAAACATAACTCAATAAAGGAACACTAGCAGTATTTATGTTTACACCGATAGAGTTTACACAGCTTTCTACCACAATGTCAAGTGAGTTTTTTAGTTTTGTCTGATCTACATCATGTTGATATTGGCCAACACCGATAGACTTAGGGTCTATTTTCACCAATTCTGCAAGTGGGTCGGCCAAGCGTCTACCAATAGATACTGCACCACGAACGGTAACATCGTAATTAGGAAATTCATCACGAGCAATTTTTGATGCGGAGTAAATTGAGGCACCAGCCTCACTAACAACAAATACTTCAACCGGATTATTGAATATCACTTTTTTGACAAGATGTTCGGTTTCTCTAGATGCCGTGCCATTACCGATAGCTATTGCTTCAATTTTATAGGCATTAACCAATGAACTCAATTTTTTAATAGCACCACTTACATCGTTTTGTGGTGCATGCGGATATATAGTTTCGTTATGCACTAAATTACCTTGGGCATCTAAACACACTATTTTACAGCCCGATTTAAAACCCGGGTCGATGGCTAGAATACGTTTTTCGCCTAAAGGGGCACCTAACAACAATTGCCTTAAATTATTAGAAAATACACCAATGGCGTCATCATCTGCCTTTTCCTTTGCTACTTTAAGCAATTCATTGGATAGAGACGGGAAAAGTAATCTTTTATAAGCATCTGCAATAGCTAGTTCTATTTGCTTGGCGGATGCATTGTTAGATGTGATGATTCTGTTTTCGATGCGATCTAATAAACGCTCATCATCTAGCTCAATTTTAACTCGAATAAATTTCTCTGACTCTGCTCTTAAGATAGCTAGTAATCGGTGCGATGGGCATTTATTAAGTGGTTCGCTCCAATCAAAATAATCACGAAATTTCTGCGCTTTCTCATTATCTTTCTTGGTAGACACTATTTTGGTCGATATGATGGCAAATCGGGCTAATTGAGACCTTATTTGACTTCTAATATCTGTTCGCTCATTAATCCATTCTGAGATAATATGGCGGGCGCCTTCTAAAGCATCATCTTCATTTTCAACTTCTTTATTCAAATATTTAGAAGCAATAAATTTAATATCATCATTACGTTGCGCCATAATGATTTTTGCCAAAGGTTCTAAACCGTTTTTACGGGCTACTTCTGCTTTTGTTTTTTTGCTTTTTTTAAATGGTAGATATAAATCTTCCAATTGCGTTAGATCTTCAGCCTGCTCAAATTTTTGTTTGAGTTCTGGAGTTAAAACATTCTGTTCATCAACAGCTTTAAGAATCGCTTTTTTACGCTTTTCTAATACTTCAAATTGTTCTTTGAATTGAACTATGGCTCCTACTTGTACTTCATCTAAATTGCCTGTTCGCTCTTTTCTATACCTTGAAATAAAAGGAATCGTACAATCTTGGTTAAGAAGTTCAATTGTATTTTGAATCCCTTTCTCTGGGAGTTGGGTATATTTTAAGATATAGCCAACTATTTGGCCTGAGTCCAATTTTGCCATGTGTGTTGTAATGTTTTTAGGAGTGGTAATTAGTTTATTCCTTCCCCATTTCCAACGCCATCCTCATCAGGATTAACGAATATTAATTTTCCGTCTGCATTTTCGGTCATCAAAATCATTCCTTCGCTATCTACACCACGTAACGCACGTGGAGCAAGGTTGATTAAAACAGTTACCTTTTTACCTATAATTTCTTCTGGTGAAAAGCTTTCTGCAATACCTGAAACTATAGTTCTTACATCTAAACCGGTATCAACTTTTAAAACTAATAATTTTTTGGCCTTAGCCATTTTTTCTGCTTCGATAATAGTACCTACGCGCATATCTAGTTTAGAAAAATCATCGAAAGTAATGGTATCTTTTTGGGGCATCAGTTTTTTATTTTCGTATTCGTTGGCTTTTTTTGTGGTTTCAAGCTTGTCTAACTGAGCTTGAATTTCACTATCCTCTATTTTTCTAAATAGTAATTCTGCTTGATTTATTTGATGGTCGGCCAAAAGAAGAGTTTCGTTGTTTGAAACAGATTCCCAACCAAGCTCTTCGACTGCGTCTAAATTAATATTGAGAATGTTTTTAAGCTTAGCTGATGTAAAAGGTAAGAAAGGCTCACTCAAAACAGCCAAGCCAGCAGAAATCTGTAAAGCAACATTCATAATTGTTTTTACACGCTCTTCATCAACCTTAATTACTTTCCAAGGTTCGGCATCTGCCAAATATTTGTTACCTAAACGAGCTAAATTCATTAATTCTTGCCCTGCTTCTCTAAAACGATAGCGCTCTATAGAACTAGAAATTATTTCTGGAAACTTGCGAAGTTGGTCAACCGTTTGTGTGTCGACATCATTGAGACTTCCTGCAGCGGGTACTTTTCCATCATAGTATTTGTTGGTCAAAACCACTACTCTGTTAATGAAATTACCCAAAATAGCCACCAATTCATTGTTGTTGCGTGCTTGAAAATCTTTCCAAGTAAAATCGTTATCCTTTGATTCTGGTGCATTCGCGGTTAACGTGTAGCGCAAAGAATCTTGCATTTCTGGGAAATCGACTAAATATTCATGTAACCAAACTGCCCAGTTTTTTGAGGTAGACAATTTGTTGCCTTCTAAATTTAAAAACTCGTTAGCAGGTACATTATCCGGTAGAATATAACTGCCTTCTGCCTTTAACATTGATGGGAAAATTATACAATGAAAAACGATATTATCCTTCCCGATAAAATGTACCAGTTTCGTATTTTCATCTTTCCAATAGGGTTCCCAATCCTTTCCTTCACGGGCTGCCCATTCTTTAGTAGATGAAATATATCCGATAGGTGCATCAAACCATACATACAATACTTTGCCTTCGCCACCTTCAACTGGTACGGGTATTCCCCAATCTAAATCTCTGGTTACCGCTCTTGGTTCCAATCCGCCATCAATCCATGATTTACATTGTCCGTATACATTCGGTTTCCAATCGTCTTTGTGACCTTTTAAAATCCATTCCCTAAGAAAATCTTCATATCGATCCAAAGGTAAAAACCAGTGTTTCGTTTCTTTAGTTGTAGGTATTGTTCCTGTTATGGTTGACTTCGGATTGATTAAATCAGTTGCATTTAAACTAGATCCACAATTTTCACATTGATCACCATAGGCTTCTTCATTTCCACATTTAGGACAGGTACCAATGACAAAACGATCTGCTAAAAATTGTTGTGCTTCTTCATCATACAATTGAGCGGTCGTCTCCTCAATAAAATCTCCTTTTTCATAAAGATTTATAAAGAATTCTGATGCTGTTTCATGATGTATAGGCGCAGAGGTTCTTGAATAGTTATCGAATGTAATTCCGAAATCTAAGAAAGACTGCTTTATTATAGCATGATATTTATCGATGATATCTTTTGGAGTAACACCTTCCTTTTTAGCTTTCATGGAAATAGCGACACCATGTTCATCGCTACCACAAACAAAGGCAACATCTTTTCCAGTTAATCGAAGGTAACGTGCGTAAATATCTGCGGGCACATAAACGCCTGCTAAATGACCAATATGTATAGGGCCATTTGTGTAAGGTAACGCTGCGGTAATCGTGTATCGTGAAGGTGTTTTAATATCAGACATCAAAATAAATTAGGCTGCAAAAATACAGAATTTGATGGGAGAATCACCAAATACTTGCCAATTGTAATTCGTATAAAAATGGCACACATAACGATTTTTTAAACGAAAGTGTTACCGAACTGTGTCTCTCATCGATAATTTATACGAAAGAGTCAAAAAAATAGTTTTATTGTAAGAAAATACTTATTTATTAATTAAAATCTTAAAGACATGAGTGTTGGTAACCCAAAAAAGCTAAGATTCGCTGAAGGCTTAGACAAGAAAGATGTAACCGTAAAAAGTGCAGAGGCCGGTTTAGAGGATGTTGCTCTAGTTCATAAGAATAAGAATCATAGAGTTATTAGAGAATTATCTTTTGAATCTAAAATGAACAATTCGAAATTAGTATAAATATAAAAGGCCTTATTCAGTTTCAATGAATAAGGCCTTTTTAAATAGTGGGAAACAGTTTAAGCTACCATCACGGATTTACTCATCTTTTGATTCTGTACACTGATACGATAAATGTACTTTCCGGTTGATAGTTGTTCGGGCATGCGCTCTCGTATATTTATTTCGGTAGAACCTTCGAACATCATTTCGTTAAAAACAGTGCCGACTCTCTGGCCGAGAATATTAAAAAGTTGAATATCTACATGTGCCGAGAATGGCATTTCTAAATAGATATGTGGGGTACTATCCGTTGGATAATAAGGTTTGTGAACAACGGCATTCAATAAATCAGGGTTAAAAGGTGTTTCTGCCTCTTCTTCTGGCGGTACGGGTGGTGTAACTTCACCATCACTATACGCTATGTCTGGGAATGCTTCACCACTACAGCTAAAGCCTAAATCTACTGGTACGTATGGTTTGTAATTCAATAAATGAGCCTCAACTAAAGGTACATCTACACAGAGCCACTCGGCAAGTACTGTTGCGTAAAGATCTCTAAAATCCATCGTGTACTCTAAATTTCCTCGACCATCTGGGTCATCTAATGTTGGGTGATCACCCACAAATGCACTACCATTTAAGCCAGAACCAAAGAATAGGGTTGGAGAGGCTTTACCATGATCGGTACCATTAGAACCATTTTCAAAAATACGTCTACCAAATTCAGAAAACGTCATGCTTAATACCTTTTCGTCTTGTTGTGTAAAGGCTAAATCTTCATAGAAATTATTGATAGCAACAGAAAGATTGGTCATTAAACGTGCATGAGCTTGAGGTTGATTACCATGTGTGTCAAAACCACCCATTGAAATCATGAATACTTTAGTGCCCAAATTTCCTTTTATTAAACGAGCTAATAATGCTAGTTGACGTGCAAAACCATTGTCTTGATATTCTACTTGATTTTGTCCTCTTTCATAGGCCTCATGAATAAGTCCTGAATATTCATACGTAGTATTGGCAACTCCTCTAAGAAACTTAAGTTGGTCACCGTACATACAGTTGTTGAAGAGTGTATCGTCTAAACCATAGACTACACCAGATTCAGCGATTTCTTCAAGCTGATCTATGTTTGATGTAACAAAAGCATAATTGGTTTCATCGCCTTGAAATACCAAACTACCAAATTGACCAATTTGTATGGCCGCAGGTGCTGCTGGCGGATTTATTAAGTAATCTGGATAAATATTCTCAAAATGTCTACCCATCCAACCTGTATTTAATCCACTAAATCCGGTTGTTTCTATATCTGTATTCGCAAAAATATCAGAGCCAGTAAAATGCGAAAGACTTTGACCTTCATAACCAACACCATGTACTGCCTTAAATTGGCCTTCTTGCCACATAGGAGCCAAAGCATTCATATAAGAAGGTACTCCGAATTCATCGGTAAGTTTTAACACCTTACTTTCTGGAACATAGATATTAGGCCGTGCATTTGCATAACTGTCATATTGTTCTAAAGGTATAACCGTACTTAAACCGTCATTACCGCCAGAAAGACGTATCAATATCAGAATATTGTCAGTTTCGGCTGCTGCGATACCTGCTGATAGGGGTGAAGGGGCAGAAGCTGTTAGCATATTCGAGCCTAACATCATAGATCCGGAACCTGCGATGCCCATTGCCTGTAAAAAGGAACGTCTGCTCCAAGTTTTGTGTTCGTCATCGTGACCTTCATGTTGAAGACCTTTATGTGGGGAGTGGTGTGTATTGCACATAGCTGTAGGTGTTATTTTAATTGATACTCAGGTTGTCTGGCTAAATATTGGAATAGAAGATAAACTTGAAATGGACCTTGTTGCCATGTACCCAGCGTCCATGATTCTTGATTTCCACCTTCATAATAAACCTCTTCAACATCACTTCTAAATATGGCGAATGCTTTATCATATTCAGGTTCGTCTAGAAGTCCTTTTGGGAGTAAAAAATCAATAATTAGTCTTGCAACTACATCAGGATTGGTACTTGTCAACCCTACATTACCAGTAATTTCTAAACCTAATGTTCTAAATTGTTCGTTATTGGCCATATAAAAGCTTTCTAAAATGCTTTCTATAGTAAGCCAACGTCCAATCATAAAATTAGTGTTGATCCAAGATCTGTCGCGTTGCCATCCGGCTACATCAAATGGGTCAAATATTTCTTGACTTAACAAGGTGCTATAATTAACCATTTCTGCGACATGTGTATCAGTGTAGGCGAAACCTGATTCTTTTAAAGTATTGAAATAGAAATCTATTGGACTTTTAATAATAACACCAATAGCTTCATCATCAAAAAAGTGCTGACTTTTAAATAATTGTCTTAATACAGGTGCAATTTCAAAATCATTTGAAACGAAAGTAGCAGCCATACCATCGATGATGGTTTGTGCGTTATTGGCTTCGTCCTTAGAATCTGGATGCACAAAAAACTCATATAGTTTGCGACAAATAAATTCAGCAATTTCCGTTGGTCTTTGGTCAAATAGAATATTAATGACATCGTCATAACCCCAATTACCGGTTTGACCTAGAATTGTTTTAGAGCCAGCATCGTGCTTAGTAGCATCAAAAGCAACTGGGGAACACCCAACTTCACCTCGCTCTACATAACCACTTAACGCTTTAGCGGTTTCAATAATATCTTCTTCTGTATAGCCATTGCCTTCACCTAAAGTGAAAAGCTCATAGAGCTCCCTGCCATAATTTTCGTTAGGATTGTTACCGTTATTGTAAACCCCATCTAAGTAATAGAGCATTGCATTGGTTAACCCAATTTCACTTGTGAAAGTTTTGAAATTGCCAATAGAATTACGTTGAAGGCATTCTATATATTGATATAAATAAGGATTACAATTATAGACATCTAACTCGGTTACAAAATGGTTGCTCCAGAAAAAACTTAACCGATCTCTTAGGTTGTTGTTCAGTAAACCGTTTGCATAATCTAATTGAAATTCAGATTTCTGCTGATTTTTCAATTGATTTCGGGCATCATCATCTTCAGGATAATTTGCATTGGTCCAATTGGCCCAAGTTGGCGCAGGTATCGGCGACATGTTTAGCGCTTGATCTACTAAATTATCTACTACTGCTCCTGCGGATTGTCCGGTTGCTTGATTTATAGTTGCGACCGAAGCACTGAATCCTAATCTTCTGTATAAGTGTGATGCTCTTAATTGGTCTAAATTAGCTGTATACGGAGCAAGAGTAGAAGTATTACAATTAATGAAATATTCCATATTCTTAAATAGGCATTTATATTACGTTCGTAGAGTTGGGGCTTCTATGATAAACGTTTCAAAATTTGGTATAGTATTTTAAACTATCTATTTTCGATATCCAATATCCAAATAACGATATTTATTAATAAAAAAGCGTCGAAACACCCTTATTTTCGATGAATTGCACAATTTACAGAGATTATTATGGGAAAACATAATGAATTTGGAAAGGAAGGCGAACAAATAGCGGTTGACTATCTGATAAAAAATGGATATATCATCAAATATAAAAATTATAGATATCTACAGGCAGAAGTGGATATAATTGCTCAAAAAGATGCGACGTTGGCCATTGTAGAGGTAAGGTCAAGAAGTTCTGATTTCATTGAGAATATCGCAGAAACGGTTACCCCAAAGAAAATTAAGTTATTGGTAATGGCTGCGAATCATTATGTTATAGATAACGAAATTGATGTTGAGGTACGTTTTGATATCATTACAATCCTAAAAAATAAAAAGCGTTTTGAGCTAGAACATTTGGAATCTGCATTCTATCATTTTTGAATTAACTACCGATTTAATAGATTTTATATTAAAACATTTTGTTTTATTTGTAACAAGTTGTTATATTTGCGTAACAACCAAGCAGTAAAATGAAAACAATATCATCAGTCGTAGAGGAGTACATTAAGAAAAAACCATTTTTACAAAGTGCTCTAGCTCAAGGAATCATCAACCTTACTTCATTGTCTAGAATAGTTAAGCCCGAGATTGAACATGAATTGGGAAAAGACATTCGTAATGGTGCAATTGTAATGGCCTTGAAACGATTATCTGACGATCTTGAATTTAGAGCAACCCACAAAATATTAAAAGTTCTAAAGAATATAGGAGAGATAACCGTGCGCTCTTCATTAACCGATTACACTTTTTTGGCTTCAGATAAAATATTGGTTCATCAGGCTAAATTATTGGAAGAGATTAATAACAATCAAGATGTTTTTTACACTTCTAGTCGTGGTGTTAATGAAATAAACATTGTTATTAGTAATGTTATGGACAAGACAGTGGAACGATTGTTCAAAGATGAAAAGTGTACTCAAAAAGCAGAGGAGCTCTCATCAATCACAGTTAAATTACCAGCAGAAAATGTTTCTGTTCCTGGCATTTACTACTTTATATTTCAACGTTTGGCTTGGGAAGGTATCGTTCTTTACGAAGTAATATCTACTACAAATGAATTTACCATTCTTGTTAATGATGAGCAGGTTGATATAGCTTTCAAAACTATTAAGGATTTAAAATCCCTTTAATTTTCTAAAAATTCAACGACTTCTTTGTCTGATTCCGGTTTGGCAATAAAGCGTTTTTCACTATCTAATATAAAGTAGGTGGGTGTACTTTGAATGCCAAAAGTTTTGGCATAATCACTTTCCCATCTTCCGAGTGCGATGGCATGACTGAAATTGGGTAGTGTAGCGGATACCTTTTTCCAATTTATCTCGTCATCTTCTAAACCGATTGCTAAAACCTTTAAAGATTCAAAACCCTTTAATTCTTTGTGTAATTCAGGCAGCTCTTTAAGACAATGTGAGCATGTACTACTCCAGAAGACAAGTAGGTAGTTTTCCGCTTTTTCCATGGTTGAAAGAGCGTGTTTTTTTTCATTCGTTTCCCAAGTAATTTCAGGAGATAATGTACCTATTCTAAGTCTTGATGCAGCTTCTATTTCATCCACCATTTTTTGATTACCATTGGCAGTAGCCAATTTTTTCAAATGGTTTGTAAAAATATAATCTTGTACAGAACCCATAGTATTTGCCTCGGCTATTTCCCATATTTGGTGTATGGCTTTTGTTTGAAAGCTAATAGGTGTACTCTTAATTATGTCTGCTACAGTTTTTACATTTTTGTTTACTTCCATCTCTAAAGCATCCTTGTTTACAATGTCTGGGGGCAGGGCAGAAAAGACATAACTAGCAATTTTATCAGTTAAAAAATTAGAACCTTGTAGAATAGGATCATTTAGGTTTAAATTATCAAAATGATGTTTCTTTTTCTGTTTTAGAAATGTTTCTAAATCTTCATAATCTACAGGAAGGTATGATTTATTTGCCTTTATAAATTTATGTGCTATAGTATTAGTAAGGTTTTCTTCATATGATTTTTGAATAGTTTTTAGGTTTTGTATAATATCGGAATATTCTTTTTTTGAATCATTTCCTTTTTCATAAAACTCCATTAACCGATCTTGAGCCGCTGTTATTTTAGAAAAATATTCAGTAAACCATTTATTCTCTTCCGAATTGGTAATTGTTAATCCGTTTTGTAGATTAAAATTGAATTTCACATGCTCTTTCTTGTTATAAATCACATCGATGTAAAATTCATTTTGAGGTACGGCATACACCAATCGATACATGCTGGGCTGTGCCTTAATAGGCATTTCTAAAGTAAAAGAACCATCTTTTACGGCGGTATCTACAACATACCTTTCGCCACCCGGAGTTAACTCATAAGCTATTAGCCATTTAAAATCTTTTGCGGGAGAGAAGTTACCAGATATAGAACCTTGGGCATGTAAGCCAATCGAAATAAATAGGATGCAGTAAGTAAAAAAAACTTTCATAGAAATAGGTAAAACAATTATCGAACCAGAATTGCTTAAAAAGAATGACATTTAATGTCTTTTGATTTGTTGAAGTCCGTGTTAATTAACTTTGAGTTGAATGTGGAAGTCAATAGCTGAAAAAGCTAAGTTATAGGTATGGTACTTATACTTTATTAGATAACTCTTTGCCTATTTCCATATGGCCTAAAGCTTCGGTTATTTTAATAATTTCTTTATCATGAACAAAACCATCAGATTTAGCAACTTCATCTAAAAGTTGGGCCAAGGTTTTCTTTTTGTTCAAAGACATAAGACTTAATGTTTTAAACGCTTTATCCTTATTTAAATTTCTCGCCTGACCTATAAAAAAGCTATCAAAATTAAAACGTTCCATTAATTGCGTAAGCAAATTCATTTCGGCAGGATCTACTTTGCTATCGGCTAATATAACGTAGTCTATCATTTTAACTACAGCTAATTTTTCCTCTCTTGTAAATTCCATACTATTATTCGGATTCTTCCCCTAAACCAATGTTAATATATGTGTTAATAATCAATGCCATTTCTTTCTTGTGAATAGAGCCATCAGACATGGCCACTTCATCTAAAATATCTACCAGGGCTTTCTTTTGATCATGAGGTATATTGTAAAGGGTCACTAGGGCATTGTCATAGTCTAACTCCTTAGTCCTTTCTATGAATGCGTCATCAAAATCAATGCGTTTTTTTAGCTTATTTAATAATTCTAACTCTCCGGGGTGCACTTTACCGTCTGCCTTTATCACCTCGTAAATCATCTTTACAAAGGCTGCTTTTACAAACTCTTCAAACTCCATGTATTCTGTTTAAGGTTAGAAAGATAAGCAAATCGGAAGGAATTTGAATTATACTTAGCAATGAGTTTTACAAGTTTGTCAAAAGTTATCTAACGAATGAAACTTGTATTATTTTTTAAATGGATATGGTCCATATACTGCATCTCTAAACTGTTTGTGAAGACCAATTTGATCATACGGAAATAGTTGTACAAAGAGTACGGCAGTTAGTTTATTAACCGGGTCTACCCAAAAAAGGGTAGATGCAGCGCCATCCCAATAAAACTCACCTACCATGCCATTGTTTTCTTCAGGAGTTTTAGGTGGTGATACGCGAACCGCAAAGTCGATTCCGAAGCCAACCTGACCTTTAGTTGGTAGCCAAGAACGTTCTGTAACGCTATCTGCCAATTGGTTGGTTGCCATTAATTTTACAGTCTCCGGGTTTAGAATTTGTACTGAATCTAAACTTCCATCATTAACAAGCATTTGAGCAAAACGCATATAATTATCTAAAGTTGAGGTAAGGCCTGATCCACCACGGGTAAGGGGCCAATGTTCAGTATAATTACTGTATGTTATAGAATCCTGTACCAATTTACCTTCACTTTCTCTAATGTATAATTTAGCAAATCGGTCTCTGTCTTCTTCTGGAATAAAATATCGAGTTTCAATCATTTTAAGTGGGTCTAAAACATGGGCACCAACATATTCACTGTAAGGAACACCAGAAATTCGTTCTACTAATAATGCTTGAACATCTACGCTTGGTCCATATTCCCACTGTGTACCAGGCTGAAACCATAACGGGACCTCTCCCATTTTCTCTCCCATTTGGGCTAAGGTATTTTCGCGATTCATGGCATCCGCTTCTATCATAAGCTTACTGAGGCCAGGAATGTCAGCTCTGTTAGGAAAACCAGCAGTATGTCTTGTAATGTCTCTTATGCTAATGTCTCTTTTCAGTGGTGCGGTCAACACATTTCCTTTAGAATCCACACCTGTATAAACAGTCATATTAGAAAACTCAGGTAGGTATTTTGAGATAGGATCGTCAAGTTTAAACAGACCTTCTTCGTAAAGGGTCATTAAGGCAGTACCTGTGATTGGTTTGGTCATGGAATAGATCTGAACAATGGTATTTCTATCCATTAATTTATTTGCATTTATATCTGCGTAGCCAAAAGCGTTATAGTACACTTCTTCACCTTGTTCGAAAATAAGTGCCGAAACACCAGCAATATTTTTAGCTTCAACAAAGTTTTTGAGTACAGAATCTATTCTTGCCTTAGCTGATGCCGTAACTACTAAGGGTTCTTTAATCACTTTCTTTTGTGGAGATTCTTTACAGGAAGAAGCGATTAGTAGTACTGCAAATAGATAAAATAAATTTTTCATGAGTGGTTGATTGAAAGTGTAGTTATTAAAAATACTGAAAATTAAAAGAAGTAAATCTTCAATTTAACTTGCGAGCATGATTATTTGCTTCCATATTTTAGGATTTACGGGGATGCCATATTTTAGGTTTTTCGTTCTTATTGCCAATGTTCGTTCACCAGGGTAAAAAGTCTTATTTCCCTCGTTCATCGGTGAAACGTCATGGGTGTATTGAATTATTTCGTTCAATAATTTTTCTTGTAATTGGCTATCTGAAAAAACATTCGGGTCAATACACAAGAATACTTGTGAAATAGCAGTTTCATGTCCTTTTTGTCCAATTTTATAAGTGGAGTTTCCAGCTGATAACAATGTTGCTAGCATATCCAATATCATGGATAGTGCAGAACCTTTCCAATAACCTGCTGGTAATGCACGACCGGAATCGATAATAGATTTAGGGTCTTTACTTAGTTGATTGTCTGAATCCCAACCACCATGAAAAGGTAGTTGTTCACCTTTTAAATGAAGGTTTTCCATTTTGCCAAATGAAAATTGAGAGAGTGCCATATCTAAAACCACATGACCACCTTTTCGTGGAATGGAAATTACCAAAGGATTATTTCCAATTCTATTTTCTTTTCCTCCCCAAGCCGGCATGTTGGGTATAGTATTGGTAAACATAATAGAAATACACCCTTGTTCAGCCGCTTGCCATCCGTAGGTGCCACCACGCATCCAATGATTCGTATTTCGTAATGCAACTAAACCCATTCCGTGAGTTTTGGCGAGATTTATAGCCTTATCAGTGCAAGTGATAGCGTTTAATATACCTGAGCCAAGGTTTCCGTCCCATCTTTCAATGCTACCCATAGAAGCCACTTGTGTTGGTGAAGAATTTATTTTTACGAGACCTTTATTTACATAGTCAATAAATGCAGGCACTCTGTTGATACCATGCGAGTTAATGCCGTCTAAGGTACTTTCAGTATGTATTTTGGCTAATATTTTGGCTTGATTACTAGAAAAAAATTGTTTTAGGAAAAGGGTATTCAGTACCTTTTTCATTTCACTAGCTAAAATTTTTATATCGCTCAAAGCCAAATTTTTATAAAATTAATTTCTTTGTTAATATACAAAAGTGGATGGCCTTAAATTAATGTAAAGTAAATTTTAAACATTCGATAGTGGATATTGAAGTGCGCGAAGATTTTTAATCAGGTGCATTCCCTATCTAATTTGTGCGACTTCTTTTGTAAACAAACTCTATAAAAAAGCAAGAGATTATGATGGATACGGAAACGACAACTCCAGTTCTGTTAGAAGAATATTGTTGAACAATGAGTATTATTGAGGCAATAAGACAAAGTGCAAAACCAATTAAAGTGATGATCTTCTTAGCGTTTATTTCTGTGGATAATTTAAAGGCGCTAAAATTTACCAAAGCGAATATTAGAAGAAAACCAACACTTCCCGAAGTTGAAATACTCTCTAAGTCTAATGTGTTCACCAACAATAATGTAAGCACTGCTGTTATGAATAAACCGATGGGCTGATTCCATAACTGGCTTGTTAATTCATGTGGTAGTTCATCATCTTCGGCAATTTCAAAACTAACCCTACTGCCGCCATAAAGTGAGGCGTTAATAGCAGAAAATGTAGAAATTAAGGCAGCTATAGTCATTATGGTAAAGCCTACTTTGCCTAGCATGGGTTTAGCTGCTTCTGCCAAAACATAGTCTTGGGCATCTGCAATTTTTTCAAAAGGTAATGAACCTATGGTGACCGCAGATATCACTATATACAGAATAATAACAAAGATTACAGACCAATAATATGCTCTTGGAATATTCTTTTTTGGGTCTTTAATATCAGCAGCAGAATTGGCAATAAGTTCAAAGCCTTCATAGGCGACAAAAATAACCATACCCCCAGTGAAAAGGTTCAATGGACTTTCCCAATTATTAAAGGCGAACTGCTCTAAATTAGGATTTCCTATAAGTCCGTAAATGCCTATTCCTATAAAACCAATAAGAATAATAAGTTTAATCATTACAGCATATGACTCAATCTTGCTTACCACGTTTATACTGTAATAATTAATACCCGTGGCAATTAATATGATTCCACTCGCATAGAGATGAGAATCCATGGTAGTGTTACCAGTAAAGGAGTAGAGATTTGGGGCGTAAGAGCCAAAAGCAGAGGCATAGAGGCCAAGCATTATAATATAGCTGATCCAAAGCAGATTGTTAAGACCTCCACTAAAAACATTTTTACCTAACCCTTGATTAATAAATTTAACAGTACCTCCACGATCAGGATATACTAAAGAAAGTTTCACATAGCTATATGAAGTAATTAGTGCTAAAATACCTGCAATTAAAAAAGCAACTGGTGTGGCACCTTGGGCTAGTGATACTGCCAGACCTAAAACTGCAAAAATGCCACCGCCGACCATACCGCCGATACCGATTGACATTGCTTCTTTAAGCCCTATTTTATCATTCATTTTTCATTAATCTTTTTCAATTTTCTCTATGCCGATAGCTGAAAAGATATGACTCATCACTTCATTTTCTTTTTCGTGTACGAAACCATCAGACATGGCAACATTTTCTAAAATTAGCGCTAGGTTATTTTTTTTGTCTTGAGACATGCCATTTAGAATTTGTACACTCTGCTCTATGTCAATAGTACGAGCTTGAACCAAGAAATTACTATCAAAATCTATAACATCCATCAACTTGGTTAATGCATTAATTTCACCTTTATGTACTTCGCCATCAGCTACAATTACAGAATCGATTACATTAACCATGGCTAATTTTTCAGATATATCAAATTTCATTTTAAACAATTTGTTTTTCTTTAATTTCGAATGGCTTTAATGCCAAATATGCCCTATCTACGGTTCTTATATTTTCAAAAACTAATAACAATCGTAATCCGTTTCGGGTCTGTTTCTCTTTTATTTTACATTGCTGCGCATGTGATTGTACATATTGTAATACCCGCGTAAAGGTAGTGGTCTGATAAAAGGCAGACTGTTGGTCACTAATGAAATACCCAATCATTTTACCTTGTTTCATCACTATTTTCTCCAAGCCAATGCTATTTGCAATCCACTTTATACGAACAGAATTTAATAAATCTGCAGCTTGATCTGGTAATTCTCCAAAACGGTCTACCAGTTGTGCTTCAAATTTTTGAAGTGCATCTTCATTCTTAACTTGATTAAGATCAGTGTATAAGGTAAGCCTTTCAGTTATATTGTTAATATAATCATCTGGGAAGAGCAATTCAAAATCTGAATCGATTTGTGTTTCCTTGACAAAAATCTTTTCATGAGGCCCTTCTACTTCGTCATATAAGTCTTTAAACTCATTTTCCTTAAGTTCATCAATAGCTTCCGCTAGTATTTTCTGATACGTTTCAAAACCTATTTCATTGATGAAACCGCTTTGTTCGCCACCTAATAAATCTCCGGCACCCCGTATTTCCAAATCTTTCATAGCAATATTAAAGCCACTACCTAATTCGGTAAATTGCTCTAGTGCTTCTATTCTTTTGCGGGCATCGTTTGTCATAACCTCGTAAGGTGGAGTTATAAAATAACAAAAGGCCTTTTTATTCCCTCGACCTACACGGCCACGCATTTGATGTAAATCGCTCAAACCAAAATTATTGGCATTGTTGATGAAAATAGTATTTGCATTGGTTACATCTAAACCACTTTCAACAATGGTAGTAGAAACTAGTACATCGAATTCACTGTTCATGAAACCTAGCATAAGGGCTTCTAATTTTTTTCCTTCCATTTGGCCATGTCCTACAGCTACTTTTGCATCAGGTACAAGGCGTTGAATCATACCCGCGACTTCCTTAATATTCTCAATTCGATTATGGATAAAGAAAATTTGACCTCCTCGTTCAATTTCATAACTAATGGCATCTCGAATTATTTCTTCATTGAACCGTACAACTTGACTTTCTATAGGATACCTATTGGGTGGCGCAGTGTTAATCGTAGAAAGGTCACGAGCCGCCATAAGACTAAATTGAAGTGTACGTGGTATAGGTGTTGCTGTCAATGTAAGTACATCGACGTTCTCTTTAATGGCTTTTAATTTATCTTTTACAGCCACGCCAAACTTTTGTTCCTCATCTACAATTAATAGACCAAGATCCTTGAACTGTACTTTCTTATTCACCAACTGGTGCGTACCAATTATAATATCAACCTTGCCAGCTGCCAGTCGTTCTATAGTGTCTTTTTTTTCTTTTGCCGTACGAAACCTGTTCAGGTAATCAACTGTCACCGGCATATCTTTTAAACGTTCTGTAAAAGTACGATGATGCTGAAACGCCAAAATGGTAGTCGGCACTAAAACCGCTACCTGTTTACCGTTATCCACAGCTTTAAATGCTGCACGTATAGCAACTTCAGTTTTACCAAACCCTACATCTCCACATATTAAACGATCCATAGGGCGTTCACTTTCCATATCTCTTTTTACATCTTCGGTAGCGGTACTTTGGTCGGGAGTATCTTCGTAAATAAAAGAAGCTTCCAACTCGTTTTGTAAGTAACTATCAGGATTATATTGAAAGCCCTTTTCAAGCCTTCGTTTTGCATATACCTTTATAAGATTGAATGCAATTTTTTTGACTCTGCTCTTTGTTTTATCCTTTATTTTTTTCCAAGCACCAGAGCCTAATTTGTATATTTTTGGTGGTGCACCGTCCTTACCGTTAAATTTTGAAATTTTATGTAATGAATGTATGCTGACGTATAAAATATCACGCTCGCCGTACATCAGCTTTATCGCTTCTTGCTTCTTGCCTTCTACATCTATTTTTTGAAGTCCGCCGAACTTGCCTATACCGTGGTCAATGTGAGTCACATAATCACCAATTTCAAGTTTGGTTAGTTCCTTTAAGGTAATAGCTTGTTTTTTGGCGTAACCATTTTTTACATGAAACTTATGGTAGCGTTCAAAAATTTGATGGTCGGTATAACATACTAGTTTTTGGTCGTCATCTACAAAACCTTGAAATAATGGAAAAACAATTATCTGATAGTGAACCTGCTCATTAACTTCTTCAAAAATATCATGAAAACGTTTAGCCTGTTGTTCGCTAGCACAAAAGATATAGTTTGTAAACCCTTGTTCGCGATAGTTGTTAAGATTTTCGATAAGCAAATCGAACTTCTTGTTAAAGGATGGTTGAGGTTTTGAATGGAATTCAACTACTTCTGCAGCTTCTCGCAGTGTACCTTGAGTTAGTAAGGTGAAATCAGATAGCTGCTTTTTGAATTCTGAGCCACCCATAAACAATTCTTCTGGCTCGGCATGCTTAATATCTTTAGAAAGTTTAGTGAAGGCCTCTTTTGCCTTATTATAGAAATCATCTAAACGATCATTGAGAAGGTCTGTGTTTTTTGCGAAAACCAATGTTTTCGCTGCTACGTAGGTTAAAAAGCTTTGTCTTTTTTCAGTTAAAAACTTATTGGCCATATTTGGCACAATAGTTATAGACTTTACTTTTTCTTTTGATAACTGTGTTTCAACATCGAAAGTTCGAATACTATCTATCTCATCGCCAAAAAATTCAATCCGATATGGTTCATCGTGCGAAAAAGAATAAACGTCGACAATACCACCACGAACCGAGAATTCACCAGGTTCGGTAACAAAATCTACTCGTTTAAATTTATATTCAAACAAGATTTCATTTAAAAAATCTAAGGAGAGCGTATCTCCTAATTTCATTTTCAAGGTATTTTTGTCCAGTTCCTTGCGTGTAACCACTTTTTCAAAAAGCGCATCGGGATAGGTGACGATAACCGCAGGTTTTTTCCTTGAATTTATTCTGTTCAGTACCTCGGCACGTAATAGTACATTGGCATTATCGGTTTCTTCAATTTGATAGGGTCTTCTATAACTGCCTGGGTAGAAGAGAACATCATCTTCTCCAATAAGGCGCTCCAGATCATTTAAGTAATAGGCAGCTTCCTCTTTATCATTAAATATAGCTAAAAAAGGACGGTCACTATTCTTAAAAACATTTGCTAATACAAACGATAAAGAAGAGCCTACGAGCCCTTTTAATTGAATGTTTTTAATTCCGGAATTTTCAGAATTGGCAATAGTATTTAGCAGTTTCCCTATCTGAGGAGACTGGCTGTACTGTTGTTGGATAGAAGAATGACTCAACAATTTTAAATTTGTGCAAATATAAGAATACCTAAGAAACGGATACGACTCATTTTTATCGAATATGCGTCACATAGTACTCCAAAAAAGTTGCAATTTAGAGTGTCGCTAAAAATTTGTCGCTACCGTCAAATAATAACTAAGAAATGATACACTCATCAAATCGGGTGATAGGGTCGTTAAAAATATATGAATATGGAAGAAAAGAAATTTGATGTTTTTGTTATAGGTAGTGGTATTGCTGGGCAAACTGTTGCTAAAGCATGTATTGAAGCAGGTAAAAAGGTTGCAATTGCTGACAATCGTGAGTTTGGTGGTACTTGTTCTAATAGAGGTTGTGACCCAAAAAAAATACTCCTTAGTGCTATAGAAGCTTTTGAGGCTACTCAAAACCTGACAGGTAAGGGCATCAGTAAACCTGCTAAAATAGACTGGAAGCAGCTGCAGAAATTTAAGAAGGGTTTTACTAGTACTATTCCCGCATCAACTGAGAAAAAATTAAAAGAAATAGGTGTCAAATTATTTCATCAATCACCTAAATTTTTAGACGAACAAACATTATTGGTTGAGGGTAAAAAAGTAATCGCTAGCCACATAGTAATTGCCACAGGCCAGGTGCCAAGAACTTTATCGATACCTGGCGCAAAGCATTTTGAAATCAGTGATGATTTTTTAAATTTAAAAAAATTGTCTAAACGAATTGTGTTTGTCGGAGCAGGATATATAGGGATGGAGTTTGCACATATGGCAGCAAGGGCAGGCGCAGAGGTAACGGTAATGGATTCAGGAAAAAGGCCTTTACATTCTTTTGATGCTGATTTGGTCAAAGAACTTAAAAAATATTCTGAATCATTGGGGATAAAATTCATATTCGGTGCTAAGCCTACCGCCTTGAAAAAGAAGAGAAAACGCTTTAAGTTATCGTATGAAGTTAAAGGTGATGAGAAAATTTTAGAAACTTATGCGGTGTTCAATACCACTGGTAGGGTGCCTGCATTAGAAAGTCTTGATTTAGAAAAAGGGAATGTAAATTTCAGCGACATAGGTGTGGAAACCAACAACTTTTTACAAAGTACCAGTAACTCAATAGTGTATGCCTGTGGAGATGTATCGGATAAAAATTTACCTCTAACCCCATTGTCAGGTAGACAAGGTTATGTAGTCGCTGAAAATATATTAAATGGAAATAGTAAAAATTTAGAGGTGCCTGTAATCCCTTCAGTGGTGTTTACCTTGCCTAATTTGGCTTCAGTAGGTTATTCTGAAGAAGAAGCAATTAGTAGGTACAAAAATACAAAGGTTAATTTTCAAGTTGCGACTGGGTGGTTTAATGCCAAGCGAATTAATGCTCCCTTATATGCTTATAAAATTATTATGAACAAAAGAACAGGTGAGATAGTCGGTGCGCATCTATTAGGGCCAGATGCAGGCGAAACCATCAATATTTTTGCCATGGCTATAAACAATAATATGACAGATAAAGATATTAAATCTACCATTTTCTCATACCCTTCATGGATAAATGATATAAAAAGTATGGTCTAAGGTTTTTGTTTTAGGCGCTCTTGTAATTTTTGAGCCGGACTCGTTTTTCTATTTTTAAATGCGTGTGCCGATATGGCAATGAAAAGAATAATGCATCCAATTAATGCTGTATATGCAATAGAATTATTTGAACCTTCATGTCTACTATAAATAGCAAATAAAGCCCAAATACCTACTAACGCGAATTCACGCATATTTCTTTTCCAAACCATCAACAGGTTTAAAACAATAGCCACCACAATCATATTAATTGTCCAAGCCTGTTCAGACAGTAAGCCTCCATTCCAATTAAGTTTACTTAAGTATGCTGAAATATTTGCAATCGTAGCCACAGAAATCCAACCACTATAAAAACAGATAGGCCACCAAACGAATGCTATTGTAGAAATGGGAGCATCCCAACGTTCCATATTAGTGTTTAGAATAATCTTAATAAGTGAAATTAAGATACCGAACATAATAAGTACCGAAAGCCCTGTATAGTTATAAACAAAAGCGAATACCCAACAGCAATTTAAAATATTAGCTAAGATGAACCAATAACCTGTCTGCTCAATAAATAGATTTTTCTTATTGGTAAAAAATGCTCTATACACTTGAAAGATACCATACCCTAATAATGCTAAAAATATGACTCCCCAAATGGCAAAGGCGTAACTAGCTGGGGTAAAAAGATTAACATACCTTGAGCTGATTTCACCAATAGTAGTGTCGTTGAAAGTAAACACCTGAGAAATATAATTTACGGCGATTACCAAAATAACAGAAGCTAAGTTGAGTATGGATAGTTTCTTATTCATAATCTGTAAAATTATTATGGTTACTTTATAAAGTTATGCTCTTTAGCACTTTAAATGAACTATTTTCGATAATAACGTTTCTTTTTTACTTCTTTAATGGGCACAGGTAATACTGCATCACCCAAAAGAGCAAAAACTTCACATCCTTCACATGGTTCTAATGTATGTGAACCTGTAAATTCTCCGAAAGCCGGTAGAATCATTTGGGCGTCAGTTTTATAAAAGCAAGGTAGTTTTACCGATTGCCTACCTAAACCGCTTAATTTAATTGCGGGATGTATATGTCCTGAAAAATTGAAAAATCCATTACGTTCTTCAGGGTGGTGGGTCAATAAAAAAGTGTCTAAAACCAACTCTGAAGTCACTTTTATATTTATATCCTCATATTTCAAAGGAGAGATAATATCATGATTTCCACTTACCAAAATAATTTTTGAGGTTATTGAGTGTACCCATTTCTCAAAAAGTAGCCATTCACTGTTAATTGAAGAATGAAATAAATCGCCCATAAAAGTGATTGTTCTTGGCTTAAAACAATCAACTACGGTACTTAAGGTGTCAAAGTTTTGCTGAACAGCATTTAGGGGTACAGCTGCGCCATATTTTCTAAAGTGCGACACTTTCCCTAGGTGAACATCACTAATTAAAAGCATCGATTTTTCTACCCAAAAAAGAGCTCCTGAAAAATGCATTTGAAAAGATTGGTCATGAAGATGAATGGGGTGGGTCATAAAACAAAATTACCTATTTCTTCATCAAAAGAGCTGCCATTTTTTTAATACGGTCTGCTAATTTTTCGCTCGATAATTTTTCGCGACTCATACGATCAGTAATTAAGGGAAATGAAAATGGAGTAGCTTTTTCACATTCTTTCCATATTATTTCTTGGGTCGCAATGCGTTCTAATGATAATCGTAATCGACCTTCTTCTAATTGATGCTCGAAGGTTTCGGTAAAGGCTTGTTGAAAAAGTAGATTGTCAGGTTCATAATCTCGAAATACATCGAACAGTAATTGAGAACTGCTTTGTAAATGTTTCATTTTAATGCCCTTCTTTGGATATCCTGTAAAGACCATTCCGCTAATAATGGCGACATCTCTAAATTTGCGTCGTGCCATTTCAGTTGAATTAAGGCTTTTCTGTAAATCCTCCAACATGTAATCCGTAGTAAATAAATCATTATCTAACACTTGTTGTATATCTATAGGTTGGTCAGAAAGTAGCTCAAAACCATAATCATTAAAGGCCAATGAGAATGTTATTGGCGAAAGCAGACTTATGCGATACCCTAAAAGGCTACCCATTGCCTCATGAACAAATCGACCTTCAAAAGGATAGAATAGATGATGATAGCCATCTCGTGTTTTAAAAGTTTCAATTAAAAATTCAGAAGGTTTCGGCACAATACTTTCTCTTCGCTGACGAGCAAAAAGTGGCGCTAAGGCACGTATCTCAACGGACTGATTTTCTAATGGTTCGCTAGAACTGTACAATTCGTTTCTTAGTAATTCTGACATTTGAGCAGAAAGTGTCAGCCGGCTACCCATCCAACTTGAAATTTTATTGGTTTTTTTAGTAGAGTTTTTAACCTGCACGGTCATTTCCTTAATTCTTATAAACTCTAGATTTCTACCAGCAAAGGTAAAAACATCCCCTCTGTTTAATTTGGAGATAAAGAACTCTTCAATAGAACCTATGTATCCTCCTTTTTGGTATTTAACGGCTAAATTTACATCGCCGACAATAGTACCGATTTGGAATCGATGTCGCATTGCAACCCCACGATTATTGACTTTAAATTTGCCATCATCTTCGATTTCAACTTTTTTATATTCATCATAAGACTGTAAACTCTGGCTTCCCATTACCAAAAAGTTCAATAGCCATTGCCATTGGTCTTTAGACAAGGCTTGATAACAAAAGGTCTGTTTAATTTCCTGATAAATTTCATTAGGGTAAAACCCATCAGAAATCGCCAATGTGGTCAAATATTGTAATAATACATCATAGCTGTTGAGGTAGGGTAGGCGGTCTTCAACAGTATTTTGCTTTACTGCTTTTTGTAATGCAGAAGCTTCAATTAGTTCAATGGCGTGTGTAGGTAAAAAGTATATGACACTTTCCTTTCCTGGTCTATGGCCACTTCGCCCGGCACGTTGCAGAAAACGAGCAACACCTTTGGGCCCGCCAATCTGAATAACGGTTTCTACCGGAGCAAAATCAACACCTAAATCTAAGCTTGAGGTGCAAACCACCGCTTTTAAACTTTCATTACGAATAGCATTCTCTACCCAAACTCTAGTCTCTTTATTAATGCTACCGTGATGCATAGCCATTTCTCCGGCGTATTCTGGATGTTTCTCCAAAATTTTCTGAAACCAGATTTCACACTGGCTACGTGTGTTAGTAAAGAGTAAAGTGGTTTTACTGTTATTAATGATAGGAATAACTTCTTCTAATAAATGCAGACCTAGATGACCACGCCATGGAAAAGTTTTCATTTTTTTCGGAATAATACTTCTTACCGTAATTTTCTTATTAATGTTCGCTTTAATCAATACCGAATTTTCAAGTGCTTTTGATTCTGGACCTAATAGTACATCTCGTGCTTGTTCTAAATTACCAATGGTTGCAGATATGCCCCAAATGCGTAATTCGTTTGAAATGGCTTTTATTCGAGATAATGCCAACTCCATTTGTACTCCGCGTTTAGTACCGAGAATTTCATGCCATTCATCAACGACAATAGCGGAACAATCCTTAAAGGTTTTATCATAACCTTTGGTGGCTAATAACAATTGTAAACTTTCTGGTGTGGTAATCAAAAGGTCGGGCATTTGTTTTTTCTGTTGCGCTCGTTCTTTTGTTGAGGTATCGCCAGAACGAATACCAACCGTCATTTGAGTGCCTAAATCTGAAGTTACACGTTCTGCAGACTGTTTTATTTCTTGAGATAAAGCCCTTAACGGAGTAATCCAAATAGCTTTTAACCCCTTTTTGTGTTTGGTCTTGTAATCTGGATTGTTTTTAATGTAATTTAAAACAATAGGAAACCAAAGAGCATAGGTTTTACCACTGCCGGTTGGTGCGTTTAAAAGTCCATTTTTACCCTGTAAAAAAGCTTTCCAAGTGTCTTTTTGGAATTTAAATGGTTTCCATTCTTGATCTTGAAACCAATTTTCTGCGATATTGAAAAGCTCTTCTCTGTTCATTATGGAATCAATGCCTTTAAATCATCGAGAGAATTAGCTTCTTGAATATTCTTGTCTTTACGCCACCGAAGCATTCTAGGGAATCGTGTAGCTATACCACTTTTATGACGTTTCGATAAAGCGATACCTTCAAAAGCAATTTCAAAAACATGGTGTGGCGTAACACTACGCACAGGTCCGAAACGCTCTAAAGTGTTTTTCTTTATCCAAGCATCTAACTTTCTAAATTCAGCATCGGTTAAACCAGAATAGGCTTTTGCAAAAGTGACCAATTCTTTTTCGCCATTATCATCTTCTCTCCATAGAGCGAAAGTATAATCAGTAAAAAGATTACTTCGTCTACCATGACCTCGCATGGCATAGGTGAGCACTGCATCAATAGTTAATGGGTCTACCTTCCATTTCCACCAATCTCCTTTTTTACGGCCTACCAAATACGGAGAGTCTTTTCGTTTTAGCATTAAACCTTCGCTATGTTTTTCACGTGAACGTTCTCGTTCCTCGGCAATCTCTTGCCAATTAGAAAATTGCATGGTTTCCGAAAGGTGAAGAGGGATATCACTAAACGGAGCCGAATTCATAACTGTATTTTCCAGTACATTTGAAGTGACAGTATGAATCATTTTTTCGAGTAAATGTCTGCGTTCAATAAATGCTAGCTTACGAATATCGTTCCCTTCCAATTCTAAAAGGTCATATGCTTTTAAGATTACCGGGACTTTCTTCAGCAATGAGGTTGAAACAGTTTTTCTGCCTATTCTAGTCTGTAAGTCATTAAAAGTGCCAATACTACCTTTTGGAAATGGTAATATTTCACCATCGATTACTGTTCCATTAGGAATCACACCTATAAATTTTTCGAATTCTGGATATTTATCTGTTACTAATTCTTCGCCACGGCTCCATACAAACAATTCATCATTTCTTAGAATAACTTGAGAGCGTATACCATCCCATTTGTGTTCTGCAGACCAATCTGAAACACTTCCTAAATCTTGAGGTTCGCCCTCTATGGCGTAGGCTAAATAGAATGGATAGGGCTTTGAGAGATAATCACTTTCATTTTCTTCAAGCACCAGTTGTTGAAAGGAGATGGTATTGGGATCCCAGTTTCCCATAAGCTTATAGGCTAAAATATCTTCATCAATTTCTGTAGCTTTAGCTAAAGCCCTTGTCATTAGTTTTTGACTGACGCCAATTCTAAAACCACCGGTTATTAGTTTTGTAAAAACAAAGCGCTCATAGTAATTGAGTACTTTCCAGTTTTTATATAGATAAGCCTTTTTGTCTTCATCAGATTTTTTCTTTAAAGAAATCATTTCCTGTAGAAATACTGTTAAGCTTTTCTCTGATGATTGTTGTGCTGTAGGTATTACCAGCGCAATTGTTTCTGCCAAATCACCAACGATATGATAACTTTCTTCAAAAAGCCAAAGAGGGATATTAGCAAGGTCAGATGCCCATTCTCTCAATAAGGTGGTGTTAACAGGCCTAGGTGGTCTACGATGCGAAAGAATAGCAATCGTCCACACTTTATCAGTATCACTTGCATTTAGAAAATAATCAGTCAATGCTTGTACCTTAATTGTGGTTTTATTGGTGCTATCTAGCGCTTTTATGAGGAGGGCAAATTTTCTCATGCTATTGCTGTAGACTTTGAAGCTAATTCAGCTTCTGTTTCTTCTTCTTCTTCTCCATATTGGGTTGCTTCTGTACGTGCATCGTACCCTTCTTCTCTTAAATAGCGAGAAAATATATCGGTATAGCCATGGGTACATATCACTTTTTCTGCACCAGTTTCTTTGATGCTTGCAAGTAATCCTGTCCAATCACAGTGATCACTAAGCACAAAACCCTTATCTATCGCTCGTCGTCGTCGGGCACCTCTAAAGGTCATCCATCCACTGGCAGATGCAGTAACATAAGGCACCATTTTTCTAATCCAAGTGCTACCATGTGCACTTGGTGGTGCCAAGACTATATTTCCTAATAGCTGTTCTTTTTTTGTGTCTTTGGTGATGAGTGTCGTTTTAGGAAAATCTACTAAAGGCCGCAAAACTTCAGTCATATTTTCAATGGCACCATGCGTATAAATTTCTCCAATATCCGTATTTAGATATTTAAGTAAACGTTGCGCTTTTCCTAAGCTATAGCCAAATAGTATTGAAGTCTTGCCTTCAGCTTTATTTTCTGCCCACCAATTATTTATATTCTCAAATACTTCTACTTGTGGTGTCCATTTAAAAGCAGGTAACCCAAATGTACATTCTGTAATAAGCGTATCGCATTTAATGGGTTCATAAGGAGTTGATATACCATCATTTTCGGTTTTATAATCTCCAGTAAATACCCAAACTTCACCCTTATGTTCCACTCTAATTTGTGAAGAGCCAATAATATGCCCGGCAGGGTGAAGACTAAACTTTACATTGTTAATGACAAAGGTTTCTCCCCATTCTTTGCCAATAACATTAATTTCTCCTAATCGATGAGAAATAATGGGAACATTTCTGTGATGGGTAATGTATTTTTTATGCCCATGTCGACTGTGATCGGCATGACCGTGCGATATAATGGCTTTATCAACAGGTTTCCAAGGGTCAAGATAAACCTTAGCCTTTTCGCAATAGATACCATTGTTTGTGAATTGTAAAAGGGGTGATTTCATAGCTACGGAAAGTTACAATATTTTGTAAAGAACAAAATTGTACTAGATGTAAACTATGACCTCTAAAAAATTTATATTTGCTCAATAATTAAAAACTAGAATATGTCTTTTGCAGATTTATATACAAGTGGTGAACATAGTAGAAATTTAGCCCATTTTGCCGCTTTAGCAACTTTAGCGTCAATTGATGGTGAAATTAGTGCTGAAGAAAAAGTTTTATTAGATCGGTTCGCGAGTAAATTAGATATAACGAAGGCTGAGTACGAGGAGGTCTTTAAAAAGGAAAATAAATATCCGATTGATTCAACTCCTGATTCTGAGAAAAGATTGGAGCGTTTATATGATCTTTTTAGAATCATTTATTCTGATCATGAAATTGATGATCAAGAAAGAATATTGATAAAAAAATATGCGATAGGCTTAGGCTTTACAGGAGAAAAAGCTGATAAAATTATTGAACGTTCGGTTGCCATTTTTGGAGGCAGAATAGATTTTGAGGATTATCTATACTTGGTTAAACAATAAAAGGAATAAAAGGAATAAAAGGAAAAAGGAATAAAATGAAAAAGGGAGCATTTTGCTCCCTTTTTTTATTGATACTTATTTAAAAATTCTTGAAGCTTATCTACCATATTACGGCTTCCGCAGAAAAACGGAACGCGCTGGTGTAATTCTGTTGGTTCAATGTCCATAATTCGTGTTTTGCCACCAATTGCAAGTCCATTAGCTTGTTCTGCTATAAAAGCCATTGGGTTGCATTCATAAAGCAATCTAAGTTTACCACTCTGGGTTACGCTGCTTTTTGGGTACATATAAATACCACCTTTAATCATATTTCTGTGAAAATCTGAAACTAACGAACCAATATATCTAGAGGTATAAGGTCTGTCGCCTTCTTCCATCTGACAGTATTTGATATAATCTTTTACCCCTTGATGAAAATGAACATAATTACCTTCATTTACAGAATAGATAGTACCATCATCTGGAAATTTCATGTTAGGGTGTGATAGGTAAAAAGTACCAAGGGCAGGGTTCAAAGTAAAACCATTTACTCCGTCACCAGTCGTATATACCAACATTGTTGAGGTGCCATAAACAACATAGCCGGCAGCAACTTGTTTATTGCCGGGTTGTAAAAAATCTTCTATAGTAACGGGAGTTCCTACTGGTGTTATTCTTCTATAAATAGAGAATATAGTACCTACTGAAACATTAACATCAATGTTTGAAGAACCATCTAATGGATCAATAAGTACAATGTATTTATTCTGATTGTTCTCATCGTTACTATTGATGCTGATAAAGCTATCTTCTTCTTCAGATGCAATACCACAAACAATTTCCCTATTTTTTAAGGTTTGAATAAATTTTTCATTTGCAAATAAATCTAGTTTTTGCTGATCTTCGCCTTGTATATTGGTTTCGCCAACACCACCCAAAATGTCTATTAAGCCAGCTTTGCTTACTTCGTGATTAACAACTTTCGCTGCTAATCTAATGGCATTTATAAGTTTTGATAGCTCTCCTGAAGAATATTTAAATGAATCTTGATTGTCAATAATAAACTCCCCAAGGGTTTGATTTTTTTTAGGTGACATGTTTTAGTTTATAGTTATATACAAATATCCGATATTTTGTTAAACGGTCAATTTTGGTTTTAATTTCATTTTTTATATTTATAACTTTGTGTTTTATTTGTAACAATTATGAAATACACAATCAGAACCGCCCAGAAAGAAGACATGAAACAAGTACTTCAATTAATTCATGAATTAGCCACTTTTGAGAAAGAAGAAAATGCCGTTGAAGTGAGTGTGCAAAATCTTGAAGAAGATGGGTTTGGTAAACATAAGTTGTTTCATTGCTTTGTTGCTGAAAAGGAAGATAAAGTTGTAGGAATGGCCTTGGTTTATCCAAGATATTCTACATGGAAAGGAACGGTTATTCATTTAGAAGACCTGATTGTTACCAAGGAAATGCGTGGTACTGGTTTAGGTACAGCACTTTTAGATGAAGTTGTAAAATACGGTAATGATTTAGGCGTGAAAAGAATTAGTTGGGAAGTTATTGATTGGAACGACCCCGCAATCGGCTTTTACGAAAGCAAAGGCGCTAATGTAATGCGTGATTGGGATGTTGTACAATTAGACGAAGTAGGTATAAAAAATTATTTAAACGCGATAGCGTAATCATATATTTATTGATTTACGATTTTAGATAAAAAAGATTATGAGGGTTTTTAAATTTGGAGGCGCATCGGTAAAAGATGCAGATGCGGTCAAAAATGTTGTTAAGGTTTTAAAAGAAGTAGGGTATGAAAATACGTTATTGGTAATTTCTGCAATGGGGAAGACTACCAATGCTATGGAAGCTATTATTAATGCATATTTTAATGACAAACGAGAAATAGCATCTAAAGTGGCCGAAATGGTAGATTACCATCTTGGTATTGTTTCTGAATTATTTCCTAACGCCCAACACTCTATTTATAAGGATATTAAAATTCTTGTTGATGAAATAAATGGCTTTCTAGTTTGGAACAAATCGCCTAATTATAACTTTGTATATGATCAAGTAGTAGGGTACGGTGAATTGATTTCAACTACAATTATTAGCGCATATTTCAAAGAAATCGGTATTCAAAATAATTGGTTAGATGTACGAAATTTCATTAAAACAGATAGTAATTATAGAGATACAACTGTAAATTGGGAACGAACTCAAGAAAATGTTGCCAAAATCGATCAAAAGGTTTTGAATATTACACAGGGTTTTTTAGGTAGTGATGATAATAATTTTAGCACAACATTGGGTCGAGAAGGGTCAGATTATACGGCGGCGATTTTAGCATATTGTTTAAATGCAGATTCTGTAACCATTTGGAAAGATGTACCAGGTGTATTAAATGCAGATCCAAGGTATTTTAAAGAAACGCAACTACTCAACAATATATCATACAGAGAAGCAATTGAATTGGCTTTTTATGGCGCATCTGTAATTCACCCAAAGACATTACAGCCATTACAGAGAAAAGAAATTCCGTTGCATGTTAAATCGTTTATCAACCCTACGAACAAAGGAACAACAGTCGGTAAAGGTGTTGGTATCGAGCCTAAGGTTCCCTGTTTTATTGTAAAAAAGAATCAGGTTTTAATGAAATTGTCTTCGCTCGATTTTTCATTTATCGTAGAAGATAGTATTAGCGAACTTTTTAAGTTATTCCATCAACATAAAATTAAGGTAGACCTTATTCAAAATTCTGCCATTAGTTTTTCGGTTTGTATAGATAATAAGTTTGGTGGTTTAGAGGCAATGCTTGAGCAGTTAAAAAGCAAGTTTAAGGTTGCTTATCACGAAAATGTATCTTTATATACTATTCGTCATTTTGATACAAAATCATTAGAATCTTTACAGAATGGTTATGAGTTACTTTTAGAACAAAGAGGAACAGAGACTGTGCAACTTGTTGTAAAGTAATCTCCTTTTTATTTCAGGCTATTTAATAACGAAGCTACTACTGCTATTTTCCTATATTTACAGTCTAATTGAGGATGATATATGGGTTTAGTTACCGCCAAAGAAATTGCAAAGGCCATCAATCTCTCTAAATATGGAGTATTTGGTACTTTTGTTGGCTGGGTTTTATTAAAGTTAACCCGATTATCTAGTATCAACCGCTATTATGATTCTATTGCGCATTTAGAGGGAGAGGCTTATGCTGATGCTATTTTAAAGCATTATGAAATCGATTACGAAATACCCGAAGAAGATTATAGAAGACTACCAAAAGAAGGTCCGTATATAACCATTAGCAACCATCCTTTAGGTGCTATTGATGGTATTTTACTTTTTAAGTTAATGGTAAAGCAACGGCCTGATTATAAGATAATGGCTAATTTTTTGCTACAGCGTATGGAGCCGATTAAGCCGTACATTATTCCCGTAAATCCATTTTCAGAACATAAGGACGTTAAGAGTAGTATAGCAGGTTTTAAGAATACGCTGCAACATTTACAAAACGGTCATGTATTGGGAGTTTTCCCTGCCGGTGAGGTTTCTACTCAGAAAGAAGGTAAAATGATGGTAGATAAACCATGGGAAGAAGCTGCTATAAAATTGATTAGAAAAGCAGATGTACCAGTAGTTCCTATATACTTTCATGCAAAGAATAGTTCGTTGTTTTATCGTATCGCCAAATTGGGTGATTCTTTACGAACAGCGATGATACCTTCACAGGTTTCTACCCAAAGAAATAGACCTATTAAAGTAAGAATTGGACAACCAATTTCAGTCGCTACCCAAAAAGAACAAGAAAGTTTAGAAGAGTATACCGCTTTGCTACGTCGCAAGACCTACATTTTGTCTAATGCATATGAAAAAGAGCGTTTAATAGATCAAATACCAACTTCTTTAAAACTACCAAAGCAACCTAAGAAAATTGCTACAGCAGTTCGAAAAGAGGTAATGGAGGGTGAAATCGAAAAGCTTAGGGAAAAAGATTGTCGTTTGTTGCAAAGCAAGAACTACGAAGTGTTTTTGGCGAAGGAAAAGGACATGCCTTTTATATTAAAGGAAATCGGGAGACAACGAGAGGTGACTTTTAGAGCTATTGGAGAAGGTACCAATAAGGCCATTGATTTAGATAGTTTCGATTCGTATTACCACCATTTATTTTTATGGGATAACGAGGCAAAATGTATTGTTGGAGCCTACAGAATGGGTATGGGTTCTGAGATATTTCCGCAACATGGTATTGACGGGTTTTATGTTCAAGACCTGTTCAGGGTAGAGCCAGAGTTATATGATATGATGGAGCATTCCATTGAAATGGGTCGTGCTTATATTACTAAAGAGTATCAACAAAAACCAATGCCTCTCTTTTTGCTTTGGAAAGGTATTGTACATACAACATTAAGATTTCCAGAACATAAGTACTTGATAGGCGGAGTAAGCATTAGTAACCAGTTTTCAAATTTCTCAAAATCATTGATGATTGAGTTTATGAAATCAAATTACTGGGATCCTTATGTGGCACAATATATTAGGCCTAAAAAGGAGTTTAAGGTGAAGCTTAATGATGCAGATAAAGAATTTGTTTTTGATGAAACACAGGCCGATTTAAATAAATTCGACCGACTTATAGATGAGGTTGAACCTGGGAATTTGAGATTGCCAGTGTTGATCAAAAAATACATCAAACAGAATGCAAGGGTCGTTGCTTTTAATGTAGATCCACTATTTAACAATTCTGTTGATGGCTTAATGTACATCAAGATTGCAGATTTACCAGAAAGTACTGTAAAGCCGGTTATGGAAGAATTTCAGGCTGAATTGGAACGTAGACTGCTTGAAGCCCAGAACCCAGAGAAGGAATAGTTTAATCTACGCCTACGATGGTACTTCTGCGTTCAAAAAGTATATTGTCGATCCATTGGCCATCTAGCTTACCTACGCGTTCTCGTTTTCCTATGAACCGAAAACCTGCAGCCTCATGTACCTTAATACTGCCGTGGTTGCTTGGGAAAACTCCAGATTGTAATGTCCATATGCCTTCTTGCTCACTGGCGATAATTAAATACTTCAATAATAATTTTCCAATTCCTCTGCCTCTACTAATTTTTGAAATATAAACACTGACTTCGGCGACACCACCATAAACACATCTACTTGAAACAGGCGATAGTGCTACCCATCCTAAAATGGTACCATTGAGTTCTGCAACAAATCGACAGGTTTTTATGTGTGTTCTGTCCCAAGATTCAAAAGAGGGAACATTGGTTTCAAAGGTTGCAACTCCCGTCTCAATACCTTCTTTATAAATGTTAGCAACAGACTCCCAGTCTGTTGCTAACATTGGTCTTATTGTTATATCACTCATTTCTGAATGTTTTAGCAGCAACCACTACCAGGTGCACAAGACGATTCCATAACTTCTGCTGGTTCTGTTACACCACACGTTTCTTTTGCTTTACAATCTGTTTTCTCAACGCCTAAGTGAAAAAGTAGATTATTGTCCTTAATTTGATGAGATAAGACAAATAACTGAGCAGTATGAAACAACGAATTGCTGTATTCAAATTTTACTTCAACGTCTTTTTCCATTGGCTTTATTTGGTCTACCCTGTTTAAGATATCTAAGGCCTTCTGTGAAGCCATGTAATCTCTTTTATCAAGTTCTTCGGGACTTTCCCAAAGTTGAATTATAGTTTCTTTCCAGAAATCGGTTCCTGCGCCACAATCAACAGAATCAATAGTAATATTTTTTACTTCTGTGATATGGTAGTTTGCACCTACCAATAAACCAGGTGCATATTCAAATACTAAACTCTTATCTGAGTTTTCCTTTAATAAGGATAGAAATTCATTTGTTTTCATGTTTTAGAATTTTAATTAACAACAATTGCTTTTTGTGGTATTAAAAAATGAATTTAGAACGGCTTGTATTTCTGTCCATCTCGGTAGATTGATGCAATAGCAGACCTTCTTTCCTTCAATTTCCCCTTTTATGAGGTCAATACTTTTTAGTTCTTTTAAATGTTGTGAAATTGTTGGTTGTGCCAATCCTATTTCATCAACGATATCATTACAAATACATGAGTCTTGTTGACTTATATATTGTAAGATGGCAATACGAGCAGGATTAGATAATACCTTAAAGATAACAGCCAATTCGTTTTGCTCTAGATTAAAAATTTGTGTTTTGGTAACGCCCATTTCATATTTATATATTGCAATATTACGATAATAAATTAAATAAAAAAAGCCGGATAGTATTTTACCCGACTTTAATTTTTTAGAACCAAGGTTTTCTACCTACCTGATAGGTATTGTAAAACTCTTCATCTGATTTTGTTAAATAGATGATTCCCTCGATAACGCCTACTAAACCCATAGCAGAAGCTCCAATTCCACAAGTGAAAAATCCTACTACCAGTGTTATCGCTAACATTATAATTCCTTCTTTTTGATATCCCAAAATAAATTTGTGAATACCTAAACTACCTAATATAATAGCTAATATACCTGCTAGCATTTTTTTATTCTCGCCTCCAGCACCGCTAAATGCTTCTTTTGCTCCTGCTGTAAACTCATTAGCTGTTTTTTTAGCACCATCGCTAAATTCTTTCGCAGATTCTTTAGTGTCTTCTGAAAATTCTTTCGCAGATTCTTTTGCGTTGTCGTATGCTTTTTCAGATTTATCTTTGGCATTATCAAAGGCATCTTCCGCCTTGTCCCCTAAGTCCTTTGCAGATTCTTTAGCTTTGTCAAAAGCATCTTCTGCTTTATCTCCTAAATCTTTATTCTCGTCTGACATTTTCGTTATTATTTGGTGGTTATTATGAATGTTAAATGTAACAAATATTTGAACATCATAAAAATGCTTTATCAATAGGTTCCCAAAGTTCTATTTTATTACCATCGGGATCAAGGATCCAACCAAATTTTCCGTATTCAAATTCTTCAATATCACCGACCACTGTAACTCCTTCCTCTTTTAAAATCTGTAATAATTCCACTAAATTTTCTACCCTAAAATTCATCATAAAAGGCGATGTACTAGGCTTAAAATATGTTGTATCATCTTTCATAGGGCTCCATTGTGTTGAGCAATCATTTCCCTCTTTGTCTTTCCACCAAAAAGTACTTCCATATTGGTCTGTATCAAGACCTAAATGCTTATTGTACCAGTCTTTTACCTTGTTAGGGTCTTTCGTTTTAAAAAAGAAACCGCCTAATCCTGTGACTCTTTTTTTCATGATTCCGTTTTTTTAGATGTATTTTATTTTTTTAGATTTTTCTCATATAAATCAATCCATTCTCGGACCGTCATTTTAGTACACAGCTCTGCAATCAATTTATAAGGAATATCATCTAGGTTCTTGAATCGAATACAACTTTTACCCATATCTAGTTTACGTTTACAGTATTTCGGATATTCTGTGACAAACCATGTCATTAAATCAGTATTTGTATATATACCAGAATGATACAGTGCAATAAAATTCTTTTGAGATGCTAAATTTATAAAAGGCAAAGGAAGTCCTGAGTTTACATGATAACCGGCCGGATATAATGCATGTGGTACAACATATCCCAACATCCCATAGCTAAGTTGTTCTTCAAAGCCTACCGGTAGCTTTTGTGAAATAATAATGCGTAATTTATCAATTACCTCTCGCCGTTCTTGGGGTAGCTGGTTAACATAATCCTCAGGTGAATTGGCTGAATATTTCATTTTAAGCTAAAAATTTCGCTTTTATTTTATCAACTATGGTCTGCGCTAATTTTATTTTGCTTTCAACTGTCCAACCTGCTACGTGTGGTGAAAGTATGACTTGGTCTGAGTTTATTAAATATTGAAAAGCGTCAGGTAAGTTTCCTTCCGAAAACATATTTTCGAAAGAAGCCTTTTCATACTCTAAAACATCTAATCCTGCACCTAGAACCTTGCCCGATTTTAATGCTTCAACCAAATCAGCTGTTTTAATACATTTTCCTCTTGCAGTATTTATAATCCAAATAGGATTTTCAAATTTATTTAGAAATTCGGAATCTATCATACCGACTGTCAATTCTGTTTGAGGCACATGCAGACTCACTACATCAACGCGGTTTTGAAATTCCATAATTCCTACCTGTCTGGCATTTTCATCTTCTACACCGCCTTGTATGTCATAACAAACTACTTCCTCTACATCAAAGCCTTTTAGTTTTTTCGCAAACGCTTTGCCCATATTACCATAACCGATAATACCAACGACCTTGCCTTCTAATTCTATACCTCTATTGCCTTCGCGATCCCATTTTCCACTTCTAACTTCTCGGTCAGCCTCGTTTAATTTGTTGAATAGCGACAACAGCATACCCATGGCATGCTCACCTACTGCATTTCGATTACCTTCAGGCGCTGCGGCAAGAAATATACCTAACGATTTGGCGTGTTTTATGTCAATATTTTCAAGTCCGGCACCTAATCGACCAATAAATTTAAGGTTCTTCGCTTTATCTAAAAATTCAGCGTCAATAGTAAATCTACTGCGAATGATTAATCCGTCGTACTTATCAATTTTGTTTTCAATTTCTTTTTTAGATGAGGTGTAATCTTCATCGTTCTGAAAACCTAATTCAGAAAATTGTTCAATAATTAGTGGGTGGTTAACATCTACGTGTAATACTTTCATTTACTAGAAATTATATTTTTGGATAATTGGTTTGGGTTAATTCAGTTTCAACCTTTCCCGTATGGTTTGTAATTAATTTTTCAAATAATAATACCTGAACCTCTTCATTGTTTTTTGTGATTGGGCAATGCTCAACCCCTTTCGGAACAATAATTATTTCACCTTCGTTCACGACTTCGGTTCGATCTCTAAATTGCATATGAAGTGTTCCTTTTATAACTTGAAATAGTTCATCTTCATTTTCATGGGCATGCCATACAAATTCACCTTTTAACTTTGCCAGCAATACTTGCATATTATCTACAGTGCCGATTTGGTGTGGATGCCAATACGCATCAACCAACTCAAATTTGTCTTTTAGATTTATGCTCTTCATTGGTGCTGTTAATTTTTAAATGATGAATTATGCATGCTATCTTACATAGCGCGCACAATTAGACTTAAATAAAGTTGTATAAAGTAAGATACATAAAGGAATGGTAATCTAATAAGAAGAAAAAGTATTTTATTATATGCCTAAAATAAGCTTAGCGATAGAAAAGTAGATTAAAATACCGAAAATGTCATTTCCTGTTGTAATAAAAGGACCAGTGGCTACTGCTGGGTCAACGCCTCTTTTGTCTAAAAATACAGGTATAAAAGTACCTATCAATGCCGCTATTATAATGACTGCAACGAGGGCTACACAGAGTGTTATTGAAATCAGATAACTGGTGTGAAAGAAGAAATGACTTATTAGTAATACTATAGCAGCAATGGCAACTCCATTGATTAGGCCCAAGGTGAATTCTTTTATTAAACGATTTAAAATTTCGCCTTTTACCGTATTGTTTGCAAGACCTTGTACCATTATGGCCGATGATTGTACACCAACATTACCAGCAGTAGCTTGTATTAGGGGTACGAATATTAGAAGAATGGGAAATGTACTCATTACTTCTTGAAAACTGCTAATGATACTCGCTGCGCCAATACCACCAAACATACCAATAATTAACCATGGTAAACGAGCCTTGGTCAATTCCCAAATACTATCATCTGCCTCTACGCCTCTAGAAATACCTGCAGCCATTTGGTAATCGCGCTCTGCTTCTTCTTTAATAACATCAATAATATCATCAATAGTAATACGACCTACCAGTCTGCCTATTTCATCAACTACAGGTATGGCTTCCAAGTCATATTTACTCATAATCCTTGCCACTTCCTCAGGATCCTCATTTACATTTACATAATCTACTTTAGATATAAATACATCTTTTATATGTGTTTTGGTCGATGTAGTCAATAAATCCTTTAATGATAATCGACCTTTGAGTTTATCTTCATCATCTACCACGTATATAGAATGTACTCGAGTAACATTTTCAGCTTGTGCGCGCATTTCCTTAACACAAGTCAATACATTCCAATTTTCGTTAACCTTTACAAGCTCTTTAGCCATAAGACCACCGGCAGAATTTTCTGCATAACGTAAAAGGTCAACAATATCTTTAGCATGTTCGCGATCCTCTATTTTTGAGATAACATCTTGAACCTGCTCTTTAGGAAGTTCATTAATAATATCTGCCGCGTCATCAGTGTCCAATTCTTCAAGTTCACTGGCAATTTCTTTAGAGGATAGATTTCCTAGGATAGCTTCTCGAATATCCTCATCTAACTCCGTAAGAATATCAGAAGTTTTATCACTATCTAATAATTTAATCAGATAGGTAGCTTCATCATCATCAAGTTCATTGATAATTTCAGCAATATCAGCATAATGAACATCATGGAACAATGTAGTTAGTTCAGCATCATTTTGATTTTCAATGTGCTGTTCTATATCGTTTACAAGTTCTTCTGTAAGTTTAAAGGGTGTCATCTGCTATTTTCTTCGTCAATGCTATAAAATCTTCTACTGACAGTTGTTCCGGTCGTTGGTCAAATATAGTATCTTCTTTGAGATTATCTGAAAGAGCAAAGGTTTTTAAGCTATTCCTTAATGTTTTTCTACGTTGGTTAAAAGCAGTCTTAACTACTCTACGAAATAACTGCTCGTCACAAGGAAGTTGAAAGTTTGCTTTACGGGTAAGTCTTAATACACCCGATTGTACTTTTGGCGGTGGATCGAATACTTCTGGTTGTACCGTAAAAAGATATTCAGCATCATAGAAAGCCTGAGCTAAAACAGATAAAATTCCATATGCTTTACTGCCTTCTTTAGAGCATATCCGTTCGGCTACTTCTTTTTGAAACATACCAGAAAATTCTGGAACCTGATCCCTCAATTCGAGCATTTTAAAAACAATTTGGGTAGAAATATTATAGGGAAAGTTGCCCGTAATGCCAAATTGCTCTGTGCCGAATATTGTTTGAATATCAAAATTCAAGAAATCAGCTTCAATGACTTTAAAAGAACCATCACCTTCAAATGCTTTTGGATGCTCTAAAGGAAAGGTTTCATTTAGATATTTTATAGACTCCGTATCTAAATCCATCGCCACTAAATTACTGTTTCGTAGTAGTAGATATTTTGTTAAAACGCCTGTGCCAGGTCCGATTTCTATAACATTATGATATTCTTTTTGTAAAAGTGTATCAGCAATTTGTTTGGCAATATCTTCATCTTTCAAAAAATGCTGACCTAAGTGCTTCTTGGCTTTAACGGGACCTTTTTCCTGATGCTTTTTATGTGCATACTTATCACCTTTATTCTTTTTCCTTTTCGTTCCCATAATGTGTTCTTAAACCAAGCTTATTTAGCAATATATGCCCATGCTTTTTTTCCCGATGCTAATTGAATTTGAATGCGCTCATAAGCTTCACCTTCATAAATGTCGGCTTTTTGCAATTCTTGATGTGATAATGTGTAGACCCGCCCTTTAATGATATCTTCTTTTTGTCCTGTATGATGTAACGTCGGATAAAGGTCCGCGACCATGGTATCTGAAATAATATACAACGGTAAATCATCTTCAAAGCCAGTTAGGGGTCTAGAGAAAACACCTAATTGCACATCTCTTTCTTGTAAGGTGCCATAGGTAAACAAGTAATGTGTGGCGGTTGCTCGTTGAACAAAGTATTCATCTACAACTTCTAATTCTGTTTTAAAGGAAACCAATTTGCCTGCAAAATTACGTTGAATACTCTCTATTAATTTAGGAGCATCTTCTTCATAATATCGATCTAAAGTGGCTTTGTCTTGCACGGTATATTGAACAGAATAGGTGAAGCCACCCATATCTTCTTCGATCAATACTTTCGTAAATTTCGCACTTAAAAACTTACCTGTTGATAATACTTCTGGTATATGAATTTCTTTCATCCATTTTACCCAAGCATCATGGCTAGTTTCTTCAATATTGGTGGTTATATTATATATATACATGTGTTTTATTCAGATTCTATTTTAAACTCAAATGTTAGGTACAAAGTTAATTCAACCAGATCTTAAATTTAATTTTGCGAATAGAGTTTTTAATTAATTGAGTCGCCTCTTAATATTCTAAAGTTTTTTCTCGCTTGCGGAAAATAATAACTGTCTTGATAGTTGTAGATTATTTTTTCATAATGCTCTTTAGCTTTTGTAGTGTCTTTGTAGACTTTTCTGTAAAGCTCGCCCAAGGCATAATAGGCATCATCTGCTAAAATACCATTTCCATAAAAAGTGATTATTTTTTGATAGTTCAGCTGGGCTTCATCATATTTTTTTAGTGATTCAAATAACTGGGCCTGTTTAAGCAAAGCTTCATCCTCAATTTTTTCACCTTTATGATTTTCTAGAATATCGTTAAAAGCAGTTATAGCATCCTCGGTTTTATTCTGATAGGCTAAAAAATCTGCTCGGGCATATTTTTTTAAAGCTGTTTGGGTAGAATCTTCCAATGAATTATCAGAAATCAATAAGCTCAATTGCATTGCGTCATTGGCAATTAACTGTGATGTTGAGCTTCTTAAAACCTTCAACTGGGTCAACGCCCAATCAAAATCGCCTTTATAAAAGCTGGTTTGGGCAACTTTAAAGCGAGCATCTTGGCCAAGCACATCATTTTTTAATTTCTGTTGTATCTGCGAGAAATAGATTAGTGCTTCGTTGAATTTTTTATGATAGACCAAAATATCACCCAAAGCTAATTTTAGATAGGCAGTGCCGCGGTCACTTAATGGAAGCTCAAGACTATTTTTTAAAAGCTTTTCTGCTTGTTGTGGTTCATTTTTTTTAAACGTGAGAAAATTTGCGTAGGCTACTTGAAGCTGCAATGTCTGTGTCTTATATCCATACGCATCTAAAAGTGCGTCATACTTCTTTTGAATGGCATCTAATTGACCTTTAGAGGCGGTTATTAATTCAATATCGATTAGGTTTAACTCTGCATCTAGTTTGGTTATCTCGTTGTTCGTATTATCAATGATGTAGCTGTAAATCTCTTTAGCTACCTCATGTTCTTTATCTTCTAGGGCATTATCACCTAAATTCTCTAAACGTATGGTAGAACTGCCATTGATGCGTTTAAAAATTGCTTTTTCTTGTCTGAAGGCACTACTGTACTGATTTTGTTGCACAAATAGCCAACTAAGTAATTCGTTCCAAACGATATCAGGATTTTTCTGAGCGCGTTCAAGAAGAACTTTCTTTAAAACAATATTATTTTTATCCTCCGAATTTTCCGAAATAAAATCATCGATACTTCTTAGAATATTCGATTTTGAAGTTTTACCATCAATAACCAGATTTAGATAAGCATTGTACATGGCTTCAACATTACCCTGTTCACCATAAATACGTGCTAATTGAAAATTGAAATCTAATGCAGGGTTGAGACGCATCGATTTTTCAAAAGCCTTAACGGCCATATCTAATAAAGTGTACTTTTGAAATTGAAGACCAATAGCATATCCGTAATTGGGATTTTTAGGAATGATATCTAAAGCTTTATCATAATAGGCTTGTGCCATTTCTGCCTGTTCTTGTAGGGCGTAATTGTATCCTAAATCAACCAATAAAGTAGGGTAGGGGTTTCGGTCATTTAAACGTTCCTTTAGAAATTCACTAGCATCTTCATAACGTTCTAGTTGTTGGTAACATGCAACTAAATCTTGTACATATTGTGTACGTCTAGGATTTTTCTCTATTAATTTCTCGTAGAAAACTACAGCCTTTTCAAAATCGCCGTCAGCATAATATTGCTTGGCCAAGAAATCATCTTGTGCCCAAGCAAAAGTTGCCAATGTTAAATAAGTTAAGAGGAAGATTAAAAAACGCATATTCAAAGATACGTAGAATGCTATAAGATGTTGTTAAGGAGATGGTAACAACATAGGTGCAATATTTTTATATAGTGGAGAGTTATTGCGAGAACGATAGCAGTTTAGCGTTCGTTTAGAAAGTTCGCAAATACAATTATTTAATCTCTTGCCATCAAAAATTCGTTTCGGATTTTTTTCAATTCTTGATAGCTGTGTTGTAGGCTGTTTTGCTTGTGAGAAATGTAATAAACACCTTTTTTGACGAACAAGAGGGCGCTATATTTTTCAAAACCATGCAGAGTACAATATTTTACCCTTATTGGTATATCAAGAATATTTCCATTCGAAATTTTCTACCAAGTCACAATCAAGAATTATCTCTCGAATCCAAGTAAGCTCATCTTTATATTAGGGAAGTACATTAAGATATTCTGTAACTTTTTTATTCATGATAATCAGATTTTCAATTTATAACCTTAATAAAATTAAATCGTAAATCTATTTATTAGTTACTGAATTTCTAATTGGTATAAATTTAATGAGATACTACCTTTAAACCAATAATTGAGCCAATGAGAGTGGTGATGAAGAGCAGTCTAAGAAAAGTGGCAGGTTCTTTGAATACCACAATTCCCAGTAACACTGTGCCAACAGCGCCAATACCTGTCCATACTGCGTAAGCTGTTCCTATGGGCAGGGTTTGTGTAGCCTTTATTAAAAGGACCATGCTAATACATAGTGCAATAAAAAAACCTGTATACCATACGTACATTTCGTTACCTGTGGTTTCTTTGGCCTTTCCTAAACAGAATGCAAAGACTACTTCGAATACCCCTGCAATAATTAAAATAATCCAATTCATATTCTGATATTTATTTATCGTAAAGGTGGTATTTCTCTTTTGCTTATTCGTTATAGCAAATATCCATTTTCAAGTTGGTTTGTTAGCAGAATATATGAGGCTAATTTTGCTGTAAAAATAGAGGATAAAATATTCGTTTTTTCTACTCTGAAATTTTTTCAATTGTGCCATTTATGGTACAAGACAACTTTACCGTATTATAAATTGTTCCGAACTTTTCAATGTTTTTTTTAAGTAATTCGATATTCAGATTCTTGTCTTTACTATGTACTTTTAAAACATAGTTTATCTCGTCCATTCTTGGTGGTTTTTCTAAACGTGTGGCCTTCACTGAAATTTCAGCTGTGGTATATTCAAAATGCATAAGAACAGAAAAGCGCTCAACATTTTTAAGTATACAAGACGAAAATGAACCTAAAAATAACTCTGCTGGGTTTGGTAAGCTATCTGCTGTTTCTGGGGTAATTCCAAAATCAATGCTTGATTGCTTTATTTCTATAAGGGCATTGGTCTTAGAAAACGAATGTGCTTTTACTGTATATTCCATGTGCGAATTATGTTTTAAACCAATCTTTAAATTTAAGGAATTTCTTAAAAAGGAAACGCCGTGTAAATTAAATTTACACGGCGTTTCCTTTTTAATTACTCTTACAACTGCCAATTCACATTTGCAGTACTAAAAGTTAAAATTTATCAAGATTAATTAATTATATCAAAGCCACAATAAGGCACTAATACATCTGGTATTCTAATGCCTTCTGGCGTTTGATAATTTTCTAAAATTCCCGCTAATACACGAGGCAAGGCTAATGAGCTACCATTTAAGGTATGTGCTAATTGATTTTTTCCATTTTCATCCTTGAACCGTAATTTTAACCTATTCGCCTGGTAGGTTTCAAAATTAGAAACAGAACTTATTTCTAGCCAACGGTCTTGTGCGGTTGAGAATACTTCAAAGTCAAAAGTAAGTGCAGCCGTAAATCCTAAATCACCACCACAAAGGCGCAAAACACGGTACGGTAGTTTTAATTCTCTTAAAATATTCTTTACATGTTCTACCATTCCGTCTAAAGCATCATAAGATTTCGTTGGATGTTCTACCCGAACAATTTCAACCTTATCAAATTGGTGTAAACGGTTTAGTCCCCGAACATGTGCACCATAACTACCAGCTTCTCTTCTAAAACATGGTGTGTAGCCTGTATAAGTAATAGGGAAATCGCTTTCGTTTACAATTACATCTCTGAAAATATTGGTAATTGGTACTTCTGCGGTTGGTATTAAGTAAAGATCGTCTGCCGTTACATGATACATCTGACCTTCTTTATCAGGCAACTGTCCAGTACCATAGCCAGATAGTTCATTTACTAAATGAGGCACTTGAATCTCTGTGTACCCTGCTTCTGTGTTTTTATCTAAGAAGTATGCGATTAAAGCACGTTGTAAACGGGCGCCTTTACCTTTGTAAACAGGAAAACCTGCTCCTGCTATTTTTACTCCTAATTCAAAATCGATGATATCATACTTTTTTGCTAGTTCCCAATGTGGTAGTGCAGCAGCATCTAAAACAGGAATATCACCTTCTCTGAAAATTTCTTCATTATCCTCTTCAGAAGACCCTTTACGAACAGAAGAATGTGGAGCATTTGGTATCTGGTATAACAATGCTTGTAGCTTTTCTTCGATAGTATTTAAATCTTCGCCCAGTTGTTTAGATTCTTCCTTTAAGTTGACCGTTTGTTCTTTAAGCGAATCAGCTTCTTGAGCCTTTCCTGTTTTGTACAATACACCTATTTCTTTCGAAAGCTTATTAGCTTCTGCCAAAATGTTATCTAAACGTGTTTGTGTAGTACGTCTATTTTCGTCTAATTGAATGATATTTTCCAATAGTGGCTTGGCATCAATATTTCTCTTTGCAAGGGCAAGGATAAGTTCTTCTTTATTATCTCTTATGGTATGTATTTGTAACATTACTGGTCGTATTTGGCTGCAAATTTACACTAATCTTAGATTTAAACTGGCTACCTCTAAGGTCTAAACATCGATTAAATTGGTTTTTGAACATTTTATATTAGATATCATCAATATTGACGAGTTAGGCGACGAGTTTTTAGAGCAAATCGAATAAACTATGTCAGCATTAAATCAATTTAAAAAGTTACTTGTTTGCCTGTAAGTTTGACGGCAAAATCCAAGTGTGGTGTTTTAATGGTTTCCATGGTTCTGCAGCCAAGTCAATTGTTGAATTTAAAAATGGTACAAATGACTTTCCGTTGATGCTGATTTGGGAATTCTCTAAATGGACAGCAACATCCATATTCTTTTTTTCGAATTCTATCTTTAAATATTGGGCGAACTGCCATGCAAAATCCGGATAGGCAAATACTTTTCGTTGTTGACCAGGGGTAAGATAGTTTTTGGGTATTATCTCGAAAACTTCCTGAGTGTTTTTGTCGATGACCTTAAAATCTCCTTTGCCACTTCGACTTCTCAACATCATTCGCCAGCTCATTCGATGACCTTCCTCCGTCCATAAAACATCATCGTCAATAGTATAATGCCTAATTGGCAATAATAATTGGACAATAAAATAAATGACAGCTACCAAGATTAGGCTGCTTTTGTGATTGGGAATTACAATTTCGTTTGATTTAGTATAGGGTTGTTTTGACTTGAAAAATATACTTCGTATAGTTTTTGGCTCAAAAAAGAATACGGAAAAGGCTATCGATAAATATGGAAAAATACCTATTTGAAAAATAATGGAATTAAACAAATGAAAGAAAACAGATAGAAAAAATGCTATTTTCCGGGTCCGCTTCCAAAGTAAAGCTGGTACAATAAGCAAGTCGAATAACACCCCTACTATTCCTATAATAGTATGTACCCATGGTTGTTGTAAAAATTCACCTATCACCCAATAATTTTTTTTAGGTCGCATCAAAACTTCAATCATACTGAAATCTAGCCAGTCTCCGTACATTTTAGCAATAGATGCGTATACGTAAACAATAAATAGTTGAAGCACAATAGTCCATTTAACATAACTGTACATTGAATTGGTTTCTAACTTCGGATTTAATTTGACATCAATTGATTTTGCTCTTCCTGCAGGAAAAAAGCACATCAAAAAAGAAATTAAAATAAGTAAATAGTAGTGGTTATTATAAGCGGTTTTTTGCATTAAATAGGTAGCCGTCCATAATAGGGTGAAGGTTATCATGCTCGCCCGGTATTTAAAACCAAAAGCTATAAATAGACCCAAAAGGCCCATAAGACTAAAGTAGAAATACATGCCTAAACCAGGTAAAGGTTGTAGCCAATCAAAATCAATAAATGGAAAATTGTATTTAGGGTCTATTAGGTTCCGCTTTACCCAGCCCGTAGCGATTGCGCCAAAACATTCAAGGGATATTAAAATACCAAAGAATATGCGAAAAATGATTAAAGAGCTATTATCTATACGTTGAAATAATAACCTGTTTAACATACTATCGCTGAATATATTGGAGTGATTTTTCTTTGTCTTTTACTAATTGCGCTTTTAAAGCATCTATCGATTCAAACTTATGTTCATCTCTTAAGCGTGCTAAAATATCGACTTGTATCTTTTTATCATAAAGATCAGCATCAAAGTCGAAGAAGTTAATTTCAATTGATTTCGCCGTGCCATTGACAGTTGGGTTAAAGCCAATATTCATCATGCCATAAACTATTTTACCATCCAAAGTGCTTTTAACGATATACGCACCATTTTTAGGTATTAGCTTATAATTTTCAGCAATTGAAAGGTTTGCGGTAGGGTAACCTAGTTGTTTGCCAATTCCTTTTCCTCTTACAATAGTACCTGTAAGCATGTATTCATATCCTAAATAACTATTTGCCGTATCTATATCACCATCTTCTAAGGCCTTTCTGATTTTTGTAGAACTTACAGAAACATCATCGATTTCTTGTGCAGGAATCTCATCGACAGTAAAGTCTAACGCATTGCCAAAAGCAATTAAATCCGTTATGTTGGCATTTCTATTACGACCAAATCTATGGTCATAACCAATAATTACCTTTTTAATATTTAAGGTGTTGACAAGAATATCACGAACGAATTCAGTAGCCGTTAGTCTTGAAAATTCTTTTGTAAACGGATGAATTATTAAAACATCTAAACCAAGTCGTTCTAAGATACTGACTTTTTCATCTATTGTATTCAATAGTTTAATGTCGGTATCTTTTTGCAAAACCATTCGCGGATGAGGAAAAAAAGTCAGTACCGACGATTTAAGCTCTGTGCTCTTGGCATGGTTTATGATTTTGTTAAGTATTTTAAGGTGACCTATATGCACCCCATCAAAG